>APMI01055105.1_pt1 | contig 12310 bp, 12 predicted proteins | sample 667938 | NCBI WGS metagenome assembly APMI01 (sample SAMN01084076, study PRJNA167559) | wastewater metagenome | biome: Wastewater | place: Denmark: Ejby Moelle, Odense | collected 2011-11-28 | reverse complement strand
AAGAAGTTCCTGCATTACAACGCCAACAAGGCGCTGATGAACCTCGGCTACGAGGCGCTGTTCCCGCCCGAGGCCTGCAAGGTCAACCCCGCCATCCTGTCGGCCCTCTCGCCCAATGCCGACGAGAACCACGACTTCTTCTCAGGCTCCGGTTCCTCATACGTCATCGGCAAAGCCGTCGCCACCGAAGATGACGATTGGGACTTTTGATTGGGGCATGTCGCGGTGTCGTTAAGGGCACCGCGAATGTCGTGATCTCGCGGGTCATTGCGGCCAGCAAGTGGAATGTTTGAAGCGTTCAGGGTGCCATGGCGGCGATGCCGGCATGGATAATTGGGAAACCGGTCTGAGGCCGGTGCTGCCCCCGCAACGGTAGCGGAACGAAACTTCCGGCAAATGCCACTGGTCGCACGGCCGGGAAGGCGCCGGGAATGTCCTCGCGGACGGTTCCGAAGCCCGGAAACCAGCCTTGAATCCATGACTCGGCCGATTGCGGTGGGCGATCGAGAGGTGAACGGCGTTCCCTCCCGGTCACGCCGTGCCTTTCTGTTTTCATCCTTCGTCGAGAACGTCTCGCGGATCGCTCTTGCGATGCGCGCCGCCCGCGCTGCGACCACGCGGCTTGGATGATGAAAGGATGAACGGCGATGTCAGATATTCGGGATGTCCTGAAAGACCATCTCGTCGATCCGAGGGCGGGATGGAGCATGGGTTCCTTCGGCGCCGTCGCCGCGTTTCACCAGGACAGGGGCGAGTTCCTGGAGGCGGACGCAGCGGCGATGTTCGTGCGGGCGACGCCGCGCGGCGCCATACGGCTCGATGGGGAGGCGGTCGGGCAGATCGTGCCCGTCGCCTACGAGGCCCTCGGCTCCGAGCGGCACCGCTGGAGCCACGGCGTGGCGCTTTGCCTCCCGCAAAGGGATTCGGCGATGAAGAAGCGGAAGGTGCTGACCGAGCTCGGCCCGGACCACGCGGCGGTGCGAACCGCAGACAGGAAGGCGATCCTCTTCGACATCGGCCTCGACCTGCCGCAGTGCGACTTCTGCATCCGCACGGACGATCCCGATCTTCTGGCGGTCCTGCGCGCCAATGCAGGACGCAGCCTGTTCGAGGCCGGCAATGCGGCGCGTGCGGCGATGATGAAGGCCCATCCGCACCGCGTCGCACTGACCCGGATCGGTCGCATCGAGGTTTTCCAGAAGATCGGCGGGCCGGATACGGGAGGTGTTTCCCCGGCGGGGCCGCATACGCATCTCCTGCCGCAACTGCTGAAGGCGCAGCGCACCCATGCGGCCAATACGCCGATCCCGCGCTACCATGTCCCGCTCGGCTATCTCTATCCCGCCAATCCCGTGATGGACGGCATGGGCCGCGACATCGATTTCGACATCGACGCCCATGCGGGGTTCCAGGCACTGTTCGAGCGCTTTGCCCGCCAGGATCTGCCGAACCTGCGCAAGGCGGTGCTGGACGGGCTGGCGCGCCGGAACGAGCCGGGCCAGTTTCCCGCGCAGGCCGATCGCTTCAGCCGTGCCACGGTGCGCGTCACCCTGCGCCAGCAGTATCGGCTTGCCCAGCGGTTCGGCGGCGGCTCCTATCTCGATCTGGTGTCGAAGTGGCGCGACGTCCTCGACAATGGCGCCGAACCGGCAGCAGAGGAGGTCGGCCCCCTCGGTCCGGCCTTGCCGCTCGCGCATGCGGGGTAGGGGCGCTGCGAGAGTTCGATGCATGCCGTAAAAGGACAAGCGCCGGTCGTCGCCTGCGTTGACACGCTGGAAACGCCGCTGATAGATATTGATACAGCCTTGGGAAGCCAGTGAAATTCTGGAGCGGTCGCGCCACTGTATTCGCGCTTTGCGAAAGCCAGACCTCGGGTGCATATTATCGACTCGTGACGAACGCGTATTCTGGAGAGGGATCCATGTCGAACATTACCTTGAGCCACGGCACCGCCGTTACGCCCATCCCGGCCAGCCAGCTGTTTCCGTGGGCGCTTTTCGGCGGCCTGCTGATGCTGCTGGCCCTCTATTTCGTCAGCACGGAAGAGGGCGCTGCCCGTCTCCTGTCCGGCCTCGAGGTCCACGAATTCGTGCACGACGGCCGCCATCTTCTCGGCTTCCCCTGCCACTGAGCGAGGAACGGACATGTCTGGTCATCTTTTGTTGAGAGGTCTGATAGCAGGCCTCGTCGCGGGGCTTGTCGCCTTCGGTTTCGCCCGCATCTACGGCGAGCCTCAGGTCGATCGTGCCATCGCATTCGAAGAACTGATGGCGGCGGCGGAAGCCCCGGCGGCAGGCGCCGTCGAGGAGCCGGAGGCCGTCAGCCGTGCAACACAGGCGGGCATCGGCCTGCTTACCGGCGTTCTCACCTATAGCGTCGCCATGGGCGGTATCTTCTCGCTCGTCTTCGCCGGCCTCTATGGCCGCGTCGGCCGTCTGAGCCCGCGGGCGCTGGCGCTGGTGCTGGGGGCGGCCGCCTTTGTGGCGCTCGTCGCGGTTCCGGACCTGAAATATCCACCGAACCCTCCCGCCGTCGGCGATCCGGAGACGATCGGCGTCAGGACTGGGTTGTTCTTCGTGGTGCTCGCGGCCTCGATCTTCGCCCTTTCGCTCGCCGTTGCCTTCGCGCGGCGCCTGGGAGAGATTCTCGGTAGCTGGAACGGCGCCATCGTCGCCGGTGTCGCCTATGTAGTGTTCCTGACGATCGTCTTCCGCCTGCTGCCGGCGATCAACGAAGTGCCGGAGAACTTCCCAGCCACGGCCCTCTATGATTTCCGTCTGGCCACGGTCGGCCTGCAACTGACGCTGTGGACGGTTCTTTCGCTGGTCTTCGGCTATCTGGCCGAGAAGAGCCTCGTCCGTTCGGGCAATTATCGTACGGCGCGCGCGGGCGCCTGATCCGGCTTGAAGCGCCGCGGTTTCGCGGCGCTTCCCTTCCTCAGGAGAACCTGCCTTGCGCTTGCTCTTCCTCCTCATCGGTCTTGCCCTCATGGCGGGGCAGGCTGAGGCTCATGGCAACCGGGCTGCATCCTACAATGCCACGGGCCTTGCCATTCCAAGCATGTCGCACGGTGCGCTGCTGGTTCTGGACGAGTATTACGGCGCCATCCTCCGTCTCGCCGGTCAGGCGAAGGAATCCGATCCGGTCTTCCGCAAGCTCGAGAACTACGCCCGGATCCAGAATTATTATTGTCTTTGGGGATTTGCCCCGCGCGCGATCGCGGACGAGGCAAGCCCGTTCAACGAATGCTCTCACGCCTATCTTTCTGCGGCTAGGGTGTTGCTCCTGCACATGCGGGACATGCCGAGCGTCGGGGCAGCAGCCGGCGACATGATCTCGACCGTCGATGCGGAAATGGTGCGGCGCGGCAGCGCGCTCATCCAGTGCGAATATTCTGGCGAGCCCTTCCATACGGGGGGCTTCATCACGCCGCACTGGGAAAAGCTCGCCAGCCATCCACCGAGCCTGATTGCGGCGCTTTTCCCGCTTCCCCTTGTGCTGGGTTACGCTTTTCTGCGCCGGCGGGCGCCGTCACGACAGGGCGCGTGACGGCAGCGATTGGCCGCGCCCCTATTCTTCCATGCTCTGGATGATCGCATTGAGGCGAGGGGCGACGGGGCGAACGATGTCGACGAAATCGGCTCCTTCCGCGCGCAGGCCCTGCATGCGCAGGAACTCGGTCTCATATTCCTGTCTGACCTCCGCCTTTTCCACTTCGCTGAGCTGGGTGAAGCCGTCCATGCTGGAATCGAGCTTGGCGCGCAGGGCATCGACCTCACTCTGGGGAACCAGCGCGATAAGGCCCCGGAAGGTCTCGCCGACCGCCACCTCCCAGCTTTCCGCCGTGAAGCCGGCCGCCTGGATCATGGCGCGGTCCTCTGCGTCGCGCTCATACCAGTCGCGGGCGATTTCCTCGTCATAGGCGAACGGGCCGAGGCTTGGCTGGAGGGCGGCTATGAGATCGGCGACCTTGGTTGCCTCCAGCGTCGTCAGGGCCTGTGCCGATGCGGGCAGCAGCATGGCCCCGAGACAGAGGGCTGCCGCAAGCAGCGGCCCGCTGGCGCGGTGCTGCTCCTTTGCGATCCCATATGTGTTCCGATTCCGCCTCGAAGGCAGGCGCATTGCAAAAATAACCGATCGTCTCACGATACCCCCAGGTGCAAATGCGGTGCGGGAAACGTTCCGCACCGGTCCGCCGCATGCATAGGCAAGATGCGTCATGGGGTCTTGGGCAATGGCGAACGATCTTTGCACGGGGCGACATCGCCGCGTGAGGATGGCCTATCCGGCGAGCGTCGCCGCCCGGATGTCCGAGGGTGTCGCCTGGAAGCGTTTGCGGAAGGCCCGGTTGAAGGCGGAGATATCGGAGAAGCCGGCATCGTAGGCGATGGCGGTGATCGTGCTGCCGATACGGTCGCGGTCCCGCAAAAGGCCGAGGGCGAATTCGAGCCTGCATTCGCGCACGAAGTCCGAGAAGGTCGTGCCGTCGTTTTCGAAGAGGCGCTGGATATAGCGCGGCGTCACGCGCTGGCGGCGGGCGACGGCTTCTATGTGCAGACCGGGATCGGCCAGCCGCTCGACGATGTCCTTGCGGATGAGCTTCAGTCGTGCCGCGGCGATGCTGCGCTCGTTGCGGGCCTTGTCCCCGCGCACGAAGCCGTCGAGCACCAGCGCCATGAGATCGTAGACGTGGCGGGAGGCGAGTTCGCCGGCTTTGGACGAGCCGGGCGCATTGCGGCGGAGCGCTTCCACATAGTCGGCGAGCAACGGCATCGCCTCCGTCGAGGCGGGAATGACATAGCTCGCCGCCTGACCGATCTTCGGCACAAGGCCGGCCAGCACGCGACGGTCGAGCGACAGGACATCGACCCGCGCGGGCTTGCCGCCAAGCCAGAATTCGGAGCAGACTGCCTCGTCGAGCAGGATGGCGTCACCGGCGGCGATCCTGATCGGCGTCTTGCCGTTGACCGAAATCTCGTGGTCCTCGTTGTTGATGGTCAGCATGTAGTGCTCGCGCCCGTCCTGCAGAAGATCGCGTGCGCGCGCGCCGTGCATCGGCGCATAAATGCCGCGGCCGACCGTCAGGCCGCCCGGCAGGGGCATCGCTTCCAGGTCGATGCGGATATTGTCGCGGTCGGCCGGATTGAACCGCAGGCCCGCTACATGGCCAGCCACGAAATCATGCACGAAGGCCATGCGCTCGCGTAGCGGCACATAGTCCGTCGACAGGCGCTGCATCGGAAACGGGGTCATGCCTGCCACGCGTCACGTCCTTCGCATCGGTGTTCACCGGCCGGGCGCCCCTCGCCGGGAACGACAATTGTCGGCTTGCCATGCAACCGTGTCGTCATAGTCGTTCTCGTCCGGGCCACAGGAAATTCCTTGCCGGCGGCGTCGCGCAGGCCGATCCGCCGGGAGGCTGCAACCATCGGATACTTTGGTTCTGCCGCCTCCCGCTGAAGGCGCAGGATTATGCCCGAGTTCTCCGGTAAAACAATCCCCGTCGGAAAACCCGCTCGCGCAGCGTGTCGTCCACGATGCAGCAATTGTCGCTTCCGGCTTTAAAGATAGGTGGAAATGCGCGCAGCTATGCACTAGGCAGGGAGATGGAGGAGCGTCGTTCCGCGTCGTTCAGATTTGGTGGAATGCGTTGCGGCGTGCCGCGACGCCCGTGGGAGTGGGGACATTATTCACATGGCATTACGGATAGGAGCTCTTCGGGAGAAGGGTTTGGGGGAGGCGCGTGTCGCGCTGACGCCGGAGAGTGCGGGTCAGCTCGGCAAGCTGGGTTATACATGCGTTGTGGAAGCGGGCGCGGGGCTTCTTTCGGGGATCTCGGACGATGCCTACCGCGCGGCGGGCGTGACGGTGGTCGACGGACCGGCGGCGCTGGCCTCGGCCTCGGACGTGATCGTCAAGGTTCGCCCGCCGGCGACGGATGAGGTGGAACTGCTCGCACCGGGCAAGACGCTGATCTCCTTCTTCTATCCGGGCCAGAACGGCGAGCTTCTGGAACAGGCGCGGGCGAAGGGTGCGAACGTCATCGCCATGGATATGGTGCCGCGCATTTCGCGCGCGCAGAAGATGGACGCGCTGTCGTCGATGGCCAATATCGCCGGCTACCGCGCGGTGATCGAGGCGGGCAACAATTTCGGGCGCTTCTTCACAGGCCAGATCACCGCCGCCGGCAAGGTGCCGCCGGCTCGGGTGCTGGTGATCGGCGCGGGCGTCGCGGGCCTTGCGGCCATCGGCGTCGCCGTCTCGCTCGGCGCGCAAACCTATGCCTTCGACGTGCGCCCGGAAGTGGCCGAGCAGATCGAGTCGATGGGCGCGGAGTTCGTCTATCTCGACTTCGACGACGGTGTGCAGGACGGCGCGGCGACCGGCGGCTATGCCGCCCCGTCCTCGCCGGAGTTCCGCGAGAAGCAGCTTGCCAAGTTCCGTGAGCTGGCGCCGCAGATGGACATCGTCATCACCACGGCGCTGATCCCGGGTCGCGACGCGCCGAAACTGTGGCTGGCCGACATGGTGGCGACGATGAAGCCCGGCTCCGTCATCGTCGACCTTGCCGCCGAGCGCGGCGGTAATTGCGACCTCACCGTCGCCGACCAGAAGATCGTCTCGGACAACGGCGTCACCGTCATCGGCTACACGGATTTCCCGAGCCGCATGGCCGCCCAGTCCTCGGCGCTCTATGCCACCAATATCCGCCACATGCTGACGGACCTGACGCCCGGCAAGGACGGCGTCATCGTGCACAACATGGAGGACGACGTGATCCGCGGGGCGACGGTCGCCTTCGAAGGCGCGATCACCTATCCGCCGCCGCCGCCGAAGATCGCGGCCATCGCCGCGCAGAAGCCGAAGGAGAAGGTCAAGGAACCGACGCCCGAGGAGAAGCGCGCAGCGGAGACCGCCGCCTTCAAGGCCGAGACGAAGAGCCAACTCACGCTGCTCGCCGTGGGAACGGCACTCATGCTGATCGTCGGGGCCTTTGCGCCGGCGGCCTTCATGAGCCATTTCATCGTCTTCGTGCTGGCCTGCTTCGTCGGCTTCCAGGTCATCTGGAACGTCTCGCATTCGCTGCACACGCCGCTGATGGCGGTCACCAACGCGGTCTCGGGCATCGTCATCCTCGGCGCGCTGCTGCAGATCGGCTCCGGCAACTGGCTGGTGGTGATCCTGGCGGCGCTCTCGGTGCTGATCGCCACGATCAACATCGTCGGCGGCTTCCTCGTCACCCGGCGCATGCTCGCCATGTTCCAGAAGTCGTGATCGGGGGGAAACTGTCATGACCATCGGTATCGTTTCGGCCGCCTATATCGCGGCAGCAGTTCTCTTCATTCTCTCCCTCGGCGGCCTCTCGGGCCAGGAGAGCGCCAAGCGCGCCGTCTGGTACGGCATCGTCGGCATGGGCCTTGCGGTCGTCGCCACGATCTTCGGGCCTGGCGTCGGCAACTGGTTCGTCATCGTCCTGATGATCGCCGGCGGCGCGGTGCTCGGCCATTATGTCGCCTCGCGCGTGCAGATGACCGAGATGCCGCAGCTTGTCGCGGCACTGCATTCCTTCGTCGGCCTTGCCGCCGTCTTCATCGGCTTCAATGCCCATATCGAGGCGGCGAACGTTGCCGGCCTCGACGCGGCTGCCCGTTCGGCGCTGACCGGCTTTGCCGCGATCCTCGCCCACAAGGAGCCTGTCGAGTTGTCGATCATGAAGGTCGAAGTGTTCCTCGGCGTCTTCATCGGCGCGGTCACCTTCACCGGCTCGGTCGTCGCCTTCGGCAAGCTGGCCGGCAAGGTGGACGGCAAGGCGAAGAAACTGCCGGGCGGGCATCTACTCAATGCCGGCGCGGCGCTGCTGTCGCTTTTGCTCTTGGTGCTCTATGTCAACGGCGCAGGGGCCTGGACGCTGATCCTGATGACGCTTGCCGCCTTCTTCATCGGCTATCACCTGATCATGGGCATCGGCGGGGCCGACATGCCGGTCGTCGTGTCGATGCTGAACAGCTATTCGGGCTGGGCGGCGGCCGCTATCGGCTTCACGCTGGGCAACGACCTGCTGATCGTCACCGGCGCGCTGGTCGGTTCCTCGGGCGCGATCCTCTCCTACATCATGTGCAAGGCGATGAACCGCTCCTTCATCTCGGTCATCCTCGGTGGCTTCGGCGCGACGACGGGCCCGCAGATGGAGATCACGGGCGAGCAGATCGCGATCGACGCGGAGGGCGTGGTCGCCGCGCTCAACGATGCCGACTCGATCGTCATCGTGCCGGGCTACGGCATGGCGGTGGCCCAGGCCCAGCAATCGGTCTCGGAACTGACGCGCAAGCTGCGCGCGGCCGGCAAGACCGTGCGCTTCGCCATCCACCCCGTCGCCGGCCGCCTGCCGGGCCACATGAACGTGCTGCTGGCCGAGGCCAAGGTGCCCTACGACATCGTTCTGGAGATGGACGAGATCAACGACGACTTTCCGGAGACGGATGTGGTGATCGTCATCGGCTCGAACGACATCGTCAATCCGGCCGCGCAGGAAGACCCGAACTCGCCGATCGCCGGCATGCCGGTGCTCGAAGTGTGGAAGGCCAAGCAGGTCTTCGTGTCCAAGCGCGGTCAGGGCACCGGTTATTCCGGCATCGAGAACCCGCTGTTCTACAAGGAGAACACGCGCATGTTCTATGGCGACGCCAAGAAGAGCATCGACCAGCTTCTCCCGGCGCTCGCCTAGCCGGACACGGCGGTGAACGGAAACAGGACAAGCAGTGCCGCGGGACCCGCGGCACTGCCGGCGGCACGCAGATGACCAAGAATTAAGCTGCGCAATCGCGGGGTCTGTGCGACAAAAGACGGCTAGAAACAGCCGGTAACGCCCATGAAGATCATTCTCGCAGAAGACGACAGCAAGACGTCCGATTTCCTGCGCAAAGGGCTGTCGCAGGCGGGGCACTCCGTCGAGCACTATGCGGACGGCCGCGATGTGCTCAGCCATTGCCTCTACAACGAGGCCGATCTTATCGTCATGGACCGCATGATGCCCGGCATGGACGGCATGGCCGTGCTGAAGGCGCTACGTGCCGCCGGCAAGACCTTGCCGGTCCTGTTCCTGACCTCCCTTTCCGATGTCAGCGACAAGGTGGAGGGACTGACCTCGGGCGCGGACGACTATCTCACCAAGCCTTTCCACTTCTCGGAGCTTCTGGCTCGCATCTCCATCCTCGCCCGCCGTTCGGTGGCTGCCCCGGCGGCAACGCTGGTGCTCACGGTGCATGATCTGGAGCTCGACCTCCTGTCACGCACGGCGCGGCGTGCCGGCACGAGCATAGATCTCCAGCCGAAGGAATTCGCGCTTCTCGAAGTCCTCATGCGCAATGCCGGCCGGATGATCACCAAGACCATGCTGCTCGAGAAGGTCTGGGATTTCAGCTTCGACCCGCAGACCTCCGTCGTGGAGACCCATATGAGCCGGCTGCGCGCCAAGATCGACAAGCCGTTCGAGGTTGCCCTGATCCATACGACCCGCAATGTCGGCTATTCCATTCATGCGCCGCGGTAACATCCTCTCGGGCGGCGCGTTCACCGCCGCGCTGCTCTCGCTCGGCGCATTCATGGCCGTGCTGCTCGCGCTCGGCGCGATTCTCTATGTCGTGCTCAGCGGCGGCATGGAGCGGGACGTGGACGACCAGCTCGTCGAGGAAGCGCAGCTCTTCCTGCAGATTTACGACCGATATGGCCAGCAGGCGCTCGTCGACGCCATTGCCCAGATGGAGACGCCCGCTGTGGCCGGTCGCCGGGTGGCCGGCCTGTTCGACACGGGCGGGCGGCGGCTCGCCGGCAATCTCGATACGCTGCCGTTGTCCGAAGGCTGGATGACACTCGAATTTGACCAGCTTTTGCCCCGCCCGAACGGCCTATACCGCCTTCATGCCGGCAAGATTGCTGCGCCGGGTCCGGCCCTGACGCTCGTCGTCGGCTATAATGTCCGCGTCTTGCAGCAGACGGAATGGCGGCTGCTTTATGCATTGCTGATTGCAGGTGCCGCGGTGACGGTCGCGTCGGTGACGGCGGGTTATGCCGTCAGCCGGCGGATGTTTGGCAAGCTGGAAACGATGTCGGTGACGCTCGAGGCCGTGTCACGCGGGGATATGGCGGCGCGCATTCCCGTCTCGCCGCTGGACGATCAGATCGACCGGATCGCGCGGCGCATCAACGCGCATATCAGCCGGCTCGCAGTGCTGTCCGACATTACCCGGAACACGGTCAATACGATTGCGCACGACCTGCGCGCGCCTCTCGGCCGGATTTCCGTAGAGGTGCAGCAGGCCATGGCGGAGACGGCCGATGATGCAGGCCAGCAGGGGCGGCTCGAAACCGTCCTTGCCGAACTGGAAGGGGTCACGGGCGCTTTCGACGCGATCGTGCGCATCTCCCGCATCCGGGCCTCGGCCGGCGAGGCCGGCTTTTCGCTGGTCTGCGTGCCGGAGCTGCTGGCAGAGATGCAGGAGACCTTCGCGCCGATCCTGGAGGATGCGGGGCAAAGGCTGGTCTGCGATCCGGCTGCCTGCCAGGGGCTGGTCGTGTTCGGCGATGCACCCATGCTGCGGCAGGCTCTTGCCAATCTCGTCCAGAATGCCGGCCGGCATTGCCCGGCCGGCACCACCGTCATGCTGGACGCGATAGAAGAAGGGCAGGGAACGGTGACGCTGCGGGTGCGCGATGATGGATCGGGCATTCCCGCCGATCTGCGCGACGATGTCCTCCTGCCTTTCCATCGTGGAGAGGGCGGCCGCCCGGTAATCGGGACGGGTCTCGGCCTTGCGCTCGTCAGCGCCATCGCTGTCCGGCATGACGCGTCGCTCACGCTTTCGGACAACAATCCCGGGCTTGCGGTCTCGATCCGCTTTCCGCCTCGGTCGAAAATCAACATTTTGTAAGCTTCGCGCCAGTCTCGCTCGAATGCCCGGTCCTATCCTGTGGAGTACCGGCGCTGGCCTGAAGGTGGCCGGAGAAAGAGTGCGCCATGCTTCTGCATCTCGATATTGCGGCCGCAGCGCTTTGCCTCGGCCTTCTCGCAGCGGGCACGCCCGCCGATGCCGCCCCGCCTCAAATGCCAGTCCGGGACGGTGGCGGAGTGATCCGGCCCATAGACGAAGCCTATCGGGCCGTGCGGGAAATCCGCGAGGCGCGTCGGGCGATCTTCGATGGCGCGCCGGGCCAGGCGGCCATGCTCGTCGGCGAAGCAAAGGACGACATGCAGGCCGTGCAGCGCCGGGCGCGCGATCTTGCAATGCCCGTCGGGAGTGTTGCGGCAGCGGGGGATGCCTATATCCCCGTCGATGTCCTGCTCGTATTGGCGAAGGGCTTCAAGCCGACGGCGGAAGCGCGGGCGTCCGTCGAGAAGGCCAATGGATATATTGCCATGGGTGAATACAGACTGGCGATCGCAGTTCTGAACGATGCACATATCGGCGTTACGGTTTCAGCGACACTCCTTCCGGCAAATGCCAGCCTGCGATCCATAGAGGGCGCCGCGAGCCTGCTTGGTGTCCGCAAATATTATGAGGCGAGCCAGGTGCTGAAGGCCGTGGAGGATTCCTTCGTGACCGAGACCTACAGCACCGACGGCGCGCTTTCTCACCAGCAATAGAGACGGTCCGCGATCACGATCGCATGCCAACGGCCGGAAAGAGGGTTCCGGCCGTTGGCATTGCCGGTGTGGAATGTTCCGCAGGGGAGAAGCTTACACATATGTAAATTTCGCGCAGAGTTCACGCAAACTGGCACTCGCATCATCTCTTCACGGTCACGAAGAGGACCCATCCCGGATCCGGAGGCCGCATGGAGATCACTATGAACCGCTTTGCTTCCGCCGTTGGCGTCTCGCTCATCGCCCTCTCGTCCCTGGCCGGCGTTGCCCGCGCTGAAATGTGGCCGGGCGCGGATATCCAGCAATCCCATCTCGACAGCGCCGTGAAGGCCCTGAAGGGCAAGAACTTCACGGTCGTCGACATCAGCACGCTCGACAAGAGCGACGAGATGTCCAATCCCGACAGCTATGCCGCCAATACCAAGTCCCTGCAGAAGGCGATCGGCGAGAACAAGGCGCTCAAGGAAGCCTTGAAGGCTCAGGACATCGAGCTGCGCAACGTCGTTGCCGTCGACGAGGCTGCGGATGGCGGCTTTACGTTCTACGTCCAGTAAGAACGCGTTGTTGCTGCTCTGGTTCGGGAAGCCGGCAATGCCGGCTTCCCCCAACTCGCTTCAGCCATAGCCGTCGATGCCGCCGCTCGGGCGGCGGTCCGGTATCCGGCTTGGT
>APMI01044198.1_pt1 | contig 12310 bp, 19 predicted proteins | sample 667938 | NCBI WGS metagenome assembly APMI01 (sample SAMN01084076, study PRJNA167559) | wastewater metagenome | biome: Wastewater | place: Denmark: Ejby Moelle, Odense | collected 2011-11-28 | reverse complement strand
ATTGAATACACTTATGTCTTTCATGAGATTGATGATAACAGGTTCTACCATTGGGACTTTAGAAAGCAAGCAGGATTGCTTTACAAATGGGATGGTGGACATTGGAAATATCAATCAGAGGACGATGAGAAAGATGCAATCACAGCTTGGTTGAGAGCCAATCATAAAGATCGCTACACAGCAAAAACAGTGTCATCTATCTATCAAATGTTGATGCACACCGTTAAGCCATTGCCAAAGAAAAAGTTGGCAGAGAACATCATTCCAACTCGCAAACATTGGTTGCTTGTTGATGAAAAGACAGGGGAAATCACAGCTATTGCACCTGATAAAAGCAAGCCTATTACCTATCAAATTGACTTGGTTGTAGAAAAGCCTGGAAAGTTTGAGTTGCCATTGATGGCAGACCTTGAAAAGAAAAGCACCTATTTCTTTAATTTCATCAATTCAAGTCTTGAGAATGCTGATAAACGTGCTTTGGTTCAAGAATATTGTGGCTACTCAATGACAGGCTCAGTGAGAAAGCAAGTCTTTCAAATGTGGATTGGCAATGGTGCAAATGGTAAGTCAGTGCTTATCAAGTTGCTCAAAATGTTCCACGGAGAACCTGTATCAGTGAATATCAGCAAGGTTCACGAATACAACTCACACTTGATGAATGCAAGTTTGATTTTCTGCACAGAGACAAGTAAGAACGGCTTTGATCAGGAGTTTGTTAAGCAAGCAGTGTCAGGAGACACCGTAGAAATCCGTGAGATTTATGGCAAGAAACAGAATACAGAGCTTGTTGCTAAATGGATTATGTTGATGAATGCCATGCCACACATCAATGATTTTAGTGATGGCTTATTCCGTAGAGCCCAAATCATTTCTTGGGACAAGCAATTTTTAGAGGGTGATCCAAACTTAATTGAGGACTTGGACAGACTCATCATTGAAAACGAAAAAGACATCTTTTTATTTTGGTGTTTACATGGTCTTGTCAAGATGATTAAGAACGATTGGAAATTTACAAAATGCGCTGAGGTTGAGAAAGACGTTTCCAATTGGAAAAACAGTGCAGACAAAGTGAGATTGTTTGTCAGTGAGTTCAATTATCAATACATTGATGATGAGAAAGAAAGAACAACCAACTACACATCAAAGAAAAAGATTTTTGAGTTCTTTAACAATTGGGCTGATGAGAACAATTTTGAAAACATGAACTCAACAACCTTTTGGCTAAGAATGTCCAACATTTTTCCAAAAATCAAAACTGACCCTGAGAAAAAAGTTGGCAATGACAGAGTTGTATTTATTAAAGCAAAACCATTATAAGAAAAGGAAAAATTATGAACGACATTTCAAACGAACAAAAACTATATGACTTAATTAAAGAATACAACTACAAGGGAGTTTTACAACTCATTGATGATACAGGAATGGAAATCTCAAAAGAACATTGGTTTGTATCAATGGACTTAATCAATAATAATGGAAAATTAAATAATTTTAACCCTTTCCAAACACTAGATGATGTTGAGGCAGCACAACAAACATTTGATTATTTAACTTATGTATATAAGAACCAAGTTGGAGAAAAGCAGTTTAAAGATGATGCAAAAGAAATGGTAAAGATGGCAATTGAGATTGATGACACATTATCTCTTGATATTTTATCAAAGCATGGTGCTAATGAATACAACACAAAGCAGTTAAATAAAGCAATGTGGAAATTGGCAAAATTTGCACCAAGAACTATTTACGGCAAAAACAACTTTGAAATTGTTAATTTCTTTCTTGATAAAGGAGTGAAAGCCGATGACACAACAGTAAAACATGCAATCAAAATCAATGATAAAGAACTTTTGCACCGTATCATCCTTGATAGCAAAACTGAGTTATCAGATGATTTTGTTAAATCATTGGTCAATGACAATCCTAAACATCAATATGCTTTAGAACTTATTGGCAAGGCTTTATTGAATAAAAAACTTGAAACAGAGACTTGCAAGCCAAAGCAAAAACAACAACTAAGAATGAAAATTTAATACAAGGAGAATTTATGACTGAACAAGAGCAAGACAAACTCAATCTCAATTTTTTCAGGCAGATAAACAGAGATGAGGACAAAGCAATCAGATATTTACAGAAAGGGGCCAACCCCTTTTATTTGACCAATGGACATGCCATTAATTACATCATGAGGGAAAATAAGAAAAAGATTGTTCAACACCTTATAGAGAACCATGAGGGAGTCAAGGAGTTCATCCAGGACAACCAATTGACTCAGCTAAGTTCATCTTTCATGTTAGAGCCAAGCCAAAAGGCTGAAACACTAACCTATCTCATCAAAGAGGCAGGCATTAAACTCAATGATGAAATTAAAGAACACTACAGAAATGGAAAATTGCACCGTTGGGATGGAACCGAAATACAGCAGGCAGATTTAGATTTCACAAAACAGTTGCTTGCCTTTGATGAAAAAAGAACTCTCAATGAACAACTAACAGAGAAACTTTTATCAAATGAGGTTCAGCCTTTCTCAATGGAAAAACCAAAACAAGGATTATCTAAAAAGATGAAATCCCAAGGAATGAAAATATAAGCCCCTCATGGGGCTTTTTCTTTATTTGCTATTGCTTTTTATTCTCTTTTTTGTATATTTATTAGATAACATAAAGGAGAAAAGTAATGTTTATTCACGACAAATTAGATGAGATTAACAAAGCAGATGACAAAGCCAAATATTCAAGATTGATTGAGCAAGGATGGGGTGAACAAGTCTTTGCCAATAGCAACCTAATCAATGCAGCACAAAACGGAGCAAAGGAAATCTTGCAAGACATGGTTAGTCGCCATTCTTATAGCGATGAAACCAAGATGGCAGCAATGGATGCAGCCATTGAACACAAGCAGGTTGATACAGTCATTGTGATGGGGAATGCAGGCAATGGCCCTGTTCAAGCCTTGTATGAGTGGTCAAAGAATGCTGAGGACAGACCTTTACTTGACCGTCTAATCAATGAGGGCAACTACGAGCCAACAGGTTCAGCCAAGCAGTTCTTAACTGAACATTGTGCCCATGACACCTCTTACATCTTTGAGGCATACGAGAGAAAGAACCAAGCCACACAAGAGGAATACAAGCAGGCATTCAAGAACTTTATTGGCAATGCTGAGATGACTGATGGCATGGATGAACAGAAAGCAATGCTTTCAGCATCAGCAAACGGCACAGCAGCACACATTGACCACTACATCTCTATTGGAGACAAGGCTACCAATGATTTTTGGTTGAAAAACCTTGATGTGGCTTGCAACTTTGGGAACAACGAGACAGCCAAGAGACTTGTTGAGCATGGTGCAAAAGTCTCAGATGACAACATCAAGGCAGCAGAGAAATACTTGCAACCTGGAACAGTTGAGATGCTTAAACAAGCCAAACTTGACCAGGTAGAACATCAATCTTTCTCTCTTGAAAGAACTAACAAGCCAAGACAATCACAAAAGAGAAATCAAGGCTTATCACTAAGTTAAAACAGCAAAGCCCCATCAAGGGGCTTTTTTATTGCACACGATATCGAAAATTCCCATTAATGCTTGATTTTTATTTTCCTTTTCGTATAAGTAAAGAAAAACAAGGCAAAAGGAACAGTTATGGAAATATTAGGCACAGAAATAATAATGACATCAAGCAAGACAGGCATGAGGGTTAAGCAGGACTTTATGATTGCAAGATGCTTTCCATCATCTTTTGCTTTTCAAAAGTTCTTGATTGAGTTGTATATGAAAGACTTTGAATTTTACAAAGTCTATACAGAACTCATCCTTATGTATTTGAGTGGCAATCCTAATGGCTTGACTGAGGCTGAAATTCTTGAGAATAAAACCATCATCTCAACAATCGCAGCAATGCACATTGTTAGAGATAAAGAACAATATGAGAAAGATTTATTAGAACACACCAAACTACAAGACTATGTAAATAAACTAAACAAAAAACAAAAGCCTTAATTTAAGGCTTTTTTATTGGCTTGCTCTTGATTTTATTTTTATATTTTGTATAAGTATTAAGTATAAGACTCTTATACAAGAAAAATAAAGGAGCGAGCAAATGAGTAGTTTTCAACAAACATTAGATTTCAATAAGAAATTATTAAGACCTGCACACAGATTGATTGCAAGAATATTTGCAACCGAATACATGCAAAGAACCATAGTCAAGCCATTGAATGACATTGACCTTGACAAGAGAGCAGGAATAGACAGCAAAGTTGAGTTCAAAGACATTGATGTTAATTTCTCAATTCAAGAGAAATACAGAACACATGACAAACTCACTTTCAAAGACTTTACACAAGAACTCTACAATGCTTATGGAACAGTTCATCAGAGTGATGGAGAGTTCAAGCATCTATTTGCCAACTACTATTTTTATGGATGGGCAAACGAGGATGAGACAGACTTTAAAGAATACTTTTTGATGGACATTCAACAATACAAAATCCTTGTCTTGCAAGTAGGTGGATTAGACAAAATCCCTGATGTCAAAAAAGTTCAAAACAATGCTTATGGCAAGGCTCTTTTCTACACAATCCCATTGAAATTTATTGCCCCTGCAATCGTTGCTTGGAGTCCGGGACTTGACTATTTAAAAGACAAGAAATAATTGCTTTTGCTATTGATTTTTATTTTCTATTTTGTATAAGTAAACCATCCAATACAAAAATAAGGAGAATAAAAATGGATGGAAAAACAAGAAAAAAACACAATATTACATTGACCGAAATAAAGAAAGCAGCAGAGTTTATTGTCGGAAAAAATGAATTTATCGCTTGTTCAATTAGATTGGAAAAAGACAAGTTTAGTGGCACCAATTTATACCACTTTAAATTAGTGCTATCTGTTCCAAGTAAAAACAGAACTCAAGTTAAACAGTATATTTATTATGCCGATACAAAAAAAGGACTCATAATAAATATGTTGAATTTAAAAAACATTGATGAATTTGAGTATTTTTTTGACCCAATATGCTTTGGATGAGGGTTAAATGAACTCAAAACAAGAAAAGCAATTAGAGATTGCTAGAAACGTTGCTGCATCCAATAATGGCAAATGCCTTTCAACTGAATACACACAAAGCAAATCAAAACTATTATGGAAATGCAGTAATTTTGAACATAAACCGTGGCTTGCAGCATTTGACGGTGTTGTTTATAGTAAATCTTGGTGTCCTGAATGTTTTAATGAAATTAGATACAAAAACAAATTGGACAAGAATGGACTTGAAAGAGCAAAAAACTATGCAAGTTCAAGAGGTGGAAAATGTTTGTCAAATGAATATATTAATGCCAAAACTGCTCTAATTTGGAAATGTTCAAATCCTGAACATAAGGAATGGAAAGCACCTTTTGATAGTGTTTTATCAAACAAGACTTGGTGTCCTGCATGTGCAAAAAAGAACATCTTACAAAGAGGTTTGAATGATGCAAAAGAACATGCAAGGATTATGGGTGGCGAGTGTCTATCTGAAAAATACAATTTCTCAAATGAAAAATTATTATGGAAATGTGCAAATCCTAATCATGAACCTTGGCTTGCAATTAAAAATAGAGTTGTATCAAGCAACAGTTGGTGTCCTAAGTGTGCAAAAAATAAACTATCTGAGAAAAGAGTAAGACTTATATTTGAAAGATTTTTTGGTAAGGCTTTTCCATCAGTTAAACCAATCTGGAACATCAACCCTTGGACAAACAAACTACTTGAGCTTGATGGCTACTGTAAGGAGTTTAATATTGCCTTTGAGCATGATGGACAGCATCATTTTGAAATATCAAATTACAATGGATGCAAAAGAACATTAAAAGAACTTATTTATCAGCAATTCAAAGACCATCAAAAACAAAAGAATTGCATTAAGCAAGGTATTTTACTTATCAATATTCAATGTCTTGATGGAAATAAAGCAAAAATATTTAAACAATTTATTACCAATGTTATTGAGTCTTGTAAGCCTCACGGCATTGACATGCAGTTCACACAACAACAATTAAAGCAACTTGAACAAGATTTCTATTTAGTTGAATAAAGAAAAAGCCCCAATCAAGGGGCTTTCTTTTTAGAGGTAGAGACTGAGGATGTCATCTCTATCATCAAACTCAACTGAGAGGTAAGAAACAATCCCAATCTCTCTCAGGTAGTCCAAAACCTCTCTAAATCGCTCATTTTTAGCCCGTTGGTGCAATGCCCTTGGGTAAGCACGAATAAAGGCTTGTAGGGCTTGGAAAGTGGCAAGCAACTCACTCTCTTGCTCTTTGAGGTTGAACCACTTGGAGAGGGACTGCCCCACCCTTGCAGGCTGAGTATCTACCCGATGCAACAGAGCCATCCTGCCAAGGTGCAGTACATAAAACCACTTGAAAGCATCATCAGTGAAATCCCCTTGACCCAAGCACTCAGCAAAGGAGTTCAAGGACAAGTCTTTGATAGGTTCAAGACGACAACAGCCAAGATAGAGGGCATTAGCCAATAGCAGGTGTTCAGCCTGCCTTTGACCAGGTTGCTCTACCTGGAACAGCACATCAAGCAGTGAGTCAGGATCTAGCACATCAGCTACAACGGCACATCAAGCAGTGAGTCAGGATCTAGCACATCAGCTACAACGGCACACAAAAGACTGATGACAGTGTTGGGACTGTAGTTGTGGATGAGGCTGATCATTCCATACATCTCAGAGTTGCGATACAGCAAGCGACTGAGAGCAAGACCTTTGGCATCCAAAGGAACAGCCAACAACTCATCAAGAGTCAATCCAAGGCTCAAATCCTGCAAGGTGCAGATGGCTACTGCACCCATCAAATCATCTCTATTCATGCCTTGACCTTACCACATAAGAACAAGAGAGAGCCATTAGTTTTGTCTATTTAATCAACAAAAAAGACACACAATAAAGATATCGATTTCTAATTAATACAAACAAACAAATGAACAAAAGAATTGACTTTTGCTTTAAATTTAATAATATATAAATAACAACAAGGAGAAATAAAATGAATAACTTAGAAAGAGAAAAAGAAAGATTAGAGCAAGAGCTATTTAGTTTTGATTTTAGAAAAAACAATAGTCAAGTTGAGTCTCAATATAACAAGGTAAAGAAAGAGATAGCTGACCAAAACAGAGAGCCAACCAAGCCTGAGTTGTTAGTTGGCTTATTTCAATACACATCAATGTTTTTTGGTTCAGCATTCATCATTGCCTCAATCCTTTGCATATTTGCTTATGCAGGCTCATTTGTATTAGAAACAGTTTACGACTCATTCAAGACAGAGCAGACAACCACAGCACCAAGCAAGTATCTCAACTCAGATGGCACTATGAATGCAGAGGCAGTCATCCAGGACACCAAAGCACAAGAGAACAAGGAACAAGCGATTGAGAGAGCATTCAAGGCAGGTGTAGCAGCACAACAGCCATTCAATCCAAATCCTCAGACAGACCAAAATGCAAAAGGACTCATGGACTTGATTTTTGCCACAGGCAAGACAGTCAATGAAAGCCTAACCACAGCAAATAAAGAAATCCAATCACTCAATAAATAAAAAAGGAGAAAACATGAGAGATGCTATAACACTAATTCTATTCTTATTAATCATAGGAGCAATCATATTCTATGGAATATCACGAATAGGAAACATGCTTATTTAAAAAAAAGCCCCATCAGGGGCTTTTTTATTATCTTTTGTTTAAATATTTTATCTTTTACTCTTGATTTTCTTTTTTTATTTAATACTATATAAATAACAACAAAGGAGATTAAAAATGAAAGACATTAATTTAATGACTAAGGCTGAATGTATTAAAGCAATCATGAGAATGTTTGGTTTTGAAACTTACAGAGGTTATTTCAGTGAGAGAGATGATGTTGAGACATTAAGAAATCTTGTTGTTGCACAGCAAGACAAATACTTAATCAACAAAGGGGAATGATGATGGCAAAGAAAGAATACCCACCTCACATCCAAGAGCTTTTGAACAAAATTAAGCAAGCAAAGATGATTGAGGCAGAACAGAAAGCATTAGCAGAGAGTCAGCCTGCAAAACCTTATGAGATGAGAACAACCTATCTCATCAATCAGGTTGAACAGAGCATCACAATTGAGCTTGCTGCCAAAAGTGATTTGTCAGCCTGGAACGAGACACACGGATTTTTGAGGGAGTTCTACAAAGATGATGACCTTACTTTCATTAATGCAGAAATCCACGAAAGACGAAAACCAAAATTTGAAACAACAGACCTATTTTTTATATGGAGAAAAACAAAATGAATAGAGGACACAGAGAACAAACAGGCTATTTCAGAGACTTAGTGAAATATGCCGATGAAACATTAACAGTTAAAGAAATTTGGGAGAAAGCAGGAAAACCTTGCAGTCTTTCAAATGCTTACTATGTTGTGAGAAAGAATGACTTAGCACACAGAAAGGACACAAACAAAAAACGTCCTTTCAAATACCTTGAGCAGATTAAGTGCTTTCAAACTCACAACTTGACTATCAGAGAAATCATGGGCTTGCTTGGATTAAGCACACACAATGATTATTACTGCATACATCAGACATTAATTAAAAACAACTTGCCTTTTAAATATTCTGACGACAAAAGAAAAGATAGAGGCTCTAAGTATGATTTCAAGTTGCTTGCATTAGATACAGCATCAATGTCTATCAAAGAAATTGCTGCAAGTTTAGGTATAACAAAAACTTGGGAGAAATCAAAACTATATACAGCATTGAGAAACCTTGGACTCTCATACAGAAAAGAGAAATAATAAAGCCCCAATTAAGGGGCTTTTCTTTTATATATTTAATCTTATTCTTTATTTGCTATTGATTTAATTTATTAATTTTGTATGTTTATTCCATAACATTATGGAGTAGACATGAATTTAGTAGAACTAATAACATACAGCATTTATTTAACAGGGTTATTTTTAATCTACAAAACAATTATTTTTGTTTTTGGATTAATTTTTGGTTCAAGTAAAAGAACATCATCAGCACTCACAGGAAAGATAGAGACAGAGCTTGTGCCTTGGGACATGCAAGGCATCAATGTTCGTTCAAGAGTGGATTACAAAACATGGATGAAAATTGCCCATACAGCCCACAGCATCAACAGAATTAAGTACAAGTTGCCTATGGATTGTTGTGAGGTATGTAAGCAGAACGGCAGAAACCAAGGCTTTGACCATCCATTAGAGGCTCACGAGGAATGGAGATTTGACCATGAGACACGAACACAGAGACTTGCACGTATTCGTTCTCTATGCCCTCTTTGCCACAAGGCAGTTCACATTGGATTGGCAGACAAACAAGGCTATGGGCAGAGAGTTAGAAAGCACATGGCTCAGGTAAATGGATGGAGTCTTGACCAGGTAGAACAACACATAGAACAAGCCAAAATCAAGGTTAAAACCATGAAAAAGATGGGCAAATACAAGTTAGACCTAACCTACCTAAACAATGCACCCTACACAGCAGTTCATAATTTTAGATTTACAAAGAATGAAACAAACAACTGCCAACCAAACATTTATGAATAAATAAAGCCTCAAATGAGGCTTTTCTTTTGTCTGCAATAAAAAGGGATGGGATTGATGGTTGTTAAATAGACGCACTCTTTCTTTTATCTTTACGTTTATTGGTAGACGTTCTTTTCTTTCTTTATTAAAATACAAACATCTAATCAACAAACAAGGTAAAAAGAAATGCAAACTCAAATGGATTACAAACTGATTGGCTTTGTTTATTCAATCATTGTTCGTTGCTATCTTAATAAAGAGCAGATGGCTAAATGTGAAAGCAATGAGTGTCGCCCTGCTGATTTTATTGATGACAATCTTTGTTTAGCTGAGGCGTTTGTATGGCTTGGCTATGCAAAATCTATTGATGACCTTGCTACTGAGGATGATGCAATCAATCAGGCTTGGAATGATGGCTTTTTCTTTGCTGAACAGAGCAAGTATTTCCCTTGGCAATTCTTTCACTCTGAGATTGAGGAAACCATTGACATCACAACCTTTAATTTAGGCGATAGCTTTAGACCTCAAGATTGGCAAGAAATCATCCAAATGAATGTTGGAGACACTTTCAATGAGGTTATCAAACGAATTTCCTAACCATCATCTCATTAAACACAAAGCCCCTTGATTGGGGCTTTTTTTATTGTCTTTGCTCTTGATTTTTATTTTCAATTTTGTATAAGTAGATAAAGATGGAGAGATAAGATGATAAAAGCAATAAAAGACATCTACAACAAAATAACAAGAAAGGATGATACAAAGAAAAGGGACTTGATAATCAAGCACAGCATTGAACTATTGAACAAGGCTGACTACTCAATCAGAACCATCAAGAACTTGCCTACTCTCGGAGAGGCAATCAGAGAGGCAAAGGCTATCGTTGCTTACAACGACAGGCTCAACACCCTCAAACCTTTCTTGCTCAACTTGGACAACCCAAGGCTCAAACAGCACTACAAAGCCATGTTTGAGAACTTTGACAACGACAAGAAAGACCTAATGAAACTCACATTCACAGGCAAAAGATATGACCTGCACTACATCCTAAGTGATGGCTTGAATGTGCCAAACGAGCAAAGAACCATCTATTTGAGCAACAAGCTCAATGATTTGGAGTTCAAGTTGTTGTTCAACCAGGTCAATGACCACCACCCCAACCTTGCCACTGAACTACTCTTGACCTGTTCAAGCTATGACCGTTTTAGTTTCTTGGTGGACAAAGGTGCAGACATCTACACCAACAACTATGCAGTCTTGAAAAGATTGGCTGAGAGACACAACATCAGACTCATCAAATACCTTTTCATCAATCAAAAGATGCACTTAAACACATCAATGATTAATTGGCTACAAGAGAACAAACACATTGAAATCTTAGCTCTTTACCACACTCAATAAAGCCCCATCAGGGGCTTTTTCTTTATCTAAAAAGATATCGAGTTCATCATTCACTATTGCTTTTTTCTTTTTATTTAATACTATAAAAATAACAACAGGAGAAATAAAATGTTTAATTTCCTAATAAAGAAACTAACAGAAAAGACACCCAAAGAGAAAGTCATTGATTGGCTTAAAGGTATTGCAAAGAAACACAATTATTTGGCAAATGAAATCAGTTTATTGATTGCCTATTGGAATGAACCAGATTTCAAGTTTCAAAAGCAAGTGCAAATGAACACTCCAACCAAGTTCACAGAATGGATTGGACAAGTCAGCTTAGACATTCACTATGAGACAGTTGCAGGCTTAAAGAACTACACACAGACATCATCAATGCAATTGATGATTGATGGATTAACACCTGTTGCTACTCACTATGATTTCAAATACGAGTATTTTGGATTGATTTGTGAACACAGAATTACATCAGATTTAGACATCACACCATTGTTAGAGGCAGCAAAAGATAATGATGTTTATATGCAAAAGAGTGCTACATCAATTCATTTTCTTACTGCAATCTATGCAGCAAAAGTAGCAAGAGCAGAATTTTTAAATAAACGTAGGGAGATAAAAGATGGATGCAAATAAAACTAAATTAGAGTTCTTTGGCAAGGAGGGTTTTCTTGATGTCAGCAAAGAGGTTGATTATGGACAGAGAACACAATACATCAAAGGCATTAACAATGTCTTAGATGGCTCAGTCTATGATGACTTGATTGCAGAAATGAACGAAAGAGAAAAGCAGAAAAAGGAAAAGAAATGAGACTCTTGATTTTGATTTCAATTCTTTTCATTAGCTACAAGGCTTTATCGGGCGGTAATGAGCCATTGATTAATGATGGCTACATCAATGCAAGAAAAGAGTTAAAGTCTTATTCAATGGAAAAACCAACAAGCAACCTAAGCCCTCATGATGTATCAAGAATTTGGAACTATTTAACCAATGGACATTACGATAGATTTAAGACTTGTGATTTCAAAATTCATTACACAAAGAATAATCAAACAAAGTCATTGACTCACGAAATCACTGCAACATGCACAGAATGACAAGACCAGGACGAACCCTGAGAGACAAGCCCAACCAAGGGCTTTTTTCTCGCTCAAAATTGCACACTTTTTGAGCACATCATCAGCAAGGCACTTTTTAAGCCTATAGAGCGATTTAGCACCCCTAGAGCACCAATGCCCTTGCCCAACCTGAGATCGTGCAACCAAGAGCGATCTATGAGGTCGATTTTTTCAGCAACCCACCAAAAAATGCTTTTTCAACCCTTTTGGAGCAATTGAGAGAGTTGGTCAAGC
>APMI01037889.1_pt1 | contig 12310 bp, 9 predicted proteins | sample 667938 | NCBI WGS metagenome assembly APMI01 (sample SAMN01084076, study PRJNA167559) | wastewater metagenome | biome: Wastewater | place: Denmark: Ejby Moelle, Odense | collected 2011-11-28 | reverse complement strand
TCTATAAATATTACAATCAATAGTAAATTTATTTAGAAATAAAAAAAATAACTGTTACACTAAACTCTATAACTATCATGAAAAATAACAAATTTTCATTAAAAATGCGATGGATATAACAAAATAACTTTTTAAATTTTTATTTAAACATTTTATAAAATAATAAAAATATAATCAATTTCTTAAATTTTTGTTCCGACTGTTAATCATAACAGATTAGTTTTTAGAGCTTGTGAGCCTTGTCTTAAAGCCATGTAAACTTTTAGAGTGCACACTAGGACTAAATAACTTTTTTCCTTCTTTGTCTTGTGTTTGATTATTGGAAGATTCAAATACTGCTTTGTCTTCATTTTCAACTCCTAAGAATTATTGTTATATGATGAAACTGGCTCTAGCTCCCTTATGGGCGCAGTTTACTTTCTTTTGGATTTGGTAAACTTTGCATTTCATATATTTTTATAGCTTATCAAGGATGCAGAGCGGATCCATAATTTAATTTCTCTAATCAGAATTAGTCACTGATTTGGGGAATAAAATTTTACGAATTCTTTGAATTCCTCTCAATATTTTAATAAGATAATCATTTACTTTGGAGTCAGTCGAAAATTTATTCTCAAACACGACAATATGTTATAACATTTTTTCGTATTCATAGTTAGCCTGCAAGTATCCAATATTTTTCATAATTTACTTAGAGCTATCAGGTACTTTTCCATACCATTAATTGTAAAGTGACAAAATCTTCTTTTGTAGTTTTTCTAACTCGGTTTGTTTCTTTAATAAGATATCAATTTAGAAAGTTGCTGCACCTTGAGCTGTTCGACATTATTTTAGATTGTTTAAAAGCTCATTTTATGTTGTCTTAAACCTATTAATTGTTAATTATAATTTATGAATTTTTTCACTCATCTCTTATTTTTATTCATTCCACCTGTCAACATTTTTGCATTATATATCATTGAATTTTTTAAGGCACTTTTATATTAAAGTTTAAATATACTGTTTTAATGATTTTATCGAGTGATTAGGAAATGTCTGCATAAATTCTTGATTAAAATTATCAAGATTATTCATTTTGTCTATATTCTTTAATGTATTCTAGGCTGAAAACTAGTTTTTAAATGACTAAAGATCAGCTACATTTTTGAATAAACTTTGTTGCTTTGCTTTTAAATTTTAAATTTCTAAATTTTTCTACAAAATTAGCCTTTCCAAATTTTTATTTTTCTTAAGAAGCTCATTAAATTTAATGTCACGTTACTCAAGCATGCTATTCACTTTCTCTTCTATTTCGGTTTATACAAATTATTTGATACCATTCTCACTGTCAACTATTTTCTTCTTTTGCCACTGCATATACTGTCGATATCCCTGCTCTCTTATTTTCTTTCTCCTAAATCATAAGACAATTACATTTAAAATCCTCCTGGAAGATTCTGTACCTTTTCTTTATTTTATCTCGTTTATATAAAAATACCATCTTTCCATCTTTCTTCGGTCGGCGCTGTTAAGAACATATTTACCGAAGACTACTAAAAAATATTTGACTTTTTATTCACTTATTAACTTTTCTTAGTTTAGCCTGAGTATTTCATCAAATTTTGCTCCATTTTCTTCATCTTAGCCTAAATTTGAATAAACTTCATCAGTTTTTAATTTTAGCGAGATTATTTACCGTCAGCTTTTGGCTAATCATTACGACGCTTTTCCACAATTCTCTTCATACGATCAAAGCAACAAAAATCTTCAATTTGTTCGGCTTTAACTTAAGGTTATTCATCGATAAACTACGACATACAAGCAAGTAAATGTGTTCTAGGTTTCGATTCATTCGAACCAAATTTCTTAGGAAATCGAAGACTATCCAAGCACTATCTACGTAAGCTCGTGGCCTGAGGCTTATCTTATTATTAATTGCGATGAGTTTCTGAGCTTAAACTGCCACTCGAGGACATTAATACGATCAAATAATAACATAGAATATAGAAAATAAGAAAGAATATTAGAAATTTTCAATCAAAAATTTCAGACTTCCTTCTTTTTAAAACTCTTAAGTGTGTCCTCTATTTTATGAATTTACTTCTGAACAGCAGTAATTTATAGTTCTATCTTCGCATTTTCGTCTTAAAATTTATGTAAATCAAATTCTGCTTTTTAGTATGCTTATGATTTTCTCGCGATTTTTTCAGCAAGTTCTTTGTGCTATTGCCAACCCTTTTCAAGTCGTATAATCAATTAGTTTATCTATTGTGCCATTTTTTAATTACTTAGCTTGTATTGTTACGCACTGGCTCTTTTCTGTTCTGATTTGTAATAATTTTAACTAATAGATTCTTTTAGTTGCTTCTCTTCAGCTTAAAGTAAGTTATTAGAGCTCTTTAATATCTACAATTCCTTTTGAAGATTTTAAATTATTGAACTCTTTGCAGCCTTATTTTTGTCATGGTTTGAAATTGTCTACCTACACTTCTTTAATTTTATCTTTAACAAATCATTCTCTTCTGTTAAGCTTATTATTTTGTTATGTTGAACCAGAGCTTATTGAGACAATTTTATCGTCTGGGGTGGGGCTTTGCTGAACAGTTATAGACTGACTTTGTTTCTCGACATTTTTAAATATTTTACATATAATACTGACAATATAAACAAATAATTTATACATGTTTATCATTTTTCTTCAGTAAGTTCTTTCTCAGCCTATAATGCCTGATCAAAATCAATTTATTTGATTTTCTTCATGATCATATTAGCAATGGCAGGCTATTTGCTGCGGACATTAAAGGAAACGTCTATGCCTTCGTCCTTGAAAATAGTGGCAATAATCAAGAAATCTTCGCCCAGCTTAGACTTTCCATAAAATGATTTGCTTAAAAAGTATTCTTATTATTCTGTCTCTTATTCTAGGGCTTGCTCACCTTTGGATTGTTATGTAATTCTCAAGCAGTGAAGTTGTTATTCAATAATTTTGAAAATTTTCTGATATGATATGGTGGACTTACTCTTCTCTGTTGATCCTTATTGCGTTTACGCATCAACCATTTTTTGCAGCTCATGCGTAAGCTAACTTGATAGACTCTCAGCCCACTTGACTTTGAATTAACTTTCATGAATTTTAGCTGGTACAATAAACTTAATATAGTCAATTTTGATCTATTCGGTGATTAAATAAGGCTGCTCAATACCGGCTTGGTTATCGTAGTTAATGTACCCATAAATGGAGCCAAATTCACCTGTCGTGAATCTTATTTGTGTCCTTAATGAAGCTGATTCGAATGGTCTTAAATTTACTGATTGAGCTTTCTCGAGTACAAGAATCTCAGTTGTAGCAGCAAATTATACTTGGACGTTTAGCATGTTTGCCTTTGTTGTATTTATTAAGAGAATTTAGAAGAATATATCGTTTTTGTTAACAGTAACGAAAGATTAAGCATATAGAGGGTCGAAGTTGCCAGTAAGCTGCACCATAGACTTTAGCTTATCGACTAAATTTTGCTTTTATTTCTTCTCAGTTAAAATCTAATTGACTTCTTCATCATCGAATTATTACTCCTCTTCTTCAATGCCCTTTCTTAACTGCCTAAAGAAGATAGTATCCGATGGGTTCTTCTCAAGAACATTTGTTTCTCTTTGATTTAATGTTTAATTTATTAAAGCTTCAATATCTTACCTTTTGGCCTCATAGACTTTATCTTTACCTGTCAGGAAAGTCTATGGATCAGCTACCCGGCGAATAAGGGAAGAAATTTGATCAATTGTCGCTTGGTCCACTTCTTGGATGTGCTCTTAGTAGTTTCTTAACAAAGAGCACAAGATCATGAGAATTGAGCAAGCACTCTTGTTGTATTAAGCACTCGTCCTAATTTTATATAACATCTTTCCAATATTGCGAGTAAAAACACCACCTACGATAGAATCCTAAGCCAACAGTTTTCTGAAATATGTTTGCTACTGAGCCTGATCATTCTCTTACTCTCCTTGCTTCTATTATATCATTTCGGTTTGATAGGACCCATCCTCGAGGATCTTTGTCTTGAAGTGCACTTTTGGTCGAGATGCTGCTTATATTTTGGCTTCGGTATCCTTCTTACTGTTTTCAGAAGTAATCGGCAATGAGCCAATAGCCACTCGAATACCGTCAATTGCGAACTATATCTAACCTTGTGATGTGAAATAGTTTCCATAGATATTTAATATCTATTTTATTATCTATCGCGATTGAATATGTTTAAAGTTTTCTACGATTTGCTTTTTGTAGTCCTATGAACTTGCTTTGTTAGATTTTTACAATATCAATTTAAGAGTTCTTCCAGTTGATTATGCGCATTGAGTTGAGATATTTTCTATTCTAAATATTAGTAAAACTATACTTAAAAATTTTCGTGAGTATAAAGGTGACAATTTATTTATGAAGAACGGTAAATTTCAGTGCTATACTCTCTAATGTTTTTATAATTTTAAGCAAATAATCTTTGTCAGTGCATTCGGAAATTTATTTTTTAAGCTCTTTGAGTAAATTTTCAGAAACTTTTGGATTTAGATTGAGTCCAACAATGCTAAGTATTTTAATTTTGATTTCAAAGCTTGGCGTTTTCAAGTTCTTTACAAGATCTTCGATTAATGATTCTTCGATATAATTTGAATTTCGACAAGCAGTTTCCAGTTTATCAAGTACTATTTTTTTTACATTAAGTTAGTTAGTCCTAGACAAAATACTGACATACGAAGAAAGCGCAGCCTTGATACTATGAACTGAATTACTGATAGCCAATGAAGTAATCGAGCACTCAAGTAGGACTGACTCTGATGCCTTATATGTGAAAGTGTTAATTATCTTGAGAAATTTTGCTCGATTTGCTGGTTATTATCTTGCCTTCTGTTTAAGCACTTTCAGGATGGCTAGTTGTAGAATATCGCCAAGATCTTATAGAGTCTCAGCGTTAATTTGATGCTGCAAGTATTACATAGCTTTAGCTGGGTTGCTTCTGTTCAACAAAATGAAAGCATTTCTCTTAGTAGAAAGATCTGTTTCTGTTTTGAGCAGTTCTTATATTTATTCATCAATGTCACCAATGATATCGGACCCAAAGTTCATAAACACGTTGTATAAACAAACGACAGTGTTTCTGCGCACATAAGCTGACTTGTGGTTGATATTTTATGTGATGGCTGATGAAAGAGGCTCAATAACTCCTTTGTGCATGATTCTTGAAACGAGTCTGAGGGTCCTGCCTCTCAAGTACTCATTGTGGCTAAGTAGATCACTACGAAGGGAATTACAGGCCAAAAACATTTCGTCTTTGAGGGTGGGATCATTAGGCGATTTACTTTTTTAAATGACTTCCCAATAAAGAGCAAGTACCTTTCGAAGCTCAGGATGTTTGGCCAACAACGGGATGATATTGGTGATGATCACCATGATCATAGGAGGGTAAGTATCATCATTGACCAAACACTTGATAAATTATTTTAGCATTTTAACTTTCTCATCCACGCTGCCCTCCGCTAAAGTTTTTCTGATTTATTCAGGATTTGGTGGGTTGTCGCTAGCCTTCATGTAGAAAAAGCAACTCTTCATCGCCCTTTGTTGTCTTTATAATATCAATTAATTCAATTAAGCTCAACACACGTAATATTAAAATATGTCAATATTAATGCCAGCAAGCTCAATCTATTTGATAATAAGCAGATATTTATGTATGATCGACAAATCGCAAGATAAATAATACTTTATAAAGTATATGAATAAATCGATGTTAACCGTTTAAGGACTTTTAAAAAATGTTCGATTTTTTTATTTAAACAATAGAGTTTTTCTATAGCATTATATATTCTATATGAACAAGATTTTAGTCACAACTCTGCTAGGGCTACTAGCCACAGCTGCGTATTCATGCTCTGAGGGCGAGCTCAGCATAAACGGACAGTGCACTACTGTCACATACATTCCTGGGTGCGCTCAATACATCGACTCTAACTCATGCGGTCTTTGCGAATATGGTACACCATGAAATAATTTAGGTTATGCAATCTCGTCAGGCAAGTGTCAATATACTGAAAAAGCAGTGACCGAATGCTGCGTGCTCACTGATAGTAACGGCGCATGCGTTCAGTGCGCTCCAGGCCTATACCTGGATGGAAGCTCATGTTCCAAAATCGAAAGACCAGGATGCCTTGAAGGAAAGGGTCTCGAGTGCATTAACTGTGCTCAAGGCTATCAAAATGTAAGGGGTCGGTGCTTCAAAAGATTCCCAAACTGCAAAAATTATGCTGATAATGGAATTTGCCTTGAGTGCAAAACTGGATTCTAATTAATTAGAGGACTTTGTAGCGAACTAATTTCTCTACCCTCAATCCCCTCATGTAAATCTGCCAATGAATACGGTTGTGTTGTCTGTGAAGCAGGAAATTACCTCACAAAAGACAGAACATGCAAGAATAACCAGGTGGGATGTGTTAAATATTTCAGAGAATCTTGTCAACTATGCCTACCTGAATATAAACTAGTCAATGGAGTCTGCACAATGTAAGGATGTGCTGAGTATGGCAGCAATGGATGCTCACGATGCTCATCTGCTTACACTCTCCAGAATGGTCGATGCACAATCGAGAACTGTCTTGAATCCCAGGATGGCAAATGTTTGATTTGCTCAAGTTAGTATCGTATCAAGGGTGGAAAATGTGTGAAACCTATATCTACTACCTGCAGCACTTGCGCTAATGGATTCTTTGTTGGCCAAGATGGAAAATGTTATCGCACTGTAACAGGCTGTGCTTCATATAGCTTTGACGGAAAATGCTCAAAATGCACAGATCCCTTTGTGGTATCTAATGGAATATGTGTTGTGGCTGGATGTGATCGCACTGGAGCATCAGGGTGTGAGGTCTGTTTCAAACCATTCACATTAACAGTTGGAAGATGTGTTATTGAACAATGCCAGGACTATAACTACTTATCAAAAAGATGCCGAGCATGCAATGTAGGATATCATGTTGAACAAGGACTCTGTGTTAAAAATCATCGTCTCTGTGCATCTTATGCTCTTAGAGACGTTGATGAAGTTTGTTCTGCTTGCACTACTGCAGACTACATTCTTACTGATGCTGGAAATTGTGAAATTCGGGTACCAGGATGTGTCTATCAATATGGAAAATGTATTACCTGTGCATCACCATTCAAGAGAAACCAAGATAACTCATGCTTTATCGAAGGATGTGCCACTTATTCATCTAACGGATGTGCCAAGTGCAACTGGCCATATTCAGAACTGAAAGGTATCTGTGTGATTAAGAACTGTGATGAAATATTCAATGGCAAATGTAAAAGATGTTCTTCAGGATTCCATTTAACTTCTACTGGAGTCTGCACATAAGACGATCCAAAATGCTAAGTATACAATGGTGAGAATTGCTACAAGTGCATCACCGGATACAGACTCAGCTCAACAGGAATTTGTGTTCGATAGGTGCCATACTGCCGAGTCCAAAATTCAGAGAGATGCAGTGAATGTTTGCCAGGCTATCAACTTGTCAATGGAGGCTGTGTTGTTGTTGACAGATACTGCGATACTTATGATGCTAAACTTTCTGGTTGTGTCAAATGTATTAATGGTTATCACACTGAAGCAGGATTATGTAAATTAAATGAGCCTTTCTGTGCTACTTATGAGTTAACAGGCTACTCTCAAAGATGTACAGCATGCGCATCTGGATACATCTTCACATCTGACAGACTCAGATGTATCAAACAAGTTGCAGGCTGCATTTACAATGACCAAGGTTTGTGTTACAGTTGTAAATCTCCTTATACATTCAATGGAAAAGGTTGTGTCATTTACGGTTGCTCAAAATATAGTGAAACTGGATGCTACTAATGCCAGTCTCCAGCCGTTCGTGAAAATGACAGATGTGTGATCCAATTCTGTGACACTTATGCTGATTCATCTGTTTTATGCTCTAAGTGTCTAGCCGGATACAAAATGATTGATGGAAAATGCTTCAGAGAAGATGTTAAGTGTGTGTAATATACTAAAACTGGCGATTGTGTCAAGTGCATCAAAGATTATGTTGTCTTTGAAGGAGTTTGCGTTAAGTCAGATTCTTACTGTGTTAAGTATTCTAAAGATGGTGGCTGCAACAAATGCAAGGATAAATATTATGTTTCACCTGATATGATCTGTCTTCCCGAAGAGCCCGGTTGCGTGTACCAAAAAGGAAAATGCACATATTGTAATTACCCCTTCAAATTCCACGAGCCCTCTCAAAAATGCAGAGTAGATGGTTGCTTATAGGCTGCTGCTGAAGGTTGCACCAAGTGTCGATAACCATTCAAGAGAAATAACGCTGGTATTTGTGACATTGATAACTGTGTTACAATTCAAGATAATCACTGTGTAAGATGTACACCTGGATACCACTTGAAGCAAGGTATGACCTGCGCGAAGGATGACCGCAGCTGCCTCAAGTATAATGATGATGGTGACTGTGAATTGTGTGATAAAGGGTTTATGCTTATGAGCTCAGGCGAATGCGAAATCGCTGAAGACAACTGTATTGAAAGAAGTGCTCAAGGGAAACAGTGCACTGCCTGTAAGAGTGAATATTTCCTAAATAAGTTTTTCCAATGTCAAAAGAAAGATGTAAACTGTGATGAATACAACAACGGAGTGTGTGTGACTTGCGCACGCAAATTCTTCTTGTATCAGGAAATCTGCTTTCCTTATTCTCCAGGTTGTGTATCATATAATGGAAAAGACTGTGTTACTTGCAAAACTTCATATACTTTAAGAAATGGAGAGTGCATCAATTTGAAGAAACCCTCCCTAAAACTGTAAGGTGAAGATGATAAGTATGACTTCGATATCACACCCATCGACATCACAAAGTCCAAGTACTACATTGATAATTTGTCCCCTGCCAGTAAATTGGCTAAGCTTTACTATAGCTCTATTTTCAGCATCGAATATAATGATCCAAGACTGATTTCAGAGAATGAGAATTTATTCCCTAAGGGATGGAAAGCTGAGAACGCAAGAGCCGGTGAATACATCGGCTACACAATTGAAGCGGCTGATCCAGCCACATTCTACGCTGTTCAGTTGGAAGGAATTGAAGGAAATTACATTAAATAATTCTATATTGAGTACTCAGTTGACAGCGTCAACTATATCAGGATTGATAAAGTGTTCAACTCAGAGACATCAGCAAATAGCACAGTCACTATTTATTTCACAGGAGTGTATGCCAGTTCAATTAGAGTGGTCGTGAAAAGTTTCGTAGGATGGCCTGCTACTAGAATTGAGTTTTATTACTATGATATGCTGAGATTCAGAAAGATCTCGAACTTGAAGTCATTGAAGTACTTAAAAGAATCAATTCAATCAAACTTTGTGGACAGAATGGACAACCAAATGTACATTAATCAGAGAGCTTACTTTAATCCTGCAAAGACCTGTCAAGATAAATCCGTGTGTTTCTCAGGACTCGAACTTTGCCAGCAGCGTACCGTAAACACAGTGACTATCGGATGTTCATAAGGACAGTTGAAGAAAGTATATGTTACCTACAGTATCGATGGTGCGAACTTCAACTGTTTCGAGAAGTGCAGACAGTTCGTCCTCAACGATAAACTTCCTTAAAATGTGCTAATACTGAACGGACTAGTCGCTAAGAACATCAGAGTGTACCCAGTTTAGTGGACTGGTCTGCCGAGTGTCAGAATTTCTTATGATTATTCTTGATTTTGATATAGCTTATTATTACTACTTGCTTATGGATGATAAAATAATGGTGTTTCAGTTTGTAAATTAAATATTATATAAAACTTGCATCGAGTCAGCGCTAAAGAAAATAATGACTAGGCATCGAATATTATTCGGAACTGCTGCTCTACTTAATTGGATTATGCTTTCAGTCATGATGGATCTGCTTCAAGTCGCTCAATCACACAAGCATACTTGCCATTTCAGCTAATTGTACAAAGGTAAAAAAGCTGAGCCAAGTCCTAACGATAGACTTGATTAGCTGATGGATGATTAGTACCATTTTGGGTCAGGGCGTAACTTACAAGCTGCAACAAGAAACTCAATTAGGATAACTTTAGACACTAATGATTTCAATCTTATCAAAGCAACAACTCATGGTTAGAACCCTACTACTAATACCAATTTAGCCTTTCTCAAGAAATCAATGACCGTCGTGCAAACATTCTTCATGAACAGACTGAAAGTGAGCACAGTTTCCCGAGTTTTTCCACCCTCCACTTGTCAAGACTTTAACACTCCTGCCAATGACGTCGCTAATGGCATTTCTGCATCTGACTTACACATATATGTCCGGTACGTAACTGATAATACAATCGGTTACGGTGCGACAGGCAAGAGCTGTAAGTATATAACCGGCAGAAATTTACCAGATGCGACATTTCAACAAGGCAGACCAACTGTAGGTAGGATAATATTCAACACCTACAACTTAGTTGACAGACAGACCTCTCTTACTAACCGACTATTCGCATAAGTGACAACAACAGCTCTTCATGAAACAATCCATATTCTGGGATTCGACTCCAGTTTATACAGCACTTATTTGGACTCTATAACAATAGGAAATATTGGCGGACTGTATTCCGGTCCTATTTACCAAACTGTAACTCTAGATCCCGGCAGAACAGGTGGAAGTAATTATATTTTAACGACCCCGAGAGTGACAGCTTGGGCTAAAGCATTTTATGCATGTAACTCACTTACTGGAATGGCATTATAGAACGAGGAAACTACTCCGGGTATCGGCTCACACTGGTAAAGATTAGCGATGTATGATTAAATTATGACTGGTACATCCCTAGGTCCACAAAAAGGAGTCTCTGGACTTACTTTTGCCCTGCTCAAAGACATGGGTTGGTACTAAGTTGATGATGCCTTCAATGATACATCCAACTATGGGTACAATCTAGGCTGCAATTTCTACAACAAAGCGTGTTATGACACCACAACTTATCCCAAGTATTTCTGTGACATGGCTTCATATACTGGTGTGTCAGCTTGCTCTACTAATTTTTTGAGTAAGGCAGTTTGCACTAACGATACGGCAGCCATGGCGGATGGATGTAATATTTTGGGTGGCTACTTCCACTGCGTAGACCCTGCTCAATCAGATGACGGATATAAATCTTATACTCTTGAAAAATATGACACAAACTCATTCTGTATCCAGTCAACCTTGGCAAATGTAGGTATTACTGATAAGTATCGAGGCAGATGCTATCCATATAAATGTAATGCTGCTTCCATTAATTTTTACATTGACTCTAATACGATCACATGTCTAAGCACTGACCAAGGAGTTCAAAAAACAATTAGTGCTCTAAGTGGGTATCTGGAGTGCCCTAAGTTTGTTGATTTCTGCACACAGTCCAGAAAGATATGCTCAAACTGGTGCTCACAGAATGGGTACTGCATGAGAGGAGTCTGCAACTGTTTACCTGGTTACTATGGTGCTGACTGCTCTAAGACCATATGTACGACTGGGCAGTACTACGATGAGACGACTTCAACTTGCGTGTCTGCGTGTCCTTCAGGCACTTACATGAACAAGTACTCGATCGCATGCTTACCCTGTAGTGCAAGCTGTCAGCAGTGCAGAGATGAGCCTACTATATGCACTGGCTGTTTGAGCACTCCTACAAACCGTATGTACTTCTACGTGTCTCAGAGTGTATGCGTGGCTAGCTGTCCCAGCACAACATACACTGATGGAGACTACTGCCGTGATTGCGATCCCACTGTGGCCATGTGTGGGACATGTGAGTACGATCCTGCCAACTGTACTTCTTGTTTGGGAGGCAAGTTTCTACAAAATCCGTATTTCGGAGCTTGCGGGACCACTTGTACAGGAACATACTCACTGTATGATGTAGTCAATTTCAAATGCGTAAGCAGCTGTGTTGATAATCTTATTTATTATGCTGGAAGCTGTCCATCCTGTCCTAGCTCAACCGATGGTAACTGTAATCTATGTGCTAATGGGACATACAAATATATAGGTGATCAGTCATGTTACGGAATATGCCCTTCAACTTATTACGCAAATCAAGCGAGACGATTCTGTTAAAAATGCGACACTACATGCAAATAATGCGATGGAGGTTACCCATAAAACTGCACTTCTTGTCAGGCATCATCCAACTACAAGTACTTGTTGATTTCACGGATGTGTGTGGCAAAATGCCCATCAGGATTCTACGCTAACGACAATACCACCAGCTGTGAGTTATGTCTGCCTCAGCTTAACTGTGCCACATGTACTGTCGTGG
>APMI01026598.1_pt1 | contig 12317 bp, 8 predicted proteins | sample 667938 | NCBI WGS metagenome assembly APMI01 (sample SAMN01084076, study PRJNA167559) | wastewater metagenome | biome: Wastewater | place: Denmark: Ejby Moelle, Odense | collected 2011-11-28 | reverse complement strand
ACGAACCTCAGTTCGTGCCCCCCCTCCCCCAACTTACGCGCCGCGGCGAGCATTTCGGCCACCGCGAGCCCATTGATGCTGGCCGTGAGTTCGGGCTGTTGCCACGAGCCGTAGACGGAGCTGATCGCGGCGAGATTGACGACAACGTCGGGCCTGAGGTCGCGGATGAGATCCCCCACCCCGCGGGCCGAGAGGTCGACCTGATGCGTGGTGACACCCGCGGTCACGAGCTCGTCAGCGCGCTGCACCGTGCCGTGCACCTCGTCGCCGCGAGCGATGAGCGCCTCGGCGAGGTAGGAGCCGTCCTGGCCGGTGACCCCGGTGATGAGCACGCGTCTCATGCGAGACCGGCGAGCCTCTTCTGTTCGGCGACATCCGACTCCACCATCATGGTGACGAGTTCCTCGAAACCTACCTTCGGAGCCCAGCCGAGCTTCTCGCGAGCCTTGGTCGAGTCGCCGATGAGCAGGTCGACCTCGGCCGGTCGCATGAAGCGCGGGTCTTGGGTGACGAGGTGCGACCAGTCGCTGATTCCCACCGTGGCGAAGGCGGCGTCGAGGAGGGCTGAGATGGTGTGGGTCTCACCCGTAGAGATGACGTAGTCGTCGGCGACATCCTGCTGCAGCATCAGCCACATCGCTTCGACGTAGTCTCCGGCGAAGCCCCAGTCGCGGCGAGCGTCGAGGTTGCCCAGGGTGATGGAGTCCTGAAGCCCGAGGTGGATGCGCGCCACCGCCTGACTCACCTTGCGGGTCACGAACTCCGGGCCGCGTCGCGGCGACTCGTGGTTAAACAGCACCCCGGATGACGCGTGCATGCCGTACGACTCGCGGTAGTTGATCGTCATGTAGTGGCCGTAGACTTTCGCCACACCGTACGGCGAGCGCGGCCAGAGCAGGGTGTCCTCGTTCTGGGGAACCGCCTGAACCTTGCCGAACATCTCGGAACTCGATGCCTGGTAGAAGCGCACCGGCTTGCCGCTCGTGCCCTCGTAGAGACGCACGGCCTCGAGCGCATTGAGCACTCCCATGCCGGTGACCTCGCTCGTGAGGTGGGCGTTCTCCCAGGAGTAGGCGACGAACGAGATCGCCCCGAGGTTGTAAAACTCGTCGGGCTGGGCCGTGTTCATGGCCCGGATTAGGCTGGATAAGTCTGTGAGATCACCCGTGAGAACTTGCACATCGGGCACCAATTCATCAAGCAATGCGAGTTTGGGGTTGTTTTGTCCACGCATGAGGCCAAAGACCTCGTAGCCCTTGGAGAGCAGCAGCTCAGCGAGGTAGAGACCGTCCTGGCCGGTGATCCCGGTGATGAGTGCGCGAGACATTGAAAATCTTTCGTTCGTTGGATGGATGCCCTTTCGATTGGGCCAGTCAACGGTACCGGATGCTGAACTAGACCGTCGCGCTTATCACCAGCATTGACGCCCAAGAGACACGGCTCCGTGCCCGAATGGAGACCTCATGGCGGACTGTCGCGTAGTCTACGGACGACGTCGAAGCAGCCGCGCAATGGGCCCGAGCATCTTGACTATGCGGTGCCCGATCTTAAAGCTCTCGCTATCGCGCATTTCGCGCCACATGTGTTCATAGACGTCAAGTCGCATGCTGACGAGCCGCTCCATCTTCTTGATGGAGTCGTAGCGAGCGGCAAGTCGAGCTAAGTCGAGGGGCTCGCTCAATTGCTCGAGGGTGATCTCGAGCAGTCGATTTGCGAAGGTGTCCAGCCCCCGCACCTTCGCCTTCATCGCCGCGGCCGCTCTGTGCAGGTCTTCGTCCTCGAGCGCTTCAGACACCACGGCAGCAAGCTCATCAAACCGGGTGAAAAACCGCACAGCGTCTCGGCCCCCTAACCCGTCGACGACTTCCCTAGACACAACGGTGTCGAATGCCACCACGGGAACTCCAAAGTCAAGGGATTCCGGTATCGGTAAGCCGTATCCTTCGTACGCTGAAGGGAAGATCACCAGGGCGGCGCCGCCAATGATCTTTTCCATAGCCGAGTTCGACAGAACACCGCTGGTTGCAATAGCTCGAGCGGGCGTCTCAGGCAAGCCATCAATCGGACCGAACGCAATCACGGGAGTGTCGAGCGACTCCAAAGCTCGCGCCGCAAGCGCAACCTGTTTGTGGGGGAAGGAGTTGCCCAAAACGACGAGATACGAGCCCCCGCCAACAATGGACGCGACTCTTGATGGAAGGTCGCTACCGAGGGCGACCCCCAGGTGGCCGCCGGCCGCGTCCCGGGTAGACCCGAGGTGCACACTCTCAGCCCGCTCAGAAAGTCCTTCCGCCAAAGCTGGATAGTAGGCTTCAGCGTCGTCGAGGGAGAACTCGCTGAGAGTAATGATTCGATCCGCATGAGCGAGGCCCTGTTCAACGATCACTGGAAGCATCGGATCACGAAGCGTGAGCTGCCATGCGCGCGCTTGGATCAAGTCGAAGTGAGTTACGACCCAACGTGCGCAGTGATCGTTTAAATGTATGAGCTGCGAAACATTGTTGACCGGCGCGAGCGCAATCCCCACGTCGAAAACGCCGGACAGTTGTTGGTACGGCACAAGGTGTAAGCCGTAGCGAGGCAGATCAAAGAACGCGATCGCTTCCGTTGGCGCTGCAACTGTCACCGAGACATTGTCAGGGAGTGTCGCCCGCGACAGCGCCCTAAGGAAGGAGAGGGCGTACATGCTGCTCCCGTTGTATGCGTGTGAGAGATAGCGGATATCAACGAGGACAGACATGTGGGTATGAGATGCAACGATCTCAGCAAAAACATCAGCTGCCGAGAATCCAAAAGAGATGAATGTATTCAGCGCATCAGTGAAGAACGGATACCGCTTCACGAGCATCTCCTGGGCCGGAGTGCTGACTTTCGGGTCGAGTTCGCTTGCCGACGTTTCTTGCCGGACGCGTGGCAAAAAAGCGCGATTCGCGATGAGCGACGAGAATCCTGCCGCATTAATCCTCATGCAGAAGTCACCAACGGCGGCGCAAGCCTCGCCAAACGCCAGGTCGAAGAGTCCGTAGTTAGTGATCAGCGATCGGCGCACCAGCAAGCAGTAGTCGAACGCTACCGGACTTAGGTACCAGCGAGGCAACAATCCTGAGACCGCTCCGAAACCTCGCGAGTCCTCGCCAGCTTGCCCTTCGCCGTTAATCTCAACGGCGCGCGCAACAAAGGATCGCCTGAAGTATGGGAAGCTGGCGATGCCCCCATCATTGCCGCGAGGGCTTACCGCGCCGTGCTGGTCTGCGGCGCCTAAGACCTCGACAAGTTCGTCGAGGGCGCCCGGAGTTAGGGTCACATCGCTATTGAGAAGAAGCACATCGTTGTCGCTGGAGTCGAGTTCGAAAACCACCCGGTTACAGCTGCCGGAATAGCCCAACATGTTGACATTGCGGTAGCAGTGAATCGAAGATATTCCGGCGATTGTTCCAAGAACGGTAGATTCGATTTCGTCAGCGCGTGGGCCACCGTCAATTACGATCACGACCGAATGGACGCTGAGATCTACATTCTGAATAATCGAAGCTAGGCAGAGTTCGAGGGAACTCGGGTCGTCCAAGATGGGCACGACAATCGTTACCGGGCGCACTGTCTTCGCCCTCCTTTTCCCCGCCGACATCACGGCACCTCAACCCAATGGGAATTCCATCCAGACGTCACGGATGAAATGGCCCCGCGGGTACCGCCGCGAACGTCGTGTAACAGTGCCCACCTAGTTGTGGACCCCACTTCCGCTGTGCTCGAATCGGTCAAAGTTCTTGGGCGAAGTTGCCCTGAAGTTTAGCAAACACTCTTTGTGAAGCCCACAGCAGCAGTAAGCCCACAGCGCCCCAAATGCAAAGGCGGATCGAGAGATAGCTTGGCCACAAACTGTCTGCACCTGGTGTCCAAAGGGCTTTTTGGAAGGCAAGTACTACAAGCGTCATCGGGTTGGCGAGGTACAGCTTCTCAAGCCAAGACCCGCCTAGCGTGGCATGAACAAAGGTATATGAGTACACCACGGGTGAGAGCCAGAAGAGCACCATGAGCAATACCTCGACTAGGTGCTGTATGTCCCGGAAATAGACATTTAGCGCCGAAAGCGCGAGCCCCACGGCTAGCGCTAGAACCACCGTGACGCCAGTCGCCAACGGTACTAATATCAGAGACGGCGATAGTGGGAATGTGCCAAGCGCAATCGTTGCTAGCAAGAGAATTGATAGCTGGATCAAGAAGTTGAAGCCCGCGGAACCCACCACGCTTACAGCGAAGATTTCTCTCGGTAACGCGACTTTCTTGACCAAACCGGAGTTCCAGATGATCGAAGATGTTGTCGACGATACGACTTCTGAGAATAGGCCCCAAACGGTGAGGCCTGCGAAAATGAAAATCGCAAAGAGAGGGATTCCGCGTTCAGCGCCGAGAAACTTTCCGATCGCCACGTAGTAGATCAGAAGTTGCATCAAAGGTTTGATGAGGCTCCAAATAAACCCTAGCGCGCTGTCCTTGTATCGAGACTTTAGCTCGCGAGCCACGAGAAGGCCGACCAACTCCCTGTGACTGAGTACCTGACCAACCGCAAAAACAAAGCCAGAAACTGCTCCGCTCGGTGGGAGGGCGCTAGCCAACGGCAGGTCATTGAGCTCCTGGAGCCGCGTTTCGCCCATCTTGCCCATCGGTTGCTGACCCCATTTCTAGCTCCGCACCAAGACGTGCTCGCTTAGTCTAGTCTTGAGCAGTCGTCATTCATCGTGGCACAAAGAACCGCCAACTAGGAGTCGCATGAGTGAGTCGCCGGTTCTTGTCAGCGTGCGGGACGTTTCCAAGCGATTCGTAATACACAAGGAGAAATCGCTTAAGGAGAGACTTGTAAACTTCGGTCGCTCCAGACAACACAGAGACGACTTCTACGCTCTCCGCAATGTAAGCCTCGACATTCGTGCTGGCACCACGGTCGGGTTGGTGGGCCACAATGGCTCGGGCAAGAGTACTTTGCTAAAACTAATCGGCGGTATCGTCGAACCGTCATCAGGGGAAATTTTGCGCCGAGGCCGCATCGCCGCGCTACTGGAACTTGGGGCAGGCTTCCATCCAGATCTCACGGGCCGCGAGAACGTGTTCCTTAACGCTTCCGTCCTGGGCATCTCCCGATCAGATACCAGTCGCTTGTTCGACGAGATAGTCGAATTCGCCGGCGTGGCCGACTTTATCGACACGCAAGTGAAGTTCTACTCAAGTGGAATGTACGTTCGGCTTGCATTCTCTATAGCGGTCCATGTGGATCCGGACATTCTGATCATCGACGAGGTCCTGGCCGTCGGGGATGAACCATTCCAGCGCAAATGCTTAGATCGAATACGGGCCTTCCAGAACGCTGGAAAGGCCATTGTCCTTGTCTCGCACTCAATGTCCCAGGTGGGCGAGCTCTGTGATCGTGTATTGGTGCTCGATCATGGAATCGCCATTTATGACGGTGACCCGGCGACTGCAATACGGGAAGTGCGAGATGGCTACGAGCGAGCAGTAGCGGAGGCATCCACGTCGGTTCCACAGCACTCGCCCATCGCAATCGATTCTTCGGTTCATGGGAGTGAAGTAGCCTCGATCGATAGTGTCCACGTGCTCCTTCATCCGATTGCTTCTGCCTCAAACTCGCTTGTTTCGGGCGGCACTCTGACAGTAAACATTCGAGTCTCATCAGAGCAAGGCATCGATGATCCGCTACTTGGGATAGCAATCGAGACACCTCTCGGTCAGGTTGTCTTCGGCACCAACACCGAGTTGCTCGGAATTGAATTCCCCTCCCTCAGGGGTTCGCTTATGGTCAAGATTGAGGTCTCGAATCTTAGGGTTGGCGACGGTGAGTATCGCGTAATCGTTGCTCTTCACTCTTTGGCGCGCGGCGAGTTGGCTCGACTTGGGAACGCGGCGTTGTTCCATGTGGAGAGGCGCGGTCCGAATGTGGGGCTTGTCGACGCCGACGTGAGGGTCTCGTTTTCGCCGCGGGAGTGAACCGGCAATGAGAATTACTTCATTAGGATGGGTCTTCGCTCGGTCGACCAAAGTTTCGACCAATAAGTGATCGGAGCAACGATATGTCACGCTACCTCAAGGCCCTTACCACCCCGGTCCGTGGGTTCTTCAACCGGCGATTCTCTGACCTACATATTCGAATGGACTCGATAGAGCGGTCCAGCGCCGAAGCCCGCGAACATACGAGCGAGATACTCGACCTTGCGCGGCGCGAGTTTCAGGAGTTCAAAGAGCTGCAAAGCGCACTCCTAGACTCCCTGGCGATAATCAGCGCAACGCTTGCAAGACGGGAGGCCCAAGAGCCGCCGCCGGGAACCGCGAAAACTTCTCCTGAAATAGGGGAATGAATGAACGTCGTAGCAGACATATCGTGCACGCAGGACCCGACTGCAGCCGAGCGCGGTATCCCGACTTATGCTCGGGAGCACGCCAAGGCAATCGAGCGGCTCGCGCCAGATGCGGTCAGCTCTTGGACAATCTCACCAAGTGGGCCCGTCGCCAAGGGTCTGGACTTCCTGCTGTCTACTGGAAAACTTCGAAGAGTTGGCGATCCAGAAGTCGGTACTGCTGACGTGGTGCACGTCATGTCACCTTTCTATGAGAAAGTTGATGTCTGGTCGCTGATTCGTGGTACTCGTGCGCGGGTCGTGGTCACGCTCTACGACCTGATTCCACTTGTATACCCAAACGTCTACCTATCCTCGTTGGTCCAGCGCGCTGCATACGACGCCCAACTTCAATTGGTGAGGTGTGCAGATCTCGTATTGTGCATTTCTGAGGCGACCCGGCGCGACGCGATCAAGTACCTCGGTCTAAAAGAGTCACGCGTGAAGGTGATCGGCACAGGCGTGGAGGACCACTTTCACCCTCCGGTAGATCCAACCGAGTCATTCAAGCTTGCCCAGTCGGCTGTTCCCGAACTACAACCAGGCTTCGTCATGTGTACGAGCGGTATCGAGTTCCGCAAGAACGTCGATCGACTGATTGAAGCCTACGCCCTCCTGAGGCGGGAAGTTAGAGCGAAGCACCAGTTGGTTATTGTCTGCCGAATCTCCGACGAAACTCGGGCTCGTTTGTTGGGCCTCGCATTCAGCCTCGGGATTGATCCTTCGGAGATTCTTTTCACTGGATTGGTGAGCCCGGAGGCGCTTGTAGCCCTCTACCAGTCAGCCCACCTCTTCGTGTTCCCATCGCTTTACGAGGGCTTCGGGCTACCGGTCGCGGAAGCAATGGCGGCAGGTGCGCCCTGCATCGTCTCAGACAATTCGTCCCTCATTGAGTTACAGCCGTTGGCCGCTGGAAGGTTTGACCCCGAGGATGTCAGGGAAATGTCCTCGGTCATCGACAGTGCCATCGTTAGCGGACGCTTTCGAGACCAACTTTTGTCTGTATCGGCCAATTCCCAACATACTTGGGAGAGCGTCGCGAAGCGTACGGTCGATGCGTACGGGTCACTTGGCCCGACTCCTGTCCTAATCCCCGCGAAAAGGGATCGCCCCCGAATTGCTCTGGTTGGGCCAATGCCGCCAGCACACACCGGGGTGGCCGACTACAACGGTCGTTTGCTGCCTGAGTTGCTCCAGCACGTTGACGTGGATGTCTTTTCCCAAGCAGACGCGCATCGACCCGAAATTGATGGGGCTCGGTGGTTCCACCAGCGGTCGTTCGATACTGCAGAATCCCTACGTGGCCCGTACGACGCCACCATAATTTGTATGGGGAATAGTCCGTTTCATCATGACGCCTTGAGAATCCTAGCAAGGGCAGGAGGCGCGACTACGGTTGTCAGCCACGATGTCAATCTCCAAGACATGTACAGTGACGCCCTCCGTTACTCACCCTCGTTAGTCTCTCGCTATGCTCACGACATCGTCTGGAGGAGGACCGGAACAATCCTGCCAGACACGATGGAAAGCTACGTGGCCCACCGCGAGCCAGAGTTCTTCCACTACAACAACCCGCTCTCGCTCGATACGGTCCGCATGTCGGAGCGATTCTTGGTACATTCTCGGACCGCTGCGACGCTCGCGAAGTCGGAGGCGGACCCCTTGCTTCACCCTCGAATCGATGTGTTGAAGTTCGCATTCCGAGACGTTACCGCGGTACCTTACGTCGGCCGGGACGCAGTAATTTCTATGGGAATAGTTGCCCCACCCAAGCAGTCCTTAAAGGTGATTGAAGCATTTCTTTCTGTCGCGCCCCACTTCCCAAACACAGTGTTCGCAGTCGTGGGGCACATCGCCATGGATCCCGCCCTTCAGCGAGACATTCGGCAGCGAATTGCTGAGCTCGGCCTTCAAGCCAGAGTGGTGCTCCCTGGTCGAGTGAGCGCGATGGAGTATGACAGCTGGCTCGCTCGGGGCAAGCTTGCGGTTCAGTTGCGCGACTTGTCAAAGGGAGAATCATCGGCGGCGATTGCCGATTGTCTCAGTTACGGCGTTCCGGTGGTGGCCAGCGACGTCGGAGCGGCTCGGGAACTACCCAGCAAAGCTATCTCCCTAGTGCCAAGGGAGATCCCATCAGAAGAACTAGCTGGAGTTGTTACACGAATGCTAAATGATCCGGAGATGTTGTACCCAATGAGCATGGCGGGAATTGAACACGCAGCCCTCAATTCCTTTGCTGAGGTCGCGAGTGAACTCCTGAAAAAAGTCGGCCTAGCTGGATTCAGCTGATCTGGCCGTGCCTCCCTCACGGCCTTGTGAACAGAAGCGGCACCTAGAATGTTCAGATGACGGTTGTTGATCGGTTCGTTTCTTTTTCGCAGAATCGAGAGGACGTTGTTCTGTGGAGAGCCCTTGGCAGTATCCCAAACGGGCACTATGTTGATGTTGGCGCGAATGATCCTTACGTAGATTCTGTTACACGCGCGTTCTCCGAACGGGGCTGGACGGGAATCTGTATAGAGCCAGCCCCGGGGTATGCGGCAAGAATTAAAGCAGCTCGACCTAGCGATCTCGTGATTGAAGCAGCGATCACTGACTCCACCGAAGCCGTCATCCTCCATCTTGTTGCGGATACTGGGCTTTCAAGCATTGTGGAGGAAGTCGGTGCTGCCCACTCCGCGGTCGGCCGTATCGTTGACAAGATCCCAGTCTCTTCCCGCACCCTTACCTCAGTCCTCGAGGAGAGCGGCCTCCCGCGAGACGAGATACATTTCATCAGCATCGATACAGAGGGATCTGAACTAGCAGTCCTCAAGTCCGTTGATCTCGACATCTGGCGACCGTGGGTGTTCGTTGTCGAAGCTACGGCACCAACGACTACTCAAGCAAACTTCGGCGATTGGGAGCCGATCCTATTGGAAGCCGACTATGTGTTCTGCCTTTTTGATGGATTGTCCAGGTACTACGTCGCCAAGGAACGGTACGATCAGATCGGGAGTCTACTCGAGTATCCTGCTTGCATCTTCGATCAAGCCGTGGACGTTCGCACAGCTTGGCTTGAGCAGGAGAATTCGCGTCTCGCCCGGGAGTTGCTTGAATTGCGCGGGGGCAATCGTCAGGCTCCCTTGAGGGATCCCTCGCCGCGCCTTGACCTAATCGATGATCCTGTGGCGGTTCGTCGCGTGCTTACAACGATTTCCTGCACCGACTCGGACGCTATCCCAAAAGTAGTTGGGGCGGGATCCCTGCGAGAGGCAGATGGAACCGCCGTTCAGATCATGCACAACGGGCTGCTTCTCACGGCAGGCTCGTATCACGGACAGTGGATGACGGAGATTATTCGCTCTCTCCGAGGACACCACGAGCCCCAGGAGGAAGCCATTTTCCACGCGATTGTCGAGAGGCTTCAGGACACTGAGTCGCCGACGATGATCGAGTTCGGAAGCTTCTGGACGTATTACGGACTCTGGTTCGCGAAGAGCCTCCCGAAGAGTCGGGTGCTTGCGATGGAACCGGACCCAGGAAATCTCAAGGTGGGGTTGGACAATGCTCGAATAAATGACCTACTCGGTCAGGTGAGGTTTCTCCATGGTGCAATTGGGGCCTCCCCAGGAGCGACCATGAACTTCGAAGCGGAGAGTGACGGTCACCGTTACGAGGTCGAGCAGCATGACCTTGACTCCGCGATGGCATTCGCGAGTTTTGATCAAGTCGACCTCGTCCTTGCGGACGTTCAAGGCGCCGAAGCGGTTCTCTTGGAGCGCGCAGAAAACTCCCTCAAGGAAGGGCGTGTCCGCTTCATGATTGTCTCAACCCATCACCGGGCGATCTCCGGGGATCCGCTTACGCACCAGCGGGCTCGCGAGCGTCTTGTGGCCGCCGGCGCCTCCATCATCGCCGAGCACTCCGTGTCCGAGTCCTTCAGCGGGGATGGATTGATTGCTGTCTCATTTCACGAGGGTGATCGAGACTGGAGCGTTCCAATCAGCTTCGCACGATCGAAGGACACCCTTTTTGGGGAGGTCGAGTTGGAAGTCGACTACGCACTCAAGGAACTCGAAACAGTTCGCAGCGCGGCTAACTTACTCGAGCGGGAACGAGAAGACCTTCACAGAAGCCTCCTGGCGTCTGAAGGCGAGTTGGAACGGATGAGGAATTCGCGACTTTGGAGAGCACTTGCACCGGTCAGAAGGTTGGGCGCTGCCGCCCATCAACGCAACCCCACACGAGGCTAGTTCGGTAGCTCCCAGCGACCTGAAGCTCGGCGGGTCGAGAGACTACGCAGGTTGCCCTTGATCCGCGAGAACTTCTCGGCCCGAGGGCACTCAATAGCCTCGTTGGATAGCCGGGCTACGTACTTTTGCTATCGGTGGTCTCAGACGATGCAGAACGAGCCAAGAGGTGTGGGCTGACTCGAAACGACCGCGTGCGTCGCCAAAGCAGGCACACCGATATGGCTTGCGCCGTTACCGAGCTGAGTTCGCCTATAGCAAGACCCCATGCGCCACCGGCAGCCCCGAAAGTAGATGACAGGACAATAATCGCTGGGACACCGACGCTCGCCGCGATCAGCACACTAGTCAAAAACGCGCGGTTTGCTCCCATCCCGATGAGCGTGATTCGTCCGAGAGCAGTGCCAAGAGCAATCCCTAGCGTCGCTAGTCCGAGGCCAAGCGCGGTCATCTCGTCGATCGCAACACCGGGGCCGAAGAACAGATCAGAGAGCCACGGCCCGAGGAGCGCGAACGCCACGAGGCCAAGCAGCCCAAGCATGAGGTGAAGCAGGAAGGCGCGACGGATGCGTGAGCCAAACTCATCGGATCCGCGTTCGACTACCCACCCCTGAAGCGCATTCCCGAGGGCCGAGACCGAGTACTGCCCAATTCGATAGAGCTTGTCGCCTGAGACGTACGAGGCGGCTTGCGTAGCCGTTGCTGAGGCACCCACCAACGCTACAGCGAGTGAGTTGTAGGCGCCGCCGGCAACCTCGGTGGCAACTGCGGCCCGGTTTCGCGCCAAAACCGAACGCACATCCGCCCAGGTTCCTGACGCGAGGTCACGCACGCCGACGATTTTGGCGGTGTACCCCCCCACGCTGGCAATGAGCGCCACAATGAGTAGGATCGGGTACCACAGCACGGGCCCGCCGGTCAAAACGACGATCGCCGCCGCAATGGTCGCCACAATCCTTGGAGCGATCTCGTAGATGGCAATCGAGCCGGCTCGGCCCAACCCGATCATGTACCAAGCCGAGGAAAGGCCGGTCATTGTCATTGCCACGGCCATGGATCCCGCTTCGACCCGATGCGTTGCCGGTGCTATCAGAACCGCGACCGTGACCGCAAGCGCAGCGCTCGGCACCCACACGACCAGACGGGCACGCAGGCTGAGAGCTAGCAGCCTCGGCCGATGGAGTTCTGAAGCGACTGCGACCATCTGAGGTCCCACGGTGCTATATCCCAGGCCCACGATAAGACCGAAAAAACCGCCACTCGATTGGCCAACGGCGATCGCAAGCCATGCGTCCGCTCCGGCGACTCGAGCCAGAATGGGCAGAAAAAGGAATGGCGTTATGAGCGAGAGAAACGGGAGGCCCGCGAACCCGAGAATACGTCGAAAGAGCGGGTCGCGTGGGGTCTCGCCGCTGCCTAGAGGCAATGGGTCAGCTCCTCGATGGGCATGAAAACAATCTACCCGGCAGGAGGCCTCGAGGAGAACGTGGCTGGCTCGATTCGAGTGCACTTTCGCTGCGGTAGAGTCGTGGTGCAGCCCCAGCCTCCCTCCTCGGTGTGGCTCGTCTTTGCCCATATGTACGATCGACTGCAGCCCGCTTCTCATCTCCGGAGATTTCCATGACTGTCTCGACTGGATACGTGCACGAGACGGCGGATGTCGCATCAAGCGCGTCCATCG
>APMI01041231.1_pt1 | contig 12318 bp, 13 predicted proteins | sample 667938 | NCBI WGS metagenome assembly APMI01 (sample SAMN01084076, study PRJNA167559) | wastewater metagenome | biome: Wastewater | place: Denmark: Ejby Moelle, Odense | collected 2011-11-28 | reverse complement strand
CGTTGTTATTTTTGTTGCATGACTATTTTATCACGCACTACTTTCTCCATTACCTATGAATATAGATGCAAAGGGGTACGATGTTGTTTAGAATGTTGCCGAGAAGTTGGTTTTACATTTGGCTTTGCTTTTTTGAATTTTTAATTATATTTGAATAATGGGGGTAATGCTAATTTATAATGGTTAGAGTAAGGAAATAATCTTTAATAAGGTGATTGTTTGTTTTTGAGAAGTTATGGGTAAAAAGTATGAATTAAAGGTATAGTGATTTTAAAGAGATTGAGAAAATTGTCTAAATAACAGAAACTCGTATAATATTTTAAATATAATAAAAATGAGTTCTATACGTGACTTTGTTCCATTAGCGAAACTAGGCGAAGGCACTTTCAGCACAGTTTACAAAGTACGAAGACTAAGCGATCAAAAAATATACGCACTAAAAAAAGTACGACTGAACAATTTATCGCAAAAAGAGAAAGAAAATGCATTAAATGAGATCCGTATTCTCGCTTCGTTCTAGTGCGACACAATAGTCGCGTATAAATAAGCATTTTTTGATGATAAACTGCATGTGCTTTGTATCGTCATGGAGTATGCTGGTATTTTTGTGTTTATGTTCAGATGGGGGTGACTTGCATCGATATATAACCGAAGCTAAGAAATAGTGTAGGAAAGTTACGGAGCTTATTATTTGGAAAGTTGCTGCTGATATCCTAGGCGCACTATAGCATTTACATGGAAAGGGGATACTGCATCGGGATCTTAAAAGTGCCAATATTTTTGTCCATGGGGATTAGTATAAACTAGGAGACTTGAATGTTTCTAAAGTTAATGGCGGAAAGCTAGCTTACACTCAAACTGGCACACCATATTATGCGAGTCCTGAAGTTTGGCGAGATTAGCCTTATGATCACAGAAGTGATATTTGGTCGTTTGGTTGCATTTTGTACTAATTAGCCTGTTTGCGACCGCCATTTCAAGGTAGAGACATGGACTAGCTATTTCGTAATGTGCAGAAAAGTTCATACCCTCCAATTCCTCAAGATTATTCGATCTAACTGGCAGAAGTTATTGATAAATGTTTACAAAAGAACCCAAAAAATCGACCAAAAGCATCATAATTACTTCAACATTCAGTAATATCTAGATTCAGAAATCGCAAAAATAGTCCTCTAGATGAAAATCAAACAAATCAACAATTACTACAAACAATAAAACTGCCTTCAGATTTACGTGCATTGAAGATGAATTTACCTGGATCCAAGTATGAAGATAAGAAAATGTAGCAGATCAAATAGTTGAAACAATTGAAATAGAATCCGAAGTTAAGCAGAGATCGATATGAATCACATAATTTCGTATCTGATCGACCACATTATCAATCGAAACCTCAAGCAGTGTCTTCACATTTACAAAATTTACTTAAAAATCAGAGTCATGTCGTACAACCGAACATCAAATAATCTCAAAGTCCACGCGGTATAAATCAGAACCAAAGTGAAGTTTTCCTAAGCCCACGAAATAATATGAAAAAAGCTTATGAGTATCAAAGTCTAAACCGAAGCCCAGAATAGATAATAAATAGAAAAATAGCATCAGCGCATATTAGTATAAACAACTCAGATAAGAAATCATCAAATTAGATACAATCGACTGATCGAAAAGTGAGTACTGAACATAGTCAAGCAAACCCTAATCTAAATTATTCAGACAGAAGAACCACAAACTCAAGTAGTAAGAAGGTGACAATTTCATAAAAATACGATAAATTTATCCAACAAGAGTTGTAAAAAAAGCCCAATGTGATGCCTAGAACATAGAAACGTATAGTAAGTAGTCAAGGCAAGCAGTCGCAAATATATACGAACCAGCATCATGGGTCAACTCCAGTCTGTATTAATCCTAGTTCCAATAATAATAATAATAATAATCCTATACAGAATTTGGATAATTTGATAGGCGAACGTAAGGATATTTAAGAGTGGAGGAAGAAATTGGTGAAGAAAAGTCGGGTTTTTAGTAATAATATTTTTGTTAATCGGGCTGCCAATAATATTAGTAATTAAGTCAGATGAATTTAATCAAAATAGTAATATAGAACCAAGATGTCAAAGATTATATTAAATATTTTTCTACTTATGCTTCTCTGTACTTATGTTATGTATTTTGTATAGCTAGTTAGTTAAAGATTAATTATTTCTATTATAAATTTGATAGCTGCATTAAAAAGATGAAGTAAAAGCCATCTCTTTTGTTTGTAAAGTAAGTACAGAGTAAGTTGTTTAATTTATGTCCCATATTACACTAATATGGGCAAATATTTTCATTGATTTAGCCTGCTGCATGCTCCACATCTTTATCATTCTGTGACTCTGCAGGTAAGTATATATATTGTCAACACTACTAATGCTAAGCTTGACTTAAATTTATGTATCGATTTAATACAAAGATTAATGAATATTGAACAATGGCTAGCGTGGCTGGATTTTGGTGAAGCATATGCGATAATTGAATTAATGATTCGTGATGGTTTACTAATGGAAAAATCAGGTGTTACAATCACAACAATTAAGAAAAATATAACAAAATAATAAGGATGTTTACACTAAATCGTGTCCGACAGTCTTGGAAATGCCAAAATTGTGAAATGCTTTTATTAAAAAGAGAGCTGAGACCCATAAGTGGATAATATCTTGGGTTATTTCTAGGACTGTAGGGCAAAATAAGTACTTACCTGGCTGGAGCGATTCAACGATCATGTAGGTTGAACGCTTAGAGCGGAGCGGGACATTTGCACAACAGTCTGTCTAGTGAGGCTCTATTGTCATCCGCTTAGGATGACTGAAACAGCAAAATTTCTGGCAGTGGGGGAGCTTCCGGCTTCTCCGCCTTTAAACTAAACAAAAGAAATTGAACATTATCCTATTATTATTGCTAATTTTTTCATTATTTATTTATTTTGACATGACTCTGTCGAAAATTGACAAATTTTCTATATTTATGTGCTTTCATATTTCGTAGATAAGACTGCTTGATGTACGCTAAAAATGAAACCTATTGAATCAAAACGTATGATATTTAATATTGCTGTATTATTTTATGAATAATTGTTTAGATTTATTTGATCATGTTTCACATCACCCAGGCGATGATAGCAATACCTTTCTGGTACAAGAGAGTCCTGTTGGTTCCGCATTTTACTCTCAAGCTCATAATTAAATTCTTTCTAGTCCTGTTCAAATATACTGGGATTAACATCTCGTCTTCAGCTGGTGTCTTATCAGCAACTTTCTGCCATGTCATAAGCATCTCAGGTAGCGATGAGCCGATCTCCTAGTTTTCTTGAATTGGTGAAATTGTGTTATCTTTGTTCCAATTACCGCCTTCAATTCTCAATCCAGTAACAAGCAAGCTTTCTTCTGTCAATTTCTGCCCATTATACCTTTCAACTCGAATTTCAAGCTCTTAAAGTGACCATCCGTTCCTTTGCGCTACAAATTGCCTAGTTGCAGTCATGTAAGCTTCTGGGAATAAAAGGCCACCGAACCAAACTCCAGAGTTCTGATAATCCGGTGTTTCAATCAACTTGTTGAATTGTTCAAATCTGCGTTGAAGATCGATGATATAGTTTGTGAGATTGATAGTAGGGTCAATCATGAAACTAACCCAAGATTTTGGGACAGCATCTGCATGGACATCTTTAGCTAATTATCTTAATAAGTTCGTGGCGAGAATCTTGCCATTGCACATATCTTGGACATCTACTGAATTCTTTTGGATACTGTTTAATAGTTTCGTTGCGACTGTGACTTCTCTTTCAAGGAATCTGAATAATGGGTTGTTCATTTTTTATTCTGTTCTTTCTAGTTTCCTGATATCTTTAGGGATGATAGTCAAAAATCGAGAAACTTTATCGTTAACTTCCGACAACCATTTAACTTGTTGATTTTTCTTCTCTTCTTTCTTTTTCTACAAAGTCACTTGCTCTTAATTCACATCTTGCAATCTATATAATTCATTGAGGGCTCTATTTGTTTGTTCTGATTTCAAAATTTTCTCCACTTTGTTTGGTAGACCACTCCAAGCTGGACTTTCGTTACTGGGTAATTTTTCAACCCATGTTAAGAACTGAGCGTATTTGATTCCATCTGGCATAGTGAATGGAGTGTCATTAGGGTCTTCAGATCGATAGAGCGGATATGTTGAATCAAAACTCTTAGGAGTGAAGAACATTTCCACTAAGCTGACTAAAATTTTGCTGTCATACTGATTATCAATTTTACCTCCATACAAATTCTAAATAAGTATAGTCCTGAATGCATCCCAAGGTATTTTCTAAATATCAATATTATTGCGACTTCCAAAAGCATCAACATATTAGTCAATAAGATCAAGCGCACATCTTTGATCAGCTTCATTAAATTAATAAACTTTAGTCCATCCAATAGGTGTATATCTCAATCTCTACAAAATAACAGCATGAAGCCAACCAAGTAAGAAATGGAGACGACTTCTTTAAGCGGGTAATCTGTCGCTACGAGCTGGCGAGAGGACGGTTTTATAGGTACGGAGTAATGAGGCTTTTATGCCATCGGCTGGCTAGAAGACTAGTTTGTAGGATTGGCGGATCAGTGTTGAGGGAATTTTTGGGGAAAATTATGCTGTTAAAAATAGGCGGAAGTTTGGATGTGGGGATAGCACGTGGATTTTCTTTTCGAGTTCAGATAGCCAGGCTGGAGCCAAATGCACATTTTTAAGCATCACCCATGCTCCTTGTTTTACTGCTTCCTTCATTGATTTTTCAGCTAAGTCGAAACCTTATGAGCTTCCAATAGCGACTGAGAATAGTTTGGCGTGAAGTTCTTTACTCATTTGTTCAACTTTAAAGCTAGGATCGAAGCCAGGTGCACTTGACAACAAGATTGGCTCTTTAGATTTGCATGCCTGAACTACAACTTTGAAGTCCAATGTATTTCCTTCTCTGCACTCATCACCCAAAACTGTTTTTACGAGCTCATAGGCTAGAGGGTTGAATTTATCAGGTCTGAATACTTTGATGAGAATCAAATTAAAGATCTTCTTTTCAATGGGACTAGCCTCAATTTTGACATCAGGGAAATTTTCTTCTGGATTGCTTGTTGTCATAAAGTTGACCCACTTATCTTCGTTGCTTTCGATATGGTTAACCAAATTTTAGAAGAGTTTGTGTTCAGTCAGCTCTTCGATATGTTTAAGCTGTTCTTCATTTAAAAGTCCTTTCAACATATTTTTGGACAGTTTTGTGTTGATGATAGTTGTTGGCTTGATCAATAAAGTAAACAACTCATTTGCATCCTTTGATAGTTTGATTTGAACTAGTTTTAGACAGAAAATGATCAGATCTTTCGAAAGCAATGAATTTGAAACTCTTGCAAATATTTTCTCGAATAGAAGCTTATAAATTGTCTATTTTCTTAACTCGTATTCATTCTTCGAGACTTTCATAAGTTTTTCATCACTATCAAGAAGCTTCAGGACAGTATCCATGAAGAAGTTCAAACTGTACTCATACAAATAATGCAGAGTGGACATGGATTCCAAGGCAAAGAAGATTCTGCTGGAAGCTTCAGCGATAAATTTGTACCCATTAGTTACAGTATTAACTTCACTCATAATTTAATCAGACTTCTTCATTTCCTCAGTAATTTTACTTGCCTAATTTTTCAATTTCTCCAAAGTAGATATAACAGACTAACTCTCCAAAATAGATCCTTGCACATTGCTCAAAGCATCTAATAATGAATCTTCCAATTCTCTCAATTTAACAACATATTCACCTTGGATCTTCATAAGACTCAATCTCTTCTCCTCAACATCAGGCCTCTAATTTCTTAAGAAAATGTTCAAACATTGATCTTCTAATGATGATGGAGTTATGGTAAAATTGACGAAAGTGACACGCGAGCACAGATCGGGGGTAAATCTTGCGTTGCTGTTACGTGTGATCATGTACATTGAGAAATTGTTGTTGAAATCTATTTATTGGTCGCCAACTCTGATTAGAGTCATGCCTCCTGTTTTGTATATTTATTTGTTAAGCACTGAGTTTAGAATTGGCTCAACTTTTTAGACGTCTTGAACTATCAGTGGTCGACCGAATCTGATTGATTTTTAAAGATTTTTAAGGAAGGCATCGTCAGCGAATGAAGACAATATGAAAGATTTTTAGCTCAACAATGAAGTTAAATACTACATAGCTTGGCCCGATGGATCAATAATTAAAGGATACTTGTGATATTTCTTCATGATAATAGCGTTTTATGTACACAAGTCATCTGAAGGCAATTTATGAGATTTCCATATTAATCTTTCACCTGCACTTGATAAAAATTCAATAATTGCCAGTTATTTTCGGTACTTGATTTTTGAAGCTTAAAGATTGGTCTTCCAAACGCTCATCAACAACTTTCTGTAGTAATGATCGAAGAAACCGATATATGCCAAAAATGCTGAAGATAAGAAAACATCGCCTAACATAGAAGCAAGCTGAGTTTTGAAATTTTTACTAGTGTCTTACCATCTATATTTCTCAGACGACAAGTTCATCAACAAGTTTTTACTTCTACCAACTTTATCTTACACTTTGGTCATATCATTCACAATTTCTTGTTTTTCTTTGATTAAATTCTAATATTATTGCTCAAGTTGTTTAGTTTTCTTTTAGAGAGCATCTATATTTTGAGCTAATTCACTGGCGCTTGCTTTCAATCTGTTGCCTTACTACTAAAGTTATGCAATTTTAGCCTTCATTGGAGCAACTTAAGCCAAAATATCAGCGTATGTTAATTGAGATTTAGCCCAACTTGCTAAAGCTCCAGCTGCTGATGAAGCATTGGTAATAGCAGCAACATCGAATTCTGGTTTCTTCAAGTATTATTTTAGTACTGATTCTTTAACTTCTTTTGGAATGTCGTCAGCTTTGAGCTCTACAACTTGTTTGATAAAATTGTTTGCCATGAATCCTCTAATAGTAGACCATTCAACAGGTTTGTCTTTCTTGGCAACAGTTTTAGTAATCATATGATATACAGGTCTCATAGCTAACACGACTTTGTCTGGTGGGTTGGCGAAACTTTTAATTAGATCCAAAGCTTTTTTATCAATATTCTCTACGTTGCTTTTAGCTGCTTCAAGTGCGGGGAGAGCTTATTTAAGTTTCTCTTGAACTTTAGCACTTTATTGTCCAATGATAATTTCTTTCTCCTCAACCTTTATTTTCAAACCAGAGCTTTCAATTTGTTTCTATTTGGCTTTTGTTTTCTATTGAACAATCATTGTCATTTTTTGACTGGCTTACTTTTATTTAGCTTCAAGCTATGTGCGTTTAGCATCAAGACTGCCTTGCATTTCCAACACTTGAACTTATGTTTGCTTCAATTTATCCAATCCGACATTCAAATGGAACTGTTGATCTTCAAGTAATGATTTCTTTTCGTTGAAAAGCTCAACAAAATGCTTAATAAAATCTAAGAAATCTCTTGGGGTAATGTAATTGAATTTTTTAGCTGATTTAGCCAGTTTCCTGTTAAGTTCAATGACAGTGCTATGAATGCCGACTATAGTGTTGATGACAACATTGTGTCTTTGTTCATCTTCTTCAATGGGAGTTTCAAAAGATTCTTTAACTGGGTCAATAACATGTGTAAATTATTTCGCAACTTGTTGTAACCCTTCCTCAGACCAGTCACCAAACCAATCGATAACACATCTGTTGAACAAAGCAGGCGATGATGCAGTCCTATTTGAGAAATCAGGGTTGCTTGGATTCATTGTGAAGACTACGTGAAGATTTCTTTGGACGTTTTTGATGAAACTTTTGTAAATTTAATCGTCTGATGTCATGCCTTTAGAGTTGTTTTACTTGTATTGACTTAAAAGTAGCATGTATTATTCACCTTCAAATAGACCGGGAATTTAGCCGGATGCAAGCAAGGCATTCATCTTTTCCAAGAAGGCCGGTGATAGACAGTTAGATTCGTCAAAAATGAAACAAATTCTTTCTTGTTTGACACCTGATCTCTTCATAACAGCCCTCAAATCTTAATCGAAATCTTGCAAAGAATAATTTCTTCCTGCTTTAATCTGGAACACACTAATGTTATTCAACCAGGACACAAATCTCGAGAGTGTAGTTTTACCGACACCTGAAGCACCGACAAGCAGAAGATGTCCTAATGGCTGTCGAAGCACTCGATCGATTCTGAGAATGTGTTATAGTACTTCATCAAATACTACGATTGGCACGTTTAATTGTTATTCGTAGAATATTTTTAGTCTTGCTTCGATATAGCTTTTCAATTGAACTGCGTCTACTGAGACGTAATTTTTGGTGATGTAGTTACTGAAAAGAATAGGTCTTTCCAAACATTTCGAGCTAAGCGATGGGAAATTTCTATTCGCAACTTAATCAATCAAACTCTCACACCATTGTTTCTCATCCGGAAGCACAAGCCTATCTTCGAACAATCTCAGTGCTTAATGCGCCCAAAGTCTAACCAAATCCTAAACAGAATCAATAGTTTAAATAGCCTAATTGATCGCATATTTCCATCTGGTCAATTAACGAGGAGAATATATGTAATGGGGTTGGATGTCAGCTGTGAAATGTTTTTGTGATTCTGTGTAAAATTATACCATTGCGTTTGTGAGGCAATCTGCCATTGTTCGGAGGCTGAGACTTCGTTTTAGCATTGCTTTGTTAAACGTGCCGAATATCTGTTTTAAGGATTAGAAGCCTGGGAAATCTACGAGGATTAATGGGCAATGTCTGAGGAATCTTGGGTTTAAGGGTTTTCTACCAATATCAGTTGGAGGATTGCAAGCACCGACGAATTGAATTCTTTCAAGACTGATCCATTGTTTATCAGTAGTTCGCCAGAATCCATGTTGCTCAGTCAACTGTCTTAAGAAAGTAATCACAGTCATTGTTCCATATTTATCAGAATCAGGTAAGTTAATTTAGTCACAGAATACTACAAGCCACTTACTTGGCTGTTTAGGTCTTAAAATAATACCAGCTACAGTTTTAACATACTCACAATAATGTTCGAATTGCTTCATGATAAGGCCTGGATTGGTTGACGACGAGAAATTGACAAAAATCATCTCGAAATCTGGTAGTGCTTTCAAGGTGGACATCAAAGTCATTGTTTTACCTGAGCCAGGAGGTCCACATAACAAGAATGGTCGATGTTCGGAAAGCCATGAACATAAGATTTATTGATGTCGGATTGTATCGACTGTTGGAATGATAACATCAGCGTCAGTGACTTTTTGTGGGTCGATTTCAACAGTTGGAACTTTCTTTTTCCAGAGATGCCATTCTCCATCTTCAATTCGTACTTCATAATCAATTAGAATGTATGGAACACCTGCACTGCCTTAAACTTGATGAAGCATCGGAGGCAGAGGAATATCATGGGTAGGGATAACATCTGCTAGTTTCTTAGACAATTTTTCTCTCTATTTTAGTGTCATTGAGCCACCGAATCCCCACATTATACTCTGGATCATCCATTTTCTAATATATTTAGTAAGAATTTAGTCCTAAAGTGGAAGTTCAGGATGTGATTCATTATACTCAAGAACGTTACTGATACCTTTTCTAATTAATGCCATAGCAGCTTCCACAACACGAATAACAGTAAACTACATCACATGAGTCATTTTTTATACGATTTCAAGCGCTTTTTAGCCAAATGTTAGACCTTAATCAACAAAGAATTTTTGAATTACTTACACACATCTCTATCTTGTCACAGTTATAGGATCAAAAGGTTTATCCTGTTATTATTGTTTTTAATTTTCAAGATTAATTTTTGGTGGCTTATCATAATCATCTTGTCTCAATCTTTGTAAATAGTGACTGAAGATCATTTTTGGTCGAATAACTTATTCAGAGAACCAAACCATACCACATCGACTGACTGTAGCAAGTGTAGCATATTTAAGGGTTTCAACCTCAAACATAATTCTTACATTTGGTGGAATCTGGATTCTTTCACCGTTCGGCAATGTTAACAGTTTGTTATCGTCAAGTACTGAGTTCAAGTTTTCAGCCCATTCTGGATCGACATCACCGTCGAAAATAATCCAATGTCTTTTAGCAGACTAGCCTCTTTGATTTTACGTTATCTTTCTGAGCACTCCAGTAAAGACACCGTCAGTCCACTCCAAGGTAGTTGAATCTAATTTACCATACAATTCATCTTTGCTGATAGCCTTGGGATCAATAACGTAGCTTTATCCTTTAATTTTATCTGTCTTCTCCATCGCATACATGAGCACTTGCCAAGCCTTAGTCTTACCGCAACCTGAAGGTCCGACCATCATAAGACCGTGATGCAATCTTTGAATTTGATAAAGCTGAAGTACTTTTTAGATGAAGCTATCTTATGATTCGATTAGAATTTGTTTGCATAGCTTTTTCAAGTTTTATCTCAGCTCGGGTTACTGAATGACTGGGATTGATGAACCTGGGAACACACCTTGAAGCAGATTTGATAATAGTGGAATATCGTTTGCAATCAATTTTGGCACAATTGTTTCACAAACTGATCTAAGTAATATTTTCTGTTCAAAATCTTCTAAAACAGGACCTGTGTAATCGTTAGCATCGATGCTCTTTTTCTTCAATTGCATGATTTCCTCTCTTTTCATGTTACCAGCTGAAACCAACACGCTCTTCAACGCTCTCAAACCGAAATCATAATGAGGCTGTGATGAAAGCTGATCTTTACATAAATCAAACAATGAGACAATTTTACCAGCAAGTTGTTCAGCAGTTTTGTAGCCTTGCGAATATAACATAACTTGAGCAATTAATTCACCATCAGGCTTAACCATGGCCATTTGTCTGAACAGCTGCTTCAAATTTTCAGGAAGATTTGATCTACCTGCATAACCAGGGTTCATTGTCACGAAACTGCCTACTTGTGAATTGAGTTTAACTTATTTACCCATAAGTTCGATTTTATTCTGTCTTTCTCTGAGACCAGTTTGAATAACTAAAATTTGTTGAGAACAAGCGGAAAGCATACGTTCCTCTAATCTATTGAACTCATCAAAGCATCCCCAAGCACCGACTTGACACAGACCAATAAAAATACGACCCATGGCATGGAAATCGAATGTCTCATCGCAGTTGAACACAAGCACAAATCGACCGAGCTGAGCACCAAGTGCCTTAACGGATTATGTTTTTCCTGTACCTGCCGGACCAAAAGGTGCACCACCCATTCTCAAATGCAAGGCTTGAGTCAGTGTTAAGAAACATCTGTCTGTGAGGGGAGTCTGTACTAATTTTTAACCGACACCGAGATACTAAAATCCATAATGGAAATTAGCATTGGCCATTTGAATGAGTAATTTTTTGAGGGTGTCCTGTTATTTGGGATAATAAATCATTCTCATGAAGTAAAGCCATGCGAATACTTTATTTGAGTCTACTTTGTTTTTAATCAATTTTCTAACAACGTCTCTTTGATGAACAAAATCAGTAATGGCTTGCTCAAATTTCTGTCTTAAATCCTTCTTCAAATCTGCGACCACATTGGATGCTAACAATGTTAGGAAATTTACAATATATTTTTAGACCTTTTCAAGCTGCTCACTTTTCCCTTCAATTAAGGCATTCTCAACTTTCTTACTCCACAAAGTTTGTAGACCAAGTAGCACAACTTGGGCTGGATTCTTTTCAATAATTTTAATCAGTTCTTCCCCAACATTGGTATCTTTTTCTTCAACAGTAGTAATTTCACCCATAACATTCTAAAGGAAAGTGGCTAAAGTCATCCTCATTTAATTATCAACTTTCGTCAACCAAATATTAATTTTTGGATCTTCAGTAATGTTGACACCTTTTCTAAATTGCACAACTTCACCCTCACGACTGAGCATAGTATGGATAATATCTTGACCTTCAGTTTTTTAATTTCTCAAAGAAGTGATACCTGCATACATTTTAGTGAAATGTCTTTGAACTATTGCCACATCTTTGCTGTTACCGATAATTTCAAGTAAATCTTAATCACCGATAAAATAAAATCTAGCAAAGGCTGCTCTCTGGGTTTAGAGATAATCGCCTAAAGCTTTTTGAATGTTTGCCAACATCTCACTCAATCTTTATAGTGTCTTTTGTAGAGATTGAATATTCATTGTTTCTAATAAATTTGGTTTTGCTGACACTTTCTTCATCAATGATGTGAATTCAGAGTCAATACTCTTGAATCTGGAGTATTCATTAACCAACATATCCTTAATATCAGACGACCCTAACAA
>APMI01082898.1_pt1 | contig 12320 bp, 10 predicted proteins | sample 667938 | NCBI WGS metagenome assembly APMI01 (sample SAMN01084076, study PRJNA167559) | wastewater metagenome | biome: Wastewater | place: Denmark: Ejby Moelle, Odense | collected 2011-11-28 | reverse complement strand
AAAAGAAGATTTCATTTTCGCATATAAGGGTTATTATGTTATTTACGTTAGCCTTTTGTGCTGATGGGTAGGGCGGCTATGAGCGAGCTTCTTTTTCTTTTTTTAGCTGCGGAGCATCCTCTTTATTCCGTAAGGAATTTCCCTCACTATGATAAAAGGCTTTGTATTATGAATCTTGCATTTTGACAAATCAGATATAAAGGCATGGACTAATTCTTTTTTGGATAATGTAGGCTATCCCTGGCTTGTTTTAATTGTTGCTGTATGTATTGGAGTTCTTTTAGGTTCGCTGTATTTCTATATGTTTGGATAACCCCAATTGCTGCTGTTAATATAAAAGCAATAATCACCCAATATCCTCTTATAAATTCTTTTACGTCTCCCCAAAATGCCTTACTCCTAAATGTTTTATTTGAATTTATAAAGTGAGCGCCTTTTGGTAATACACTTTGAGGCAATAAACCGCCGCCTGTAGTATCTGTTATTTTCAATACTGTTATGTAGCCCTCTTTTGCCAAATCTTCTAAAGCTGCATTCTTTGATACCTTATCAATTACTAAGTCTTTAAAAGGAGGCTTGCCGATAACGAGTGATTTTAATACAATGTCTTTTGCAGTTGATAATCTCATGCCACAATCTACAAAACATCTCTACTCAATGGGCTAATACTCAAGTGTGGCAAGGGCAAAAAAAAGAAAAAGAAATGAGTGAAATAACGTGCAAGCATGTGTGCGTATTTAACATAATATTAATTATAGGAAAATTTAGATATTTAAATCGAAAACAGTCACGGGCTAATTATTCGCATGGGATTGATTATCATTTACTATGCAGCTCTATTCTGGAATAAATTTTCAAATAAAAACCTGCTTTAATTTTTTCTATACAGAACTCAAGCTATTTGAAAGACTCTCAAATTTTCAACAAAAACCCTCCAGCCAGCAGCCTTCATACTGACAAATTTCAAGGGCACTTAGCAATGAAATATCTTCAATTTAACAGGGCCATTTAATCACTTAACCGATCTTTTAATTTCCAGGAAATCCGTTCCGAAAAATTACCAGTATCTCATTTTTTATCGCAATAAGGCCAGTGTCATTCAGCGATTATTGGTTACTTTTATAATTGTCAATCAGACGCTAAAAAACTGCTCGTCCGGCCACAATAAACCGAACTCCGGCTTCAAAAATCTTTTATGTCACAATTTTCTTTTCTCAAAACCCCTGTTATCACGATCCTTATTTTGACAGTTTTTGCTCCTGCATCGAATGCACAAAAAAGGATCAACATCGATGAGGGCTGGAAATTTCATTTCGGCCATGCCGCCAATCCTGAAAAGGATTTCAACTACAGTATTTCCACCATTTTTTCTAAAAGCGGCGGCGCCCCAAATACAGCGATCGATCCACGGTTTAATGACAGTGGCTGGAGAACACTTGATCTTCCGCATGACTGGGCTGTGGAGCTTCCCTTTGTACAGTCAACCAATTTTGATGTTAGCTCCCACGGATTTAAACCGGTTGGCGGGTATTTTCCCGAAACCAGTATTGGCTGGTACCGTAAACACTTCCAGGTGTCAGGAATTGATTCCGGCGGCCGGTTCCAGGTACAGTTCGATGGTATTTTCAGAAACGCCACTGTATGGGTAAATGGCTTTTACGCAGGCAATAACCTGAGTGGTTACACCGGCATTTCTTATGATATTACCGACTATGTCAATTTTGATAAAGAAAACGTGATCACCGTTAGAGTGGATGCCAGCCAGTACGAGGGCTGGTTTTATGAAGGCGCCGGCATCTATCGCCATGTATGGCTTAACCAGTACAACAATCTTCATATTGCTGAAGGAGGCGTATTTGCCTATGCCCGGATACAGGACAACAAGGCTGCTGTAAATGTTGAAACCACGATCGAAAACAATAACCTGGCTGCAGCTAACTGTTCCGTATATGCGTATATCGCAGACCGCAATGGCAACATGATCGCAAAAACAAAAGAACAGCCGTTAGCATTGGCGGCCGGCGGTAAAAGCAGTGTTAAACAAGTGCTGACCGTAACGAATCCCCGCTTGTGGAACCTGGACGATCCATGGCTCTACCGGATCATTTCAGTGATTAAATCCAATGACGTCGTCATCGATAAAGTGAGCCACCGGTTTGGGATCAGAACCATTCGCTTTGACGCCAACGAAGGCTTTTTCCTTAACGGAAAGCACCTGAAGATACAGGGAACCAACAATCACCAGGACCATGCCGGGCTTGGTTCTGCATTACCCGACTACATCAATTATTACCGCATCCGGCTGTTGAAAAATATGGGCGCCAACGCTTACAGAACCAGCCATCATGCCCCCACACCGGAATTGCTGGATGCCTGCGACAGCCTGGGAATGCTCGTATTGGATGAACAGCGTTTACTCAACAGCAGCCCGGAATACATTAACCAGTTTGAACGCCTGATCAAAAGAGACCGCAACCATCCCTGCGTTTTTTTATGGAGCATCGGTAATGAAGAAGGATGGATACAAACCACTTCAACAGGCAGAAGAATTGCACAAACATTGATTGAAAAGCAACAACAACTGGACCCTTCCCGTACCTGTACGTATGCAGCAGATGTAGATAATGTTTACAAAGGAGTAAATGAAGTGATTCCCATAAGAGGCTTCAACTACCGTCACTTTGCTGTAGCCGATTATCACAGGGACCATCCCAACCAACCCTTACTGGGAACAGAAATGGGAAGCACCGTTACTACCCGTGGGATATACGAAAAAGATTCATTAAGGGCTTATGTTCCCGACCAGGATATCACCGCTCCCTGGTGGGCCAGTAAAGCCGAAGCCTGGTGGAAGCCGGCAGCAGAGAATACTTACTGGCAGGGAGGCTTTGTATGGACCGGGCTGGATTATCGTGGAGAGCCAACTCCTTATGAATGGCCAAATGTAAATTCCCATTTTGGCTTGATGGACGTGTGTGGTTTTCCAAAAAACATCTATTATTACTATCAAAGCTGGTGGACGGATAAGGATGTATTGCACCTCTCCCCTCACTGGAACTGGCCGGGTAAAAAAGGCAAAGAGATCGATGTGTGGGTTAACAGCAACGCCGATGACGTTGAATTATTTTTAAACGGAAAAAGCCTGGGCAAAAAAAACATGCCCCGTAACAGTCATTTGCAATGGGCTGTAAAATATGAACCGGGCAGGCTGGAAGCTGTTGCCTTTAAAAAAGGAAAACGTTTTACCACAGCCATTGAAACCACCTCACAGCCTGCTGAAGTAGTGCTAACGCCCTATAAAACAACGATGCTGGCAGATGGCAAAGACGCCACCGTGATCAATGTTTCTATTATTGATAAAGAAGGACGTGAGGTGCCGGATGCAGACAATATGATCAAATTTTACATCAGCGGAAATGCAACGATCATTGGTGTTGGCAATGGTGATCCCAGCAGCCATGAACCAGATAAATGTACCGCAGGATCCTGGCAACGCAGCGCTTTTAATGGCAAATGCCAGGTGATAGTGCAGGCGGGTAAAAATGCAGGCCTGGTAAAATTTGAAGCCAGCGCTGCAGGTTTAGAAACAGGCAGCACCGATATCATCACCGTACCAGCAGCCAGTGCTGCTCATATTAGTAACGACAAAAAATTTGAGTTGAAAGGTATTGCTGCCGCACCTGCAACGACTACTAAAATGATCGGCGCAGACATTTCTTTTTTACCGCAACTGGAAGAACGGGGTTTGAAATTTTCTGACAACAATGTTGAAGGAGATGCGATACAAATATTAAAATCCCACGGGTTCAATTATGTACGCCTGCGCATCTTTAATGACCCGGGCAGGGACAGTGGCTATGCTCCCGGCAAGGGTTATTGCGACCTGGAACATACACTCAAAATGGCAAAACGGGTAAAAGCCGCCGGGATGAAATTGCTGCTGGATTTTCACTACAGTGATTACTGGGCAGATCCCGGCAAACAGTATAAACCGGCCGCCTGGCGGGGGCTGGATTTTGAAAATTTAAAACAGGCATTGTACGATTATACAAAAAAAGTAATGACTGCATTGCAACAGCAGGGCACTACACCAGACATGGTGCAAACAGGCAACGAGATCAACCATGGTATGGTGTGGCCGGAGGGTAATGTGAGTAATATTGACTCGCTGGCACAACTGCTGAATGCCGGTATTGCAGCCGTGAAATCTGTTGACCCAAGGGTGGTAATACTGATGCATCTTGCACTGGGGGGACAAAATGATGAATCTGTTTTTTTTATTGACAATATGATTGCCCGTGGGGTACACTTTGACGTTATAGGACTCTCCTACTATCCCAAATGGCACGGTACAACCGATGAACTGGAAGACAATTTCAATGATCTTGTAAAGCGATACAATAAGGATGTGATCATTGTAGAGTATTCAGCAAAAAAAGAAGCAGTAAATAAAATAGGATTTAGTTCTGACAAAGCAAAAGGTACCTGTATTTGGGAGCCGCTCAATACCTGGGAGGCCTTGTTTGACTGGAAAGGAAAAGCGACTCCTTTACTGCAATTGTATGACGGTATTAGCCAAGAATACCTAGGAAAACAATAAGAGCTTTTCGTTGTAACCGCTGAAAATCTGCAGGACAAACCTGTCCTGAAAACTTCCGCCTTCTTTTTATTGACCCATCAGGCAATGAAAAAAAGTATCGCCGTTACTGCTGCGCTGATAAAAAAGCCATTGGCGAGGCGGTCGTATGTAAACCAATTTTGTTTCATATGAGCAGGTTTATAAGATAGAAGAACCATGAATTACTTTTCGTAGCTGATGCGCCAGATCACATTACTCACGTCATCAGATACCAGCATTGATCCGTCTGGCAGCGTTGCAATGCCCACTGGCCTTCCATGAACTTTGCTTTTGGAAAGATCAGCTACAAATCCAGTTAAAAAATCTTCCGGTTTGCCTGTTGGCTTCCCGTTATTGAACGGTATAAAAATCACTTTATAACCTGATAGCACGGAGCGGTTCCATGAACCATGTTGTGTAATGAAAGCTCCGTTGTGGTATTTGGCCGGGAAAGCTTTGTTCCTATAAAAGAGTAATCCTAAGGAAGCTGTATGCGCTCCCAAAGAAATATCCGGTGTGATCACTTTCTCAATGGGATCAGGACTTTGCAGGCTATCCAGTCTTGGCTCTTTATGCTGTCCATAATAGTAAAAAGGCCATCCATAAAATCCATTTTCTGTTACACTGGTAAAATAGTCCGGTACCAGTTCATCGCCCAGCTCATCTCTTTCGTTCACTGCTGCCCACAAGGTATTCGTACCCGGTGCCCAATCCATCCCCACAGGATTTCTTAAGCCGTATGCATACTTGCGTGGTCCTGTACCATCTATGTTCACTTCCAAAATCTCTGCCCTGTTCTTTTCATTTTCAAGGCCTTTCTCCGCTACATTAGTGCCTGATCCAATACCAATATAAATCTTGTCTTTTGCGGCATTGGTAATAATATTCCTTGTCCAGTGGCGGTTCTCTTTACCGGCCGGCAGTGATACGATGGTTGTTCCGCTACCACGGATGGCGGTGTCGCCAGCGTGGTATTCGTACCGAACCAATGCGTCGGTATTACCAATATAAAAATGATTTCCTATGATCAGCATTCCAAATGGCTGATTCAAATTTCCTGCAAATAAGTATCGTTTGCCGGCTGTGCCGTCTTTCCCGGGATGAGTTAACAGCGTGATGCGGTTTGCACTTTCACCGATGTGCTGCGTTTTTATTTTACGGGAGATCTTCGCACCGAACTTCAGGATGCCTTTTAAAATAGTATTCGACTCGGCAACAAATACATCGCCATTGTCAGCCACGTATATCCATCTTGGATGTTCAAAGCCATCCGCAAATTTCGTAACTGTAAAGCCATTGGGAGCAACAGGTTTTTCACCGACCTGCCAGCCAATTACCTGGCTGAAGTTTTTTGCCGACCCGGTTGTATAAGGTTGCTGTAAACTATCTGCAGTATAACCAGATGTATTGGCAGAACCTCCGTAAGAATTACTGTTCAGTTTTTTTACATTACAGGATGCGATTGCGATCAATGCCAATCCTACTGCTACTATTTCCGTTTTCATTTATAATGATTTAAAAAAACTGAGGCACCTGCAATACATCTGGGCCATCAGCACGATTGGCAGCAGGATCAACATTGCCTAAAAAACTCAACAGGTCCGCATTCAGCCTTTTTCGCTCTGTGTAAAACAAACCGTGCGGCGCTCCTTCGTAAATAATAAAGCTGTTATCGTCGATCAGTTTGGCGGCTTCTTTTCCCGTAGGATCAATGGGAACCGTTTTATCAGCATCGCCATGAATGATGAGTGTGGGAACAGTCATTGATTTCATTTCGTTCCTGAAATCTGTAGTGGAAAAAGATTGAGCGCATTGCAGCGTAGCTCTCGGCGAAGCTGTTGCACACTGGTTAAGATAATATTCAAGCAAAGGATCACTTAGCGGTTTGTTCAGCAGCGTAACTCCAAAAAAAGATTTGCCGAAATCTTCTAAAAAGCCGATCCTGTCTTGCTTCATTCCTTCAGCCATGTCGTCAAATGTTTCCTGGGATACCCCATCCGGGTTGCTATCCGTTTTCAACATGTATGGGGTAACAGACGAAATCAATACTGCTTTTGAAACATGCAACCCGCCGTGACGACTAAAATAACGGACTACTTCTCCCCCTCCCATCGAAAACCCAACCAGGGTCACATTTTCCAACTGAAGTTGGTCGATCAATGCTTTGAGGTCATCGGCCAGTGTATCGTAATCATAACCGTCCCATGGTCTTGAAGAATTGCCAAACCCACGCCTGTCGTAAGCGATCACCCTGTATCCACCGTTTACAAGGTCATTTAACTGGTACTCCCACATAGCACTTGTATGCGGCCATCCGTGAATTAGTATCACCGGCTGCCCGGTTCCATAATCGTTGTAAAAAATATTGACCGGCTTTCCGGAATTGTCTGTACCTGCCTGTATATAGTTCATTGCAATGTATTTTAGAGATAAAGTATAGAATGCGTGTATTGATATTAGTTAGGTTTTATTTTTACATTCACCTTTTTTGATTCAAGCTGCACACCGTTCTTATCCACCGTAACTGAAGTTGGCTTTTCTGGTTGCTTTTTGTCTATTGTCACAGGTTGTTTTACCACTTCTTTAGTAGTTGTTACTGGTTCATTGCTACAGGAAAATGTAATTGATACCAGGAGGAGAAAAAATGGAACTAGCTTTTTCATAAAAAAATTTAAATAAAACCTCGTTGTACTAACGGGCCCATACTATTATATTCAATTACCATGCCTTTGGGCGAGTACAGTGAAAAACAAATTGATTGTACAGTTTTTCACAAGTTGCAGGGAAAAAAACTGAGGCTTTCTCAAAGGCAATCAAATCTGTGACATTGAGGTTAGCAAATGTTTACAGGATTGACAGTTATTGGCCGTTATATTTCGACAAACCAAATAAGGCGATCAATAGCTGGTTTTGAGATAGCCTCGTTTTTCCCCAACTGGGGTTTATGCGCTACATCAGCTGTAGCCTGATAAGAGATTGTTACTTCGTTTCAAGCAACTTAAAGAACTGATCCAACTGTGGTAATATTACAATCCTTGTGCGCCTGTTGGCAGCCTTGCCTTCTGCTGTTGCATTGTCAGCTACCGGAAAAAATTCTCCCCTGCCCGCTGCAGCCATTTTTGCCGGATTGATGCCATACTGATCTTTTAATATCCTTACAACCGAAGTGGCTCTTTTTACACTCAGGTCCCAATTATCAACCAGGGCCGCATTGCCTTTGTACGGCACATTGTCTGTATGGCCTTCCACCATGAACTCAATATCTGGTTGATTCTTCAATACAAGCGCAACCTTGCCTAATACCGCTTTTGCCTTTTCAGCTACTTCGTAGCTACCACTCTTGAAAAGCAGTTTGTCTGAAATATCAATATACACTACACCTTTATCTACTTTGATATTGATATCCTTGTCATCGAGGTTGCCGATAGCGCCCTTCAAATTGGTGACCAGCGCAAGATTCAGTGAATCTTTTTTATTAAGCGCAGTCTGCAGGTTTTGTATGTATGCATCTTTTGAGCCAATATTATCCAATGATTTTTTTATGCTTTCTGCCTGTGAAGAACTGATCACAGAAAGATTTTCCAACTGCTTTAAAGCCTGCGTATTGTTGGCATTCAGGTAATCAACCTGTTTTTTGAGGTTGCCGATCTCAGTTTCCAGTTCCGCTTTCCTCCTGGCGCCTTCTGCAGTAGCATCATTACAATCTTTTAACTGGCTTTGCAGTTTGCTATACTCTCCCTGCAGCTCAATGTATTTTACCTGCTCACTTCGCAGCAGTTTCTTACTTACACAGGAACTCATTGAAAAAATAGCTACAGATGCCAGCAGGATTAAATTTCTTGTTTTCATAAATCGTTTTTATTTAGTGTATGAATTGTACAATGAAAAGTGATACAGCACTTGTCAATGCTTCTACGTCTTTAAAGAATCATGCCAATGTACATTTCTTCAAACTGTGTTGATGCGTTATAAGGTTGGGTGTACTTATCTTTTTTATGCAAGCCTGCACGCAAAAATGATGTACCTTAAATTTAAATGATCGCAAAAAGAACAAATCGTTGTTGTATGATCCGGAAAAGGATGCTTATATTAATGCTGTGTATGATAAGCGGAGGCGTGTGTCTTTGTCAGCATAATATTACAGGAGTATGGGAAGGCAAATTTTTATCTGCATCGTTTGACCTGGGGCAACCAAGACTGGTGGTAGAAATTTATGATTTTAAAGATTCCCTCTTTTCAGGCATCTCACATCTTTATTATGAAGACGATAAATACGAGCATTATAAAATTGTAGGCAGGTATTTTAAAAAAGATTCCTTGCTGGTATTTATAGAATCTGCAACAATTGCTGTCGACCTGGGAATATATGGTAATTGTCTTGGCACTTATACCATGAAGTTGAGCAGGAAAGGAAACCTGATGTTGCAGGACGGCATATGGCAACCCAATAAAAGAGGCTGCACTGCAGGATCATTGATTGCGCTGCAGAAAAAAGTGGAAGAAGTAAAGAAACCGGCAGCCATCACAAAAAAGAATGCTCCTGTAAAAAAATCCCTGCCCGCCGCACCTTCACCGGTTAAAGCTGCCACTTCACCAGCTACTATTCCAGCCACTGTTTCCGAACCCAAAAAAACAATCCTGGCCCGCCCTGTGCCTGCACGAATATCCGAACGTGAAACGGATCTACAATCGCTCCTTGAAATAGACGCTGCCGATAGAGATTCCATTAGGGTGGATGTGTATGATAATGGAGATATTGATGGCGATTCTGTTTCGGTATATGAAAATGAAACACTACTGATCAATAAAAAAATGATCACGGCAAAACCCATCAGCTTTTATGTGAGTCTTGATAAAAATAACAATCCTATATCGCACCTGCGGCTGGTAGCAGAAAGCCTGGGGTCCATCCCACCCTGTACCGCCCTGATGATCGTTACTACCAAATCAAAAAGATATGAAGTGCGGTTATCGAGCAATTTTAAAAAGAATGCCACGGTAGAATTATTTCTGAAAGATTGAGGAGCAGCTTATGGCTGCGCAATAAAATAGATAAACGCCAGTGGCAGTGCAACGAATGTACCGAGTAACAGGATGCGGAGTTTTACATCATCCGGTTGATCAATTGTTGTATGAAAGAAAAGCATCCATGCAGAAATACCGAGTATCAGCAATACTCCCAACTTCCCTAATAGCGAACCATACAGCACTCCACTGTCAACTGAAAAAACCGAGTCACCATATTCGTAGGAAAGCTGTATGGATCTTTTGAACAGCCCTGTTCTTTCAACAGTAAAGGTATCACCGGGATCTAATTTGACGTAGGCAGCCGAGGGCACCCTGAACTTGTTATCGAGGTTAGAGATAAGATACCAATAAAAATACCTGCTTGTTCTACTGCTGCTTTGCTCCACCTTTTTTTGGACTACGATTTCCTTTTTGTAAACGGATGGAAAAACATAGGTATCAGCCAGCATCAACAACACTATGCTAATGTTAACTATTCCAAACGCTTTTTTTAACCGGACCTGGTTCATGTAAGGTTGCAGTTAATGATTAAAACCGCCGTACCGGCCATATAAAGGCGGTTGCTGAATTTTTAGGCAGGGTTGTTTTCAGGCCGGTGGAAAAGTCGATCACATTGCAATTGGCTGCCGAAGCCTCTGTAGAAGTATATAAAGAAAAGTTGTGGCCAGTTATTATTTTAGAGACCTTACAATTGTACAGGGCTTTTAATTCATCCACTGATGGAAGGTACCAGTCTCTTTTCGTTTTTAACAGGAGCGACCGGCAAATGGCAGCCGCCGCAAGGGTATCAGGGCAGCCAGCAACAATAAGGTTGCTGTTTTCGAACCCCGTACCCAACAATGAAGAAGTTCCATTGATAGCTGTATTGGCACAGCCCCATGACACATTCGGCACAGTCAACGTATCAAGTGCCGCCTCTAAAAAACGCCAGCCCTCTGTTGTATCGCCTTTGTCGAAAAAAACATATCCACCGGTACCGCCCTTATAGCCCGTAGCTGTAAAACTCACTTCGTTACCATAGTACAGTAATCCGCCTGCCACCACAAAACTCCTGACGTAGTAAGCAACACCCGGCCGGAGTGAATCTGTTACATTCAAAGTAACGGTGCCGGCATTTACAGAACTGCTGTACCTGACAAAACTGTCAACCGTTGGATTTGTTTTGGTAGCATAGCAGATCCCCCTTTGGGTAATGGTATCACCCGGAGTTGTAAGCGTGGTAACTGCCACGTCAAAACTGCGGGCGGTAATATTTTTAACAATGCCGGTATTAAGATAATCCGGTACCGAAAAGCTATCCTCGTTGCTGTAGGTTACGATCAATCCGTTGGTGACAAAAGCCCTGATGTAGTACTTGTTTCCATACTCTGTGTTGTTGATGGTTGCGGAAAAACTGCCTCCCGAATAATTCAAAGATTCAGTGGCCAGGCCGGGTATGGTTGGATTGTGGGTGAGTGCACAACAAAAACCATAGGTATAATTTTTATCGGAAGCGTTGAGAGCAGTATTGCAAACCGCTTTGATTCCTTTTAAGGAGACAGGCCCATCCAGTTGAAGGGTAAGCGTGGCTGATTTTAATGCAGGAGAACCGTAGTCTAATTTTTTACAACCGGCCATTGCCAGCAAGCCAGTTATCAGCAGCAAAAAATAACTTTTCATAAAGAGGAAATTATTAAAAATAGACCAATCGGCATGTTAAAATAATGGCAGTCCCGGTGACGTCGTTTTTGCACGGTAACCTGTGCGAAGATAAGTATTCAGCGGCAACTGCTTTTTCAGTGTAAACGTTAAGAGATGGCTGTGGCGGTGTACGAACTACAATTCGATGGACTGTTGTTTTTGCCCATCTTTCCAGATGAGGAAGGATTGATTGATGAGTTTAATGACGGAATCGCCTGCTTTTACTTTGCTGAGCATTTCATCCGGCACGGTGAGTGATTTTCCGTCGGAGAACTTCATGATCTTGTAATCGCTCATGGTTCTGTCCGGAGTAAACACTTCGATCACCTTACTGCGGGTGTTGAAGGCGTTTACAAAAGCGTCCTTATCCTGTTTTAAAAGATAGATAGCAAAGGAGAATGTTGCTATTGAAAGTACAATAATGCTTCCCAGCAGTATCCGTAACATAGTGCTTCAATTTTGGCTTTCCAGAAAATATCAAATGGTAGATGATCACAGTGATTTTCCAGGTTGATTGCGGGACTGAAAAATTTACTGTCAACTAAAATTAATATTTTATCAGAATTAAAGCAAGCAATAATTTTTAACTGCAGGAAAATAGCTATAAGTGCAGCTTTTGGGGAATAAATGCAGGAAATTGAGTGAAAAAAATTAAGTTATTTTATCACACTTTGTGATTTAAAATCATTTGGAAAACGATTAACCATTTACGAGTTAAGGTATTAAGTTTTTCTAATTATCATGTTTTTGATACAGCTCCAATGGAGAGGATAATTTTACCATTAAGGAGTTAAGCTTATTAAGTTTATTAAGTTTTACTAATTATCATGTTTTTGAAACAGCTCAACAAAGAGGATAATATCTTACCATTGAGAAATTAAGATAATTCGGCTGATTCGTTTTCCTTCTTTCTCTACAAAATATTAATACCCATATAAAAAAAATGCCGGGTTCAAACCCGGCATTCATTAATGATAGTGTGTAGTGTTGTTAT
>APMI01041295.1_pt1 | contig 12327 bp, 14 predicted proteins | sample 667938 | NCBI WGS metagenome assembly APMI01 (sample SAMN01084076, study PRJNA167559) | wastewater metagenome | biome: Wastewater | place: Denmark: Ejby Moelle, Odense | collected 2011-11-28 | reverse complement strand
TTCAGCGAAGCCGAATACGATGCCTGGCTGATCAAGATCTTCGAAAGCGACCAGTTCTCCTCCGGCTTCGTCGATATCAACCCCAACTCCAAGATTCCCGCGCTTGTCGACCGCAGTGGCCCGGAGCCGTTCCGCGTGTTCGAATCCGGCGCGATCCTGATGCACCTGGCCGAAAAGTTCGGCGTGCTGCTGCCCACGTCGGGCAAGGAACGCGCCGAAACGCTTTCCTGGCTGTTCTGGCAGGTCGGTTCCGCCCCGTTCATCGGCGGCGGCTTCGGCCACTTCTACAACTACGCGCCGTTCAAGATCGAATACGCGATCAACCGCTACGCGATGGAAACCAAGCGCCTGTTCGACGTGGCGAACCGCCAGCTTGCCAAGACACGCTTCCTGGCGGGTGACGACTACACCATCGCCGACATCGCCACCTATACATGGTTCGGCAACCTCTATCGCGGCGAAGCCTATGGCGAGGCGGCGACGTTCCTGTCGATGCACGAATACGAGCACGTCGGCCGCTGGGTGGGCGAGATCGACGCGCGCCCCGGCGTGCTGCGCGGCCGTCTGGTCAATTCGGCCAAGGGGCTGGCCGAACGGCACGACGCCAGCGATTTCGACACGCTGCCGCCCGAAAAACTGCGGGGTATCGTCAAGGGTTTCTGACCCGACGATCGCCTGGAAGAGGGGCGCGCGAAGAAGTTCACGCACCCCCTTCCCTTACGCAAACGCCCCGCTATAAGCGCGCGACCCGCTGGGGCGTCGCCAAGTGGTAAGGCACCGGTTTTTGGTACCGGCATTCGCAGGTTCGAATCCTGCCGCCCCAGCCAGTCGAGTCTTCGTGATTCGACTTGATCCCGGTGGGTCCCGGCACATCGGGCCAATCGCCTGGCAGCCGAGTTGAAAGTGTTTTCGGATTGACAGCTTCCTTGCGCGGCCTCGAGGTCGACCTTGAAAGCGATCCTTCCCGCCGGCTTGGCGATCTGCAATTTCCAGAAACAGCGCGGACTAAGCCGACGTTTCAACGAGCTCGACGATTTCGAAGGCAAATTCCCTCCAGCCTCGCATTTTCGCCGCTTCCGCGAGAGCAAGGCGTTTGCGGCGCGCTTCTGTGAGCGAACGGGTGTGCCCCCAGAAGACTTCCGTCTTGCCGTTCGCCAGTGTCGCCACAATCCGCCAGTAATGCGTGAAACTGTCGGTCGTCGGCCCGATGGTCTTCACATAGCCGTCAGGCATGGTGGCAGTCAGATAACGGCGTTTTCTGGCCACGAACCAGTCTCGCGTGCAGGCTGGCCGCTTTGAGGCGCGGCGCGATCAGGGGTTGCCGTCACGCTTGCCTGGCCTCGCCGAGCCGGTCGAGCCAAGCTTGCGCCTGCTTGGGCTCGCCGACTGCGTCCGGTTTGACCGGGCCGCGCGATGCCAGGAACTCCTGGTGCAGATCGAACGGCGACATGGCCAGTTGCTCTCGCATCTGGTCGATCGCCTTGCCTGTTTCGAGCAGATTGTCGACAAACGGCGTCGCGGCATTACGCGATATGCGATCCGCATTGTGCCCGAACAGGCCCCATTGGCCTGCGGCGGTGACGCGCAGGGCCTCGATCAGCGCCTTCGCGTAGTCCGCCTCGAGTTCGGCACGACGGTTATCAAGCCGTTCCAGTCTATCAGCTCTGGCCATGCTCCAGCCCGTACACGGTGCAATGGGTGGCGGCAATGCAGGCGGCAGTTGTCGGAGCGTGTTGAATAGCATCTTCTGGGTGCTGCGTTCCGGGCCTCGGTGGCGCGACCTGCCCGAGCTATGGGCCGTGCACCCACCTGCTACCATCGCTGCAACCGATGGCGAAGCCGCTCGCGCCGATTTACGCCCTGCGACGTCCAAGCAGGCGCCGAGAGCAGCCGTGCCGCCGATCCGTGAGGTAAACGCCCGGTTCGATGATGATGACGGTTGGGTGCCCCTTGGCCGCCTGGGCCAGCGTCTAAGAACTACGTGGAAAGCGCAGGGAACGTTGCAAAGGCTGGTGCGCCCGCCGCATAAGCCAACGCCCGGTTTCGACGCCCGATCATAGGCTCTGAATGTCTGATCCGAAGACGGAAGCAGCCCTCGTAACGAAACCGCGAAAGCTACCAGAGCGCGGCCCGCCGATAGCTTTTGGTTGAGTGAGTTCTATTTTCGAACTAACAAAGAGTGCGAATCCGCGAAAGGCGCGGACACTTGCGGGAGGATTTCCAGCCATGCGGAGCCTTGAATTTCACTTCGATTTCCGTAGCCCCTACTCCTATCTCGCGCTCACGCGGCTGCCGCTCCTGGATGCCGAAATCGATTACCGGCCGTTCGACGTCCTCGACGTGATGGGCAAGGTCGGTAACGTGCCGACCAGCGTCACCTGCCAGGCAAAGCGCCGGTATCTCCAGCAGGACCTGCGGCGCTGGGCGATGCATTACCAGGTGCCGATTGCCCCCAATCCGGGGATGGCAAACATGGATACCCGCGCCATGCTGCACGCCATGCTTGCCGCGCGGCGAAAGGGACTGGCGGCAACCGCTGCCAGCGCGCTGTTCAAGGCGGTCTGGGCGTCGCAAGTCCCGATCGCGAGCGAAGGCGATATTGCGTCCATTCTCGAAGGCGCCGCCATCGACGTGGCTGCGCTCGGCGATCTTGGCAGCACCGAAGCCGCAGCCGAGCTGGCCGCCGTCAACGCCGAAGCCGCCGAACGGGGCATCTTCGGGGCGCCAACCTTTTTCGTCGGCGAACAGCAGTTCTTCGGCAACGATCGTCTCGAATTTGTCGCAGCCGCATTGGAGGCCCAGCCATGAAACCACTTGCCATCATCACCGGCGTAGGTCCGGGCACCGGGGCCGCGCTGGTGCGGCGCTATGCGGAAGGCGGCTACCGCGTTGCCATGCTGGCCCGCGACGTCGGCCGTCTCGATACGCTGGCGCGCGAGGTTCCGGACAGTTTCGCCCTTCCCTGCGACGTTGGCGATCCCGACGCGCTCCATGCCGCGCTCGACCAGGCGGCCGCCGCCGGCGGCCCGGTCAAGGCGGTCGTACATAACGCGGTGGGCGGCGCGTTCGGGAATTTCCTGGATGTCGATCCCTCGGTGCTCGAAGCCAATTTCAGGATCAATGTCATGGCGCTCTACCATATCGCGCGATGGGCCGTGCCGCACATGGAAGCCGAAGGCGGATCGATCATTGTCACCGGCAACACGTCCGCCGAGCGCGGCAAGGCCCTGTTCGCAGGTTTCGCCCCGACCAAGGCGGCGCAGCGCATTCTTGCGGAGTCGATCGCGCGCCAGCTCGGCCCCAAGGGCATCCATGTCGCCTATCTTGTGATAGACGCGGTGATCGACGTGCCGTGGACGCGGCAGCGTTTCCCCGACAAGCCGGACGACTTCTTCATCCAGCCGGCCGACATCGCGGCGGAAGCCTTCCATGTCGCGCACCAGCCCAAAAGCGCTTGGTCGTTCCGCACGGAAATCAGGCCGGCGGGCGAAGTCTGGTAGCGCGGGCAGGCTTCCCCCGCAGTGGCACAAGCGAAAGGAACGGCGTGATCATCGAACCCAAACAGGCCTCGGTCGCCATCGTCGGTGCCGGCGACTATATCGGCGGCGCCATTGCGAAACGTTTCGCACGGGCAGGCTATCTCGTGCAGGCCGGGCGCCGCAACGGCGACAAACTCCAGCCGCTCGTCGACGAGATAGAGGCCGAGGGCGGCCGCATCGCGGCGCGCGGGCTGGACGCCCGCATTCCCGAGGACGTCACGGCCTTTCTGGCCGAGGCCGAAGCCGCGGCACCGCTCGAACTCGTGGTCTTCAACATCGGCGCGAACGTCAATTTCCCGATACTCGAAACCACCGACCGGGTGTTTCGCAAGGTCTGGGAAATGGCCTGCTTTTCCGGGTTCGTCACGGGGCGCGAGGCCGCGCGGATCATGCTGCCCCGGCAGCGCGGCAAGATATTCTTCACCGGCGCCACCGCCGGCCTGCGCGGCGGTAAGGGCTTTGCCGCCTTCGCCTCCGCAAAGTTCGGCCTGCGCGCGGTGGCGCAGTCCATGGCGCGCGAACTGTGGCCCCAGAAGATTCACGTCGCCCACCTGATCATCGACGCCGGCGTCGATACCGCCTTCGTGCGAGACCTCATCGCCAAGCGCGAAGGCCCCGACGCGCTCGAGACGCTCGATCCGGACCGGCTGATGCCGCCCGACGCGATCGCCGACGCCTATTGGGATCTTTTCAACCAGCCGCGGACCGCCTGGACCTTCGAGCAGGAAATCCGCCCCTATGGAGAAACCTGGTAATGACGGGCAAAGCCATCGCGTTCCTGTTCGATTTCGGATCTCCCAACGCCTACCTCGTCCACCGCGTCATCCCGCAGATCGAAAGCAGGCAGCCGGTCGTCTTCGAGTATGTGCCCGTTCTTCTGGGGGGCATCTTCAAGGCGACCAACAACCAGTCGCCGGCCACCGCCTTCGCGCATATCCCGGCCAAATTGGCTTACGATCGTCTGGAGATCGATCGCTTCTGCGCCCGTCATGGCATCGCAGATTATCGCATGAACCCGCATTTTCCGGTGAACACCCTCACTCTCATGCGCGGAGCCATCGCGGCGCAGCACCTGGGCCTGTTCACGCCTTACGTCGAGACGGTCTATCACGCGATGTGGCGTGATGGCCTCAAGATGGACGATCCGGAGGTGTTCGCCCGCGCGCTCGATGCGGCCGGCCTTCCGGCCGGAGAAATCGCGGCCCGAAGCCAGGCCCCCGAGGTCAAGGGCGGCCTCATCGCCAATACCGACCGCGCGGTGGCGCGCGGTGCCTTTGGCGCACCGACCTTTTTTGTTGATGACGCCATCTATTTTGGCAAGGACCGACTCGACGAGGCGGTCAGGGCCGCCCTCGCATAGGGTCCGGACGGAGCGAGAAATGCGGTGGAACGAACTGGATGAGGAGGCCTGCTCGCTAGCCCGAACCATGTCGGTAATCGGGGATCGCTGGACGCTGTTGATCCTGCGCGAATGCTTCCTCAGGGTGCGGCGGTTCGACGATTTCCAGGAACGGCTGGGGATTAGCCGCGGCATCCTTGCCGAACGGCTCAAGAAGCTCACCGACAGCTCGATCCTGACCAAAGTTGCCTATCAGCAGGACCCGCCGCGCCACGAATACCGCCTCACGCCCAAGGGGCTGGACCTCTATCCGATCCTGATGTCGCTGGTGCATTGGGGGGACGAACATCTTTCGGACAAGGCGGGCCGCCCGCTGGTGCACGTCCATGCCCTGTGCGGTTCGGAATGCGATCCCGTTCTGGCCTGTTCCGAATGCGGCGAACCGCTCGATCCGCGACAGGTCCGTGTCTATCCCGGCCCCGGCGCACCACACCCGCACAATATTCCGTTTGTCTCCGCGAGCATTTCCGCGCCGCCAGCGGGTACGCGCAAGCGCAAGCGCGCCTGATCCGGCACGCGGCCCGAATCAGGCCCAAGGTTGCCGCCGGCGCCGTTGCTCGGCCGCCTCCATGTCGATCGCTTCGGTCACGCGACCAAACGCCAGAAAGTGCTGCCACAGCACCGCAAGGCGCTGCCGGTCCATTTGCCACCGCGTCATGCCAAGCTGCCCGGCGGCGGAGAATCAAGAAACAGGCCGGCGTGTTCCACGAAAAGCGAGGGGTACTGGAAGTGCGAGGCATGCCCCGCGTCGGGATAGAGGATGAGTTGGGCGCCGGGAGTGTGCTGTTGCAGGTAGAAGCTGTTGATCGTGGGGATCATCACGTCTTCGGACCCGTTCACGACGAGCGTGGGCACCGCGATCGCCTTCAGGTCGGCAAACCGTTCGCCCTTCGGTAATGCCCAGTCGCGCGCTGCCGCAACTTGCGCCGCGATGGATTCCGGCCTTATCGGCGCGTCGAGGTCGGTAGTACGCTGGTGGCGACGATCCCAGAATGCCTTGCCCGCAGCGACCGCCGCCTCCGACCGTCCGAAAAACAGAAACAGGAAATCGTCGAGGTTGCCGTTGCCGCGCGCATGTTTTGCAACCTCGGCCTGGTAGGGCGTCGGGTCGCCGCCGCGCGGTCCCGTGCCGACGAGAATGAGCCGGCGCAGGCGATCGCTGTGTTGCTTGGCATAGGCCTGGGCGACCATCCCGCCCATCGAGAAGCCGAGAAGATCGAAACGCTGGAGACCGAGCGCGTCGGCAAAGGCCGCCACGTGGCCGGCCATGTCTTCGATGGTCGGCGGGACGGCGCCGCCCGAAAGGCCCACACCGGCGTTGTCGAACAGGATTACCGGGCGGCCGCGCCCCAATCCGTCGGTCACCGCCGGATCCCAATGGTCGAGCCCACCGGTAAAATGCTGCAGAAAGACCAGCGGCACACCCTGCGCGGCACCAAAGCGGCGATAGGCATAGCGCACGCCGTTGGCCTCGACGAAACGTGTCGGCGCATCCCCGTGGCGCATGCCCGCGGATCGCGGCAGGGCGGCCGATGGTAACACGGCGCCGGCGGCCACGATCGCAGCACCACCCAGGCCTAGCACCGCTCGGCGCCCGACGGCTCCAGACACTTTCCGACCCGTTTCATTCAGCGCTTCCATCGACCGCTCCATTTAACATTACAATTGACATGTAATCCGGCAACCTTATCATGACAAGTGTAATCCAATGGTGCCTGACAGGAGAGACCCATGCCGCTCTGGACAATCTATCATCCCGCCGATGCCTATTCGGACAGCGACAAGGCCGAGCTTGCGGAGAAGATCACCGACCTTTACGGCACTGTCATGCCGCGCTTTTACGTGGGGATCGTGTTCCAGCCGATTGACGCCCGCAATTTCTACGTGGCCGGCAAGCCCGCCGACCGGTTCGTGCGGATCGTCATGGAACACATCGCGCGCTCTTTCCCCAGCATCGAGATCAGCCGCCGTTTCATCGATCGCGTCAACACGCTGCTCAAACCCTATGTCGAGGACCGGGGCTTCGACTGGGAGTTCCACATCGACGAAACGCCGTTCGACTACTGGTCCATCAACGGCTATTTTCCGCCGCGCGCCGATACCGAAGACGAAAAAAGGTGGCGCGCCGAAAACCGCCCTTCCCCGCGCACGCACGACTGACGGAGCACGCCCATGTCCGACAGGAAGACCGCCGTCATCACCGGAGCCTCATCGGGCATCGGCGCCGTTTACGCCCAGCGGCTTGCCGCGCAGGGCTATGACCTGCTGCTGGTGGCGCGCCGCGCCGATCGGCTCGCCGACCTTGGCGCAAGGCTGGAAGCCGAATTCGGCATCAGCGTCCAACGCTGGATAGGGGATCTCGCCGATCCGGCCGATCTCGCCCGGCTCGAACGCCGCCTCGAAGAGGAGCCCGTGGCCATGCTGGTGAACAACGCCGGCGCGGGCGGCCTTGGCCCCACGGCCACCACCGGAGCCGACGCGCAGGAAGCGCTGATCCGCCTCAACGTCATCGCGCTCACCCGCCTGTCCATCGCCGCGCTTGCGGGGTTCCGCAAGGCGGGTACCGGCACGCTCGTGAACATCGCCTCGGTCATCGCCTTTGGCCCTTCCGCAGGAGGGGCGTCCTACAGCGGCTCGAAAGCCTTCGTGCTGAACTTCACGCGGTCCCTGCAAATGGAGTACGCCGATAGCGACATCCGCATCCAGGCCGTCCTGCCGGGGCCGATCCGCACCGAGTTCTTCACGTCGCAGGGCCTCAGCGATTCCGTCTTCCCTGACACCGCCTACCTTTCCGCCGAAGAGCTAGTCGATGCCGCGCTCAGCGGGCTGGAACAGGGCGAGAAAGTGACCATCCCCAGCCTTGGCTCGCCCGCGATCTGGGACGCGATCGAAGCCTCGCGCCAGGCGTTCTTCAAGGACGTGCTCGGCGGGCAGGTCGCCGAACGCTATAAGGGCGGCTAGAATTTCAGGAAGGTGGAGTAAACGTGGCAAAATACAGCGAGGACCATAAGCGCGCCACGCGCGAGGCGATCCTCAAACACGCCGCGGAGCGATTCCGCCGCGAAGGAATCGCGGCGGTGGGTGTACGCCCGCTGATGGCCGACGCCGGCCTCACCCATGGCGGTTTCTACTCCCATTTCGGATCGCGGGCGGAACTGGTTGCCGAGACACTGGAATATGCCAGCGCGTCGACGCACGCCTACTTCGAGAAAGCGGTTGCCGATTGCCCGGATGACAAGAAGCTCGAGACGATCGTGCGGAGGTATCTGCGCCCGATCCATCGTGACCATATGGGGCTGGGCTGCGCCATCTCCGCGCTTGGCCCCGAAATCGCCCGGGAAAGCGAGGCGACGCGCCACCGCCTTACCCCCCGGAACCTCGGGTTGGTCCGCCTGATCGCGGAGAACCTGCCCGCGGGTGGCGATGCCGACGAGCGTAGCGAGCGGGCCAGCGTTGTTTTCGGGGCCATGCTCGGCACCTTGCAACTCATGCGCATAGAGACCGACCCGGAGATTGCCGCCCGGCTGGCCAAGGCGGGCTGCGAGGCCGCCCTGCGCATCGCTTCGGCGCCTTGGCGTTCCCCGGCTGCCTGACGCGCCTGCTGCGCCTGCTGCGCCTGCTGCGCCTGCTGCGCCTGCTGCGCCATCGTTCGGGCACTGCCTTGGCCCGATCAAGGACGGGGCGCGGTATCCTCGATTGTGGACCGGCGTGCAAGAGGGGGGCTGACTCAATTCCGTACGGATCTGACATTTCCACGCTGCGTGCGGCCAACTCCTCCGGGGTCAGCAAGGCGCGCGCGTCGATGACCTTGAAAGCATGGGACGGTATACCAGGTGAACAGAGACCTGGTATCAGGGAGGGCCTTGAGTGCCACGAACGGCTGCTATCGGGGCGGCACTTTCCACCATGGCGCACAGGCGGCAAGCGACCCAGATCAAGCCGTTCCGACGCGTACTCCGGAGCGCCGGCTTGCGCCGAAACCGATCATTCGGCCGATCGACGGCTTCCAGTCTGCAGTGCGCCCAATCAAGTCGTCCGAACTTTCGAATGCCTTTTCTGGATACTGCCGTTCATGAGATCGCGGCGACAGGCCCGCAAAGTGTTTCAAGCTGGGGACGATTACTGCAATCGCGCCCTCCAACCAGCCCATTGCTTCAACGCGGCCTATCAAACTTGAGCGCGGCCACCGTCAACGAAAAGCTCGGTGCCGCTGACGAAGCTCGAGTCTTCTGAGGCGAGATAGAGAACTGCCCGAGCCACTTCTTCCGGTAATCCCACGCGGCCCATGGGCACTGTAGAGGTCAATTTCTGGAACGCCTCGGCTGAGAAGCGTTGTGTTGCGGGCGTATCTATCGGCCCCGGGCTGACCACGTTAGACCGAATTCGCCTATCCTTGAGCTCGATGGTCCATGCGCGCACGAAGTTGCGCAACGCAGCTTTGGTCGCACCGTAAACGCCAAAGCCGCTTGTGCCCTTCACGCCTGCCACCGACCCCATAAGGATGATCGAGGCGCCGTCCTGGAAAAGCGGAAGGGCCTTCTGCACCGCGAACACGGCGCCCTTGACGTTGATGGAGAAGAGCCGATCGAAATGCTCTTCCGTAAGCTCCTCCAAGGTTACGCTTTCCGCGATCCCTGCGTTGGCCACCAGCACGTCTAACTTGCCCATGGCCGCAACCCTCTCGAACAGACGGTCCAGATCTTCAAGCGACGCTACATCACCGCGGAATGCCACGGCGCGTGGTCCAAGCGCAGCTACCGCATCATTGAGTTCCTGCTCCCGTCTGCCAGTGACGACAACGCGCGCACCGTTAGCCACAAAGATTTGTGCAATTGCCAGGCCGATGCCGGAGCTGCCGCCGGTAACAACCGCGAGCTTACCATCGAGTTTCGACACGGTGCATATCTCCATATATATATATATCTAATATCTTTGAGAAAAATGCGCTCAAGGCGCACATTCACCTGAATTAATTGCGCTATTTTTGGGTGAAAGTTTCTTGAATTACTCAACCAGCGATAACTGTTGGGTCAGCTTCCATGCATCTGCTTTGGCGGCGCGTGCGCTGCCCCAAACCGATCCCGGACGATGCTTAGGTTGAAGCACTGGATGTGTCGCGAGTCAGAATTTTTGCAGGTCAGCCGATGGCCGAAATCCTGCTGCATTTTCCAGCAGCCAATCTGCAACCGATCGGGCATTTTTGCCCGTAAGTTCGGGGACGGTTGTTGTGGTTTCGGCCAAAACACCTTCACGAAAAATTCGGTCGAGCCCTAACAGAAGGTCCGCAACCATCTCGTTTACCCCTGATGCCAACAGGTACTCGCGATGTTCCGCGTGCGTGCGATGATGATAGGAAACTGTCCGCCCCAGAATTGAAGACAGCTCTTCTGCGATTTCGGGCATGCTGACAGCATGCGGGCCGGTGAGATGATAGGCACGCTGGGCGCCAATGAAACGATCGTCGAGCAGGGCAATACGGGCAACGTCCGCAATATCGCGGGTGTCGATCAGGTTGACCTTACCGTCGCCAGCGGTTCCTCCCCAGTGACCCTCCGCGACCGGCTTCTTGGCCCGTGCGAGAACATCGACGAATGAACCGGGCCTCAACACGGTGTAACCGATCTCTTGGTTTGCGAGATGGGCTTCGATTTTCATATGCCAGTCGAAGGGGTGCAGATGCGTGGGCGGGCCAAGCGCAGAGAGCTTGACGATATGGGATACCCCTGCCTGCACGGCCGCATCGATCACTGCGATTTCGTTCTCAACTTGGCGGTCGGACGTCCCGTGGGCAAGGAACAGGCGATCCACTCCATCAAGAGCGGATGCGAGCGACGCTGCGTTCGCGAAATCCACCTCGGCCGTCGGTATTCCGGCAGGCAAGCGATCGGAATTGGCATCCCGCGTCATGGCGATCAAGTCGACCGGGTCGTTTGAGAGGCTCGCCACAAGCGTGGCGCCTACTCTACCGGTTGCTCCCGCTACAGCTATGCGCGGGCGTGAAGCGTTACCTGAATGTCCGTTCATAACCAACCTTCGACCTTATCTGGCTCGAGATTGATTATGGGTAGTCGAACTTAAGCGCGCAGGACGTACGATGGTATGGTGCCCCATCCATTCCCTGCTTCAAAAATATGTAAATCCACAGTCGTTTGCAAATGACGGGCCAGCGCAGCGGCCCCCTTTGTGGCGTAATCGGGAATGACCGCTATCCACCATCCATCGTTCAACACCTGCCGGTCCGTTCACGGCCAGTCCCTTCCATTCCGGGAACGATCATCGGTGCTTCATGAATGGCAGTTGTCGGCTAGGTACCGGCCATTTTCGGCGCAGCTCGGGAACGGCAGGATTGTCCCAGCCCTCGTCACTCAAGCGCTCCACTGCGGCGGTGAACGAACGACGGGTTCCGACGCCGCAGCCCAAGCCCCTGAACGTCTGGAATCAAGGCGGCAATTTGCATCACATCGTCTTAGTAGCAGCCGCCCCACCCCTTGCGCACCGAAGTGCCAAAGCAGACGTCAGGTGCTGGTCAAGCCCGCAGGTTTCAACGCCAGGATCTGTCGGGCGATGATGTGCCGACCGAGAGACGCCCGTTATCATGCAGAGGCATATTGGTTATTGTCCCTGCATTTGCTTCGCGCGCCCCGACGCCGCTGTGGGTATGGTGCGGACCGTGTTGCACTCGGTGCCACCGGCACCGAACTGATTGGGTTTGACCTCGATGGAGACGCGCCGCGTTGTGCCATCGGCTTGGGGCACCAATTCGACGACGATGACGGGCACGTTCGCAGCGGCAGTTCCGTTCGATGGGCTGCCCTTGATCGCCCCCGTTCTCGGGTCGATCGTGATCCAGCAGGGCAAATCCCCGCCGTTTTCGGCCATGGCTGTTATCATCTGGCCCTTCGGTGCGGGCGCGATTTGCGGGCGCAAAACTTCGCGATTGGGGTCCATTTGTGCAGAGACCGGATCGCCGTGAGTCGGTTTGACGTTTGTGTCATGCCCGCTCATCGATGCAGGCTCGGCGAACTGAGTTACGGGACGGGAACTTGTCGTGTCGTTCGACATCCCCTTGGATCGTTCGGTATCGTTCATTCCTGTCCGATCGCCCTGGTGCTCGCGCTGCGGCTCGGCCGTGATGCTGGTACCGCCGCCCTGCTGCTCGCGCTGCGGCCCGGTGGTGGTGGTGGTGCCGCCGCCCTGCTGCTCGCGCTGCGGCCCGGTCGTGATGCTGGTGCCCCCGCCCTGCTGCTCGCGCTGCGGCCCGGTCGTGGTGGTGGTGCCGCCACCCTGCTTGTCGCGTTGCGGCTCGGTCGTGGTGGTGGTGCCGCCACCCTGCTTGTCGCGCTGCGGCTCAGCCGTGGTGGTGGTGCCGCCGCCCTGCTGCTCGCGCTG
>APMI01057726.1_pt1 | contig 12330 bp, 11 predicted proteins | sample 667938 | NCBI WGS metagenome assembly APMI01 (sample SAMN01084076, study PRJNA167559) | wastewater metagenome | biome: Wastewater | place: Denmark: Ejby Moelle, Odense | collected 2011-11-28 | reverse complement strand
GAGCACGACGATATCGGCGTTGGCCAGACGGTCAAAGAGGCTGCTATAAACGCCAGCGTTGGGTGCCTGCAGGTCGTATAGGTACTCCTGGCGGCCACAACGCACCTGAAAGCAGCCGTTGGCCAGGTCCGAGAGATCGACCAGCGCCGTCGCCGGCGTGCGGCGCCCAAATGCGTGACACCATGCCGCGGCTGCCAGCATCGCGCTCGTCGATATGCCGGTTTCTGCGAACACCAAGTCGACAGTGCCGAAGCTTTCCAGCACCAGGTCGTCGAGCTGGTCCGCAATCGTCCGGCGCGGCTGCAGATTGTCGGTGGAGATCATCGGCGCGGCCTCAAGCATATTCGCGCCGTGCGGCGAGTTTCTTGGCCACCACCCCGGCCGCCTGCAGTTCGGTGCACCCCGTTTCGTTCATGATGGCGCGACGTTCGGCCTTTTCGTGCATCTCGGTCATGGCCAGCGCGATCGGCAGTGCCGGCGGCACGTTCCGGAACAGCGCCTGCATTACCGATGAAATGACGACGCCTTCGGTGTATTTCGGCGGTTCCTTGGTCGCCGACTCCATCAGCCGGCGCTGCTCGTCGGTCAGTGTCTTGAAGCGGGCGACATGCTCGATTTCATCGGGCGGCATAGTCAGCAACCACCACCACTCACACATCGAGAGAATGCGCGCCACATCGTCCGGGAAGTCCTGCATGTTCTGGGTGGCCAGCCAGAACCATGCACCCAGCTTGCGCCACATTTTCGTGATCTTGACGACGTAATCGGAGAGCAGTTGATTCTTGGTGACCAGGTGGCCTTCGTCGGTCAGGAAAATGAGCGGCCGACCTTCGTACTGGGTGGCCTCAGCCAGCGAGTGGACGTGGCTGACCAGGGAGGTATAGGCAACAGAGAGCGCATCCTCGTAGCTCGACATCGCCAGCGTGCCCATTTCGACGTGAACCACATCGACATCGGGCCAGCTTTGTCCGTAGCCATTGAACAACTTCCCACGCAAGCCGTTGCAAAACACCATCATGGCTTGCCCCATGTCTTCGGCACGTTCACGACGCAATGAACCTAAGTCGGGGGAGTCACGCATGGCCATCAAAGCCTCCGCAACGTCCTGGACACGCGGATGCGGCTTGCCTTCATCGCGGGACTTGTGAGCAGCGCTGAACAGCGCTTGTTCGATCAGATAGCGGTCTGCCCGGCTCATCTTGTCGATTTCGCGCTTTTCGCCACCGGTGATCATCAAGCTCGCCTGAATCACCATTTCGCCCAGCAAGTCGCGCTTTTCTTCGACATTGTCATCATCGGCATCAGCATCGATATCGGCCTCGATGGCTGAAATCAGGGATTCGTCCACCGCGTCCGCATCACTGGCATCGACTGCTGACGCAGCCAGGCTCGGATCATCAAGCAACAGGTAGGCATCCGCGAACGGCGGTAGGCTGGTCTTTGAGTCCGGCGTAAAGCGTAGCTTGTGAACCGACAGGCCATGCTCTGCAAAGTGATCACTGAGCAGCCCCATTGAGTTCCCGGCATCGACAATCACCAGGCGCACCCGATAAATCGCCATGACCAGCATGCACAGGTAATTCAGCAGCGCCGACTTGCCGGCGCCAGTCGGCCCGAAAATCAGCATGTGCGCGTTCTTCTTCCGATCTCGCTTGTTCAGTGGGTCGCAAAACAGCGGCTCGCCACCGCGGTTCCAGAGCCAGATACCTGGATTGCCCGTGCCGCGAGCCCGGCCATAGAGCGGCAACAGGGCGGAAATCTGCGAAGCCCAGACCAGGCGGGCGCGGCGCAGCTCTCGCGTATCGAAATCAGGATCGAAATTCATGGGCAGCCCGCGCATAAATACATCGCAGCCGACTAACTCGTGACGAGGATCGATAAAGCGCAGGCCGGAAGCCGTCAACGAGGCAGTGACCTCGGCAATTCGGTTGTCCAGATCCTGGTCATCGTCACCACGGACGTAGAGCACCATGTAGAAGGGATATAGCTTGTCGCCCTTGCTCATCCACTTGAGCACCCGTTGCGCTTCGCCATGGGCCAGTTGCGCGTCAGGTGTCTTGGCACGGGAAGCTGACTGAACACCCTGTATCCGTGATTTAACCCGGTCCTGAGGATAGATCACCATCGTGCACGACAACAGGGTGCCTGGCGGCATCCGGTCGAAACGGGCAAAGCGTTTGCTGCCGTAGAGACGTTCGGCCGTGAAATGCCCGCCTTGTGGCGCCTCACGAATGCCTTGCAGGGCCAGCGCCCGCATCGGCTTGCCATTGAAGCGCCAGGTGCCTGTTTCTGGATCGGAGACCGGCGCCGTCAGCAGCAAGCGGTCGCCCATATCCATTCCGAAGGGCAGGGGGGCTTCGCCCTCCTGGTCGTCCGGATACGGACAGCGCTTGAGAATGTCGCTGACCGTCGTTGCCAGATCACCGAACGGCCGGGGATTGAAGAAGGGCAGCAGCCAGGCGTAGAAGTCCGGCGCCAGCATGACGCGAGAGCGAACACCAGCTTCACGCAGACCCGATACCAAGCCATTGGCGCCTTGCAGCAGGTTGTTGCGCGGGGTGCCCGGTTCGTTGGCAAAGTCGTGCTTTGCGGGGAAGCGGCGGTAGAGCGCCATCCGAACGCGGCGGAATTGGCCGCGCCAGATATTGTCAGAAACCGATTCGTCCCGGAAAAAGCCTTCAGGCTTGGCCACCGATTTTAGATGCTCGGCCATTTCACCAATGAAGGACTGGGTAAAGTCCGACTCCAGTACCTCTCGTGCCCGCTGTCGCTGACTCTCCGCATCACCCTGGGCCTCCAGGATGTAATGGGTGAGTTGGTCAATCAGGGTGTCAAGACCCGTGTCGTCATTGACAAAGAACTGGATCACCCATTGCCCCGAATCCCACTCGGTCTGCGCCGACAAGGCTGACTTGACCTTGCGCATTGCAGTCAGCAAATACTCTTCGTCAGAGCCTTCGGTAGGGATCGGGTCCAACTCGTACATCATCCCGCAGGACACGCCATCTTCGAGCAGGATCACGCCATCCTTGTCGCACTCCATCCAGGGCAGCAAGTCGGTGAAGGAGGGCGGGCGCAGGCCCATGGCGCGGCGCTTGTCGGCCGTGATGCCCGGCAACGCACCAGACTCCGCTGCATTAGCCTCATTAAAGAGTGCAGCCGTGCTGCCTTCAGGGATATCCAGTGCGGGCTTCTTCTTGCCGCGAAGCAGGGCCTCAATCATGGAGTTGATCATTAGCGCAGACCGTCAAAGTTGCTGGAGGCTTCGCCGGGAAGCAGGTATTCCACCGATTCGTACATGGGGAACATCGTCACGTAGCCGGGTACCGGGTACTTACCCTTGGCCAGGTGCGGAAACACCGTCATCACCAAGTCCGGATTGGCTGCCCGGGCAAAGCGCCGCTCGATCTGTTCTTGGGCGCGCATCCGTGTCGGCCCGGGATTGAACTCGCTGGCAGCGCGCAACGGCAAGCGGGAGCGAGCCTCCTTGTCGGCCATCTCGGAACTGCCGACCCGGTCGTTGTGGCCACGGTAGATCTCTTCCATCGTGCTGCCATTTTTCGGAAGTGGTGATTCATGCGGCATGACGGTGCAGGCCGGCAAGCAGATCGCCAACAGCGCAGCTAGCGGCAAGGAGCGGAATTTAGTCGAAATCATGGTTGTGTCCCTTGGCAGATTGCGAACGGTTGTCGGCGTCTATCCGGCCATAGTCGAGACGGCGCGCCTCCGGTTTTTTGTCGATCGGTATTTCCTGGTCGATGTTGACGACGATGTCTGCGCCCGCCATCGTGACGATCGCGTCGAATGAGTTGCCCATGCGCTTGGTCAGCCACTGACTGACATCGCTGGTGGCACCGGCAGCCGTCTTGCCGAGGATGTATTTGCCCTGGTTGCCGGTGACTTGGCTGGTCGAGGACGTGCCGCCGAATCCGGTGCTGTTGGAGACCGTGGTTTGTGCCATCGCAGCCGCTTCGCCAGCCAGCGACAGCGCCTTGAGACCGATGGTGTCGGTCAAATAGGCCGGGGCATTGGTGATGAAGGTGCCGGCAATGCAAGGATTGCCATACCGATCGCTGATATAGCCGAGCTTCGTGGTCTGAGCCAGCCCTTTCATGGATGAACCGCCGGAGCCGCCACCACCCGCCATCATGTTCGGCGTTGCGCCAGCATTGCGTTGGGATACAGTCTGAATCGTCCCGTCGTTGAAAACGAAGGTCATGGACTGGATCAGTCCTTCCGAACACTGCAGGTTCATATCGCCGATGGCGATACCCGACATGATGATGCCGGAGAGGTCGCGCGGCAGAAAATGGCCGTTGGACGCCAGATTTTCGGGGCCGATGATCAATTTGAACTGCATCGGATCGGTGACTCGGCCGTCGACCGGGATCCGGCCGACGATGGCGCTCATTGACGTCACGTTGAGCAGGGTGGCGTTTTCCGGAATGGTGAAGTAGCGCTTCGCTTCCTTCCGCTTGCCTTGGCCTTGTTGCGCAGGAAGTGGGTTGCCCTCACCATCGAACGGGGCAAGGCCGCTGGCCGGTGCTGCTGTTCCCCTTGCACCCTGCGGGCGGTGCGTGTTTGCCACGCCGGCCGTTGTTCGAATCAATGCCTCCTTGCCATCCACGCCCTTGCCGACGGTAACGCCCATCGGCAGGACGGTACGTGGGGTTGCGGGCGCCATCCCCATGTTGGGATCGGCCGGAGCATGGTTGCCAGTGGCACCACCCTGCAGACCATCAAAACCGAAGCCATTGGGGAGTTGGGCCATCAGGTTGCTAGGATCAAGCAAGCCGGGCTTTGCTGCAGCCGGCGCCGGAGTGGAGCCCGCACCCGGATTGAATGGTGCAAGTGCACTTCCAGTTGCCGCACCGGGCGCCGGTGTCGTGCCCCCAGTGAGCGAGCCATCGTTGCGCAGCTCATCGCGTAGCTCTGCCTTCATCTGCTGCCGATCTACTTGGGATTGCGCGGCTTGCGTCCGCAACTGGCGGTTCTCATCCGCGATGCGCTGCATTTCGGTTCGAGCAGCCATCACCTCCGAGGTCAATGTCTTGAGCGACTCGTTGGGAGTATCCGCATCCGCATTCAGGGCCTTCTGCTTGCCATCCTTGATCCCGCCGAGCATGCCCCCCGCCTTTGCGGGTTCAGGTGCCGGTATTTGTGCCGGCACGGCATCAAGGGGCGATTCAGTCGGTGTAGCCTGGTCGCTGTTACTCACTTTGAGGGCAATGAAACCAACCACCAGGAGCGCGATGATGGCCAGGAGCGGGATAAGCTTGTTGGATTTGATCGCTGACATGATGTTCAAGGCCGTGAGGCATCAAAAGATTGTTCGGAAATGAGGCAGACCGCTGTCGTGTCGGCGTCGCTACCGCTTGCGGCCAAAGCGTGGTGTTGCGGCGTCGCAGCGACCCAGCGGCCGCGCAGCATGTCCATGTCCAGTTCAAGCGGGGAATGGCTACGGTTGGTGAAACGCACCGCCGTTACGTACAGCGTGGCGCTGCGCCAGCCGCCAACCGGTGTAGTAAGCACGGCGCCACCACGATAGAGCCCAGCGACCGGCATGTGGCGGAGCTCGATTGACCGAACACCCGGCGGGGTTTTGACCAGGCGCTGCGGAGCGTAGAGTTGCTGCGAACAGTAGCGCGTCAGTTGCACCAGGTCGGGTGCGACGGGTTCGTCGTCGTCATCGTCGTCATCGGTGGGGCTATTGCGGCGTGCTGTTTTGCCCCGCCCGTTGCCACCATTGTTGCCGCGCGACGCGACGGAGATCTCCATTTCGTCGGGCACGCCCGCCAGTTGGTCGCGCACCTGGACATCGAGCGGAATCATCCCTTGACCATCCAGGCCCTCGGCAATGATGCGGACGATCGGCTGGCCGCTCTGGCCAGTCAGATAGATCGTCGATCCGACAATCTGTGCCTGCAGGCCGCCGGCCTCCGGCGGCAGATGTAGCGCAGCTTCCCAGGGAAGGTAGATACGCCGCTCGCGGCCTGCAGCAAGGGCGACACGTAGCGGGGAGCGGTCATAGACGAGGCGTTCAGTACCCTGGATCGGCTGGCGTTGCTGCTGGAGTTGGCCGTCCGGCGGAAACGTTTCCAGCACCTGGGCAGGGGCCTTGGCAGCAACCTGTTTTTTCCGCGAGGTCGCAATGATCTTTGCTGTCGGCTCTCCTGTTGTAGCAATCGGACGTTCATCCGGGGCAGCAGTGGCCAGTTCGGCTGGCGCCGAAGCCGGCGCCGACGGTACGGTCGTTTCTGCGGCATGAGATGACGCCAGCCCGACAATAGCAAGCATCAGAACGATGGGACGCATAGGGGTCATCGACAACTCCATCTCAACGATTTTCCGGAACAACCGGATTGGTGACTGGTGAAACAGCCGGTGTGCCTGCCTGTTGGTTGGCGGGCGTGGCGCTATCCGGTGTCAGGGTGGAAGCCGCCGGTTCTTTTGGCGGGAAGGGGGCCGGGAAACCAGGCAATTGCGGCATGGTTGCAACGGGCTTTGGCAATACCGCCGGAATCACCACGTTTGGCGTCATGACTTGCTCGACGACAATGTCTTTTTCTTCCAGGCGTTCCGGCCGACGATTACCAAAACAGTCGATGGCCAGGCCGAAGGGGTTCGATTCGCGATCCGCCTCGTAACGCACAATGCGTAGCGGATAGCGGATGAAGGTGCGTTTGACGGCAACCCCATGGGAAGTCTCAAGCAATGCGGTATCGAGCAATACTGTCCATGCGCCGTTCCCGTGGTCGGTCACGCGATTGGCGGCGAACCCCTGCCCGGGAATTTCCATCACTGAGCGCGTGCGTTGTACCAGTTCGCCATTCCCGAGCTTGATCTTGAGATCCGCGTCGAGCTGCGAGCGGCAGGCCGGCGTGATATACGCCTGCAGCGCGTAAATTTGTTTGCTGTAGTCGGTCCCACCGTCCTTGGGCCAATTATTGATTTGTTGCCAGATGTAGAAGCCGAAGGCATAGACGTTGGGCGTTGGCACTTGCGGCGTGCCGCCGATCTTGAGTGACATGCCATTGGACAAGTCAGGGGGGATGTGGGCGGTCAGTTGCGTTTCCTTGTACCGCCAGCCGGCCAGCGCAGCGAGGGTGACAACGGCCATCACGCCAATCGTCCAGCGTTGCAGGCGCACGGTCGACGTGGCTTGCGAAATTGCGTGCAGATAACGGGACATTCCGTCTATCTCCTTGAGAACAGGGTGCGCCCTTTGCTCGGCGCAGCCACGTCTTGAAAACTCCGGCCGACATCCCATTCGCCGACATGGGTGATGTAACGGGAGCGCCGAATGCCCTTCATTGCCGCCCATTTGCGCATGGCATGGACGTAGTACAGATCGGGGCGATTGCGTTTTACGGCGGCCATCTTCTTGGCCATGATCCAAACCGTGACGAGCGGTATAGAGGTCGCCATCAAGATGAACAGCGGAAAGCTGGATCTCATGGCGGCGACCACGCCGGCAATCGGGATCCAGATGGCAAACGCCACGCCTATCGTCCACAACGCCTCCGAACTGGAGAGGCCCAGCAGGATTGCCGGCTCGACATTGACGCGATCAATTTCGGGGGCTGCGTCGACCTCGATGTCGGCAAGTAGGTGGTGTTCGGCCATCTGGCGTATCCGATTACAGGATGGTGGAGGCTTCGGTCAGCAGGTACACGATGATGACCAGGATGACGACGCCGACCACGGCATACACGACAACGTCACTCAACTCGGCGCGACCGATGCGGAACTCATTGAACTTGGAAATCGCACCACCCGCGACGGTGTAGAGGGCGTAGGATGCGAGCAGCAGGCCCAGGAAGAGGAAGCCGCTCTTGAAATATTGCTGGGCGAGGGCGATATAGTCGCCCGATGCGACGCCTTGGCCGGCGGCAACAGCGGTCGGCAGTGCGGCCATGGCGGGGGTTGCCATCAGGCCGGTCATCAGCACGGAGACCGTAGCAGCGATACGGGCGGCCAGGTTTGACCGTTTGTTTCGATAAAATTGAATCAATTTGTGCATTTCAGTTGCTCCAGGGTGAGGAAGGTTGGATTCCCGCAAATTTCAGGTCAGCCAGTGCTGTGCGGGAAAGCAGCACTGGCTGATTCAGGCATTTAATTTAGGATGGCCACCACCAGAACCATGAGCACCAGCACGCGGACTTTGTAAGCAAATAGCGTCTTGGCCGGAATTCGCCCGGAAAGAAATTCATCGCCGAGCTTCATTACGATGTAGGCGCCCCATAACAGCAGAGCAGCAGCAGCAACCAAGCCGAGCAAAAGAGCAAAGTTGCCAGGCAAATAGCCGCCAGCCGGTCCGCCGACTGCGTTCTTAAATGCGGTGATTTGGTCGGTGGTCATGTCGAGAATCAGCGACGGTAGCTGCCCTTGAGCGGTGCCACAGGGCGCGGTTGGCGAGGGGCATCGAAATGTTCCTGAATGCCGCGCTGGATCATTTCCAAGTCGCGATCCAGCCAGTCATAGCGAAACTGCACGCGCGTCGCGCCCGGCGCTTGGCGCGCTGCATCTGAGACCTGATGGCGTAGATAGGCGACTTCCTGCATTAGGTTGGCGAGGCGTTCGCGCTCGACGTCGACTTTATCGAGTACACGCACCTGGGGTTCGGGGGCTGCCGCTTGGGGCGACTCGAGTTTTGTGGTGGTTTGCTTGCCGGATGACTTGAACATCCCGGCAAAACCTTGCGCACCATCGCCATCCACGTCATCGGCCGCATGGGCAACCATCCCCTGAGCCAGAATCAAAACCATCAAACAACGACCAATAGATGATGAAATAGACATCAAAAACTCCTCAGAGATATTTTTTAAAGGATGCGACAGTGACGGAGAGCGACATCGCAACCAGGGCAGCAAAAATGAGCACCATCCAGGCTGGGTTGAATCCGCCAACGGGCCAGGACAGGTAAAGCGCAAAACCAGCCGTCAGGAACCAGGCGGTGTAGTGTTTCGAGTGGTGATACACAAAACTGGATTCGCGCCCACCGGCCCACTTGCGCAGATCGCGCTTGACCAGGCCGTCGACCAGACCAAGCAGGCAGGCCATGGCGAAGGCCGGAAGCGCGAAAAAAGCGACAGCGAGCCGCACGGCGGTGTCTTGGGTGACGTAAAGCAGGATTTCCAGCAGCCGTGCACCCTCAATCAGGAGGCGCTGCAGGATTCGCGGCATCGGCTTGGCGGGAGTCTCTCCCTGGTCGGCCGCTCGGGCTCGTTCGAAAAACGCCGGAGCATTGAGTCGATTCCAGGGCAGCGATACCAGGCGCACCATGTCTTTAGCGAAAGCCACCGTATCCGGCACCAGGATCGACCGAGGGAATTGTTCGATATAGCTGAGATCCTCGACCACTTGCGCCTTGGCATGCTCAATGCCCTGACCCTTCCACCACACGTAATTGCCGACGACCTCAATGACCGTTCCGATAAAGAGGGAGGTGATGATCGAAGCAATAAAGCCCATACAGGCTGCCAGCAGCACGGTCAGCGGGCCGCGCGGGCGAGGACGGCCGGATGGTCCTTGCGCGGGCGAGCTGCGCGGTGCAGATGTGTTGGCGGCCGCCACCATCACACGGCCCCTGCCGCGCCAGCGGCGTTGTCAGATTGATCGACTGGCATGTTCGGTGTGGCCGCCATCTCATCAGGGACGACCGTATCGAAAACAATTTCACCGGCGTCAAGCAATGCCGGCGAGCCAGCCAGCCCGATCGGCATATCCTGCAGCCAGTCGTTTTCGGAAGCCCAGCCTTCGGAGGTGTGATATCGCGCCCGCATGGCATCACCGATCGAGCGCAGGGACTCCGGCAGGAACTCATCATCAGCGGCCGAGACCGGCAAGGGCATCCGGATGTGATGCAGACGATTGCCCTCGAGCAAAGCGAAAGCCTGCCCCTGGGGCTGAGCCATGATGTCGGCCGGCGTCAGCATTTCGGTTTGTGTGGTGCTGACGCGATCTTCGTTGCGCGACACGAAGTCGACCGGCCCCTGGTCGGCCGAGGTATCCGTGACACCCGAGACAGAGGTCAGGGTGGTGATATCGACCTTCGGCAACTGGTCGGTGAAAAACTGGGCGGTCTCCGCGCTCTTGACCCGCAACATGACCAGGTGGTTGAAGTTACCCAGCACCTGCTTGGCCTTGGCTGTGTCACCGAGGCGGGCCTCGATGTCGGGAATGGTCTGGGTGTAGGCATGAAGCCGAAAGCCAGAGCCGCCCATCTTGTTGACCATGGGTACGAACTCCGGTCCCATCAGCTCGTTGACTTCATCGAAGTGGCAATTGACGGTCGGCAAAGTGATCTTGCCTTCCGGGTGATGCGGATCGAGGCCGGTCTTGTAGAGCTTGCCGCCGACTGACACCAGGTCAGCCAGCATCGAGTTGCCGACGGCGCTGGCCACCACGGGGTCGGACAGCGCATCGAGACCGACATAGACAATGCCCTTCTGGCGAATGACGCTCATCCAGTCGAAGATTGGCCGCTTGTCTTCGGTATCGAAGTAGTCCGGCGAGATCAGCTTGCCGACGGCGCCGGTGGTCAGCTTCTCCAGGAAGGGGCCGAGGCTGGCCACAATCTTTTCGAAGAAGGTGCGCTCATAGCGCACGGCGCTCGCCAACCCTTGGACCACCGGTTCCGGCAGTTGCAATTCCTTGAGGACATGGACCAGGGCGATCAGGCGCGGCGTGCGGTCCTGCAGCGCGCGTGGCACAGCATATTTTTTGGTCTGGATGGCTGCTTCAATCGCTTCAATCTTTTTCATCCAGCCGGTCGGGCCGAGCTTGCCGAGGACGTGCTCGGAATAGCGCACGAATAGCGGCTCGATGTCGGTGATGTCGCGCAACAGCAGGTCGTAGGTCGGCACCATGCCAAGCGCCACTTGGGCCTGGGCGATCAGATTGGTAAAGCGCCAGGCGAATTCTTTGAAGGCGGCCGAGTTGCCGCCATTCGGCAGGGCATTGGTCGCGCGATTGGCCACTTCAGTGATCCGCGCAAAATTGCCGATGCCGTTGTAACGCGCCGAGAACTCGGGATAGCCCAGATGAAACACGTAAAGCTGATCGAGACGCCCGGCGCGTGCCGCTTCGGCATAGACCCGCATCATCAGGTCGGCATCGCCCTTCGGGTCGATGACGATGCAACAATCGCCATCGCGAATATCCTGGGTCACCAGCAGTTCCATCAAGCGCGTCTTGCCGACGCGCGTGGTGCCAATGACCAGCATGTGGCCAACACGGTGCTTTTGCGACAGCGATACCGCCACTTCATTGGGTTCGACACCATGCAGCAGGGGCGAGCCGCCGAGGTCGGGGATGTCGGCGATCGGGTTCCACCAGCGCGGGGCGAGGAGGGCATTGCACACGCTGGAAAAGCCGGGGAGCGGCGCCCGGGCGGCGCGCTTGACCAGCTTGCGGCAGGCTTTGGCCGTCAGGTTGCCCAGCGGGCTCGGCGCGAGGAAGTCACGGGCATCCGGGCGGCGGGCATCTGCGAGGCGCTGGGTGTGGCGCTGAGTCCATTCAAACCCTTGGCCCATGTAGAGCCGTTCGGGAATGCGTGGCAGTTTGTGCGGCGCGACCGAGCTGATCTTGTACTTCGTCAGACCGATGGTGTACCGCAGCACTTGGAAGCCATGGTTGCCGCGGTAGAGCGCAAAGCCGGTGGCCGCCCCAGCGGCGGCATAGCCCAGACCCGGTGAGAGCATCAGCGCCCACGGCGCGGTGGCGGCGATGATGCCGATCGAACCCGCCGTCGCGGCCGAGTATAACTCGACCGGCGGGCGCAACATCGCTTCGGTGACGCCGTGTTTCATGCGGCCTCCTGGAGCTGCTCGATGCGCCGAAAAACGCCCTGAGCGTAGGCGTTGGCACGTGCGACATCGGTGGGGTGGTGATAGCGTCCGGCTGCGACAAACCAGTTGCCGGAATCACGGTAGTGACCGGCAAGGATTGATGCCCCGACCGCCAGGTTGATGTGGGCGTCCATTGCCCTTGCGAAGCTCTGCAGCTTGTCGCCGTGCCAGCGCCAATTGACCTGCATCGGGCCGCAATCGACGTTGCGGATACGTTGGACGGTGACCCAGTTCGTCAAGGCCCGCACGCCGTCCTCGTAGGTCGCGTAGCGGTGCGGTATCCCGCTCACATTGAGCGTCCATAGCCAGGGCAGCACACGTTCCCCCCACAGCATCGACGACTCCTGCAGGGCGACGCCGTAGAGCAGGCGGGGTGGAATGCCGGCGCGAATGGCGGCATCGCGATAAGCCGGCGGTACCTGGCGCAGCAGTTGGCGACGCGGCCGAGCGCTGGCCGGGCTGGCCAGAACAGCCAGGC
>APMI01023471.1_pt1 | contig 12334 bp, 11 predicted proteins | sample 667938 | NCBI WGS metagenome assembly APMI01 (sample SAMN01084076, study PRJNA167559) | wastewater metagenome | biome: Wastewater | place: Denmark: Ejby Moelle, Odense | collected 2011-11-28 | reverse complement strand
ACGCGATTTCGGCGCCCAGCGCGGCGAGCGCCACGGCGCGCTTGCCCAGGCGCGAATCCACGACTTCCCGCGCCGCCGAACGGCGCTTGGGCCAAGCGCGGGCGACCAGCGCACCAAGGAGAATGCCGCCCGCCAGCATGGCAACAGGATGTTCGTCGACGAGCGTCTTCACGGTCTTCGCCGGGCCGGAAGCGGTCACCCGCGCCTTGGCCGCTTCCACTTTTTCGCGAACGGCCGCGTTGGGATCGTGTTCACCGGTCTTGGTTTCGTCGCTCACATCATTCTCCTTGGGCAATGGCCAGCCAGCGCCCGGCGATCCGGGACAGGGGCGCGCGCAACAGCCACCCCGCAACGGCCGCGACCGTCAGGCCCAGCACGGCCTTGTTTTCGCTGGCGATATCGCGGGCCATGTCGATGGTTTCAACGATTTCGCCGGCGGCATGTTCCCGGATGCGACGGCCGATCGGCTTCTCCGCCAACCCCTCGCGCAGGGCGGAAATGTCCCCTCGCACCAGCTGCCGGGCTTCCTCGCGCAACAGGCGCGCCTCTTCGAGAACGGCGGAATCCCGGAGATTGCTCATGAATCCGTGTCCTTGCCCAGAAGGGCGGCGCGTGCCTTGCGAAAGCGGCGGACGGCGGTGGCGAAGCACAGCGCGGCAAGGCCGCCCAGGCCCAGCCCGACCACGGCCAGCGCGCCCCACGGCGTCAGCAGCGGTGTCAGCGCCAGCAGCAAGCCAACCACCAGTGCCACCAGCGTAAAGAACGCGAAGGCCAACGCCAGCAGTAGGAGCGCGACGATACCCTTCGCGCGGCCCCAGCCATAGTTGGCGCGCGCGCGGGCATAGGCCATCTCCGCCTCGAACAGCGTCTGGCCGTCGTCAATCAGCGCGCGCAGTGTATCGGTCAACGAAATATCGTCTTCACCTGCCGACACCTCGGCGCCGGATTGGGGCGGGAGCGGGGACGACATGCGTCGTTCGGGCAATGCGCGCTTCTGCCGCTACGCGTCCCCGTCGCCAGACCCGCGCACCAGGCGCGCCAGCAGGAAGCCGGCGACAGCAGCGATGCCGATCGCGGTGGCGGGGCTTTTGCGGACGAATTCCTTCACATCGTTGCCGAGTTCGGAAACGTCCTTCGATTCGAGCTTAGCCGCCGTTTCCTGGATGCTGCGCGCGGCGGAACGGGCATAATCGCCATATTGCACGCCCAGTTTTTCGTCGATCGTGCCGGCGGTATCGGAAATGGTCTTGCCCAGCACCGTCAAGGCGTCGCTTGCCTTGCTCTTGCCATCGGTGGCGAGCGAGATCGCCTTTTCCTTGGCTTGCCCGGCATAGAGCTTCGCGTCCTCGCTCCAGTCGCCGGCCTTTTCGGTCACGGTCGCCTTGTAGGCGGCTCCGCGCTCGATCGCCTCGCCCTTCAGCTTCTCAGCGCTGGCCTTGGCGTCTTCAACCGCCTTGCTGAAGCGTGACTTGCCGGTTTCCGCAGCGGCGGCCGCTTCTTCAACGGCTTCGGTCACGGTTTCCGCGACGTCGGCGGCGGCGGTGGTGCCCTTGGCGGTGGATTTGGCCATTTTCCTGTCTTCCTTCGAACTGTGAGGCCCGGCCGGCCCGGTGACAACGACTAGCGCATCCTGGACCATTGGGCAAAGCGCCTGCGAATTCACGACGGGGTGTCCCGCTGCAATGCACCAACGCGGGTTGCGCCCGCCGGTTCCAGCCGATAGGAGCCGGCGCCAAAGGCGATGTCCAGCATCTTTTCGCCCATTTTCAGGGAGTCTGCCATGACCGCGATCATTGACATCCACGCCCGCGAGATTCTCGACAGCCGCGGTAATCCCACCGTAGAGGTCGATGTGCTGCTTGAAGACGGCAGCTTCGGCCGCGCGGCGGTTCCCTCGGGCGCCTCTACCGGCGCGCACGAAGCGGTCGAACTGCGCGATGGCGACAAGGGGCGCTATCTCGGCAAGGGCGTGACCAAGGCGGTGACCGCCGTCAACAGCGAGATTTCCGAAGCGCTGATCGGGCTTGACGCCGAAGACCAGCGCGACATCGACCTGGCGATGATCGCGTTCGATGGCACCGAGAACAAGGCGCGGATCGGCGCCAACGCCATCCTGGGCACCAGCCTGGCCGTGGCCAAGGCCGCTGCCGACGCGCGCGGCCTGCCGCTCTATTCCTACGTCGGCGGCGTTTCGGCGCATGTCCTGCCCGTGCCGATGATGAACATCATCAACGGCGGTGAACATGCCGACAATCCGATCGACTTCCAGGAATTCATGATCATGCCGGTTGGCGCGCCGACGCTGGCCGAAGCCGTGCGCTGGGGCGCGGAAGTGTTCCACACGCTGAAGAAGGGTCTGCACGAAAAGGGCCTGGCGACGGCGGTGGGCGACGAAGGCGGTTTCGCGCCCAACCTGGCCAGCACCCGCGACGCGCTCGATTTCGTGATGGCCTCGATCGAAAAGGCGGGGTTCAAGCCCGGCGAGGACATGGCGCTGGCGCTCGACTGCGCTTCCACCGAGTTCTTCCGCAACGGCAAGTACGAGATCAGCGGCGAAGGCCTCTCGCTCTCGCCCGAAGCCTTCTCGGATTATCTCGCGGCACTTTGCGATGCCTACCCGATCCGCTCGATCGAGGATGGCATGAGCGAGGACGATTTCGAGGGCTGGGCCGCGCTCACGGCGAAAGTCGGCAAGCGCGTCCAGCTGGTTGGCGACGATCTGTTCGTGACCAACCCGAAGCGCCTTGAAATGGGCATCGGCAAGGGGCTGGCCAATTCGCTGCTGGTCAAGGTCAACCAGATCGGCACGCTGACCGAAACGCTGGAGGCCGTCTCGATCGCGCAGCGCAACGGCTACACCGCCGTGATGTCGCACCGTTCGGGTGAAACCGAGGACGCCACGATCGCGGACCTGGCGGTTGCCACCAACTGCGGCCAGATCAAGACGGGGTCGCTGGCCCGGTCGGACCGGCTGGCCAAGTACAACCAGCTCATCCGCATCGAGGAAGAACTGGGCGCTTCGGCGAAGTACGCGGGCAAGGGCGCGTTCGGCCGTCTGTCCGCCTGATCCGGTCCTTCCGGGGCGAACCGGCTGACGGTTCCGGCAAAAGGCCGGGGCGCAGGCGCGCTCCGGCCTTTCGCTTTTGCAGGCCCGGTATCGCTTGTTAATCGATCGCTTAAATTCCGCTTCACAACCGCTCCTCTCTCTGCCAGCTTGGCGGCGGGAGAGAAGAGCATGGTCGATTTTCCGAGGAAGCCCGCCGAAGTCGATGCGGGATGGCTGGAGGCGCGCCTGCGGGAAAGCGGCGCGCTGGGCGATGCGCGTGTCATCGGCCTTTCGTGGGTGCCGATCGGCACTGGCCAGGTTGGCGATACTGCGCGTTTCACGCTGACGTATGACCGGGAAGGCGCGGGGCCGGCCACGGTGGCGGGCAAGTTTGCCTCCGCTGACGAAACCAGCCGCGGCACGGCTGCAACGTTGCAGCTCTATACCAAGGAAGTGACATTCTACCGCGAGGTGGCGGCGCTGCTGGATGCAAGAGTGCCTCGCACGTTCGCGGCGGAAGTGGATGAGAACGGGCAGGAATTCGTCCTTCTGTTCGAGGATCTGGCGCCCGAGCGCGGCGGCAACCAGTTGCTCGGCTGCAGTATCGACGACGCACGCGCCGCCATTCGCCAGGCAGCGGCGATCCACGCCCCCAGCCGCAACCACCCCGCCATTCTGGGGCAGCCCTGCTTCCAGCCCCAACCGGCGCTGACCGGGCAGATGGCCGCGCTCTATCCGCAGGCCCATGCCGTGTTCCGGGAACGCTACGATGGGCAACTGGCACCCGAACTGATGCGGGTGTGCGATGAACTCAATGCCCTGATCGGCGGCTGGTTCGGCCGCGTGCTACCCGATCCGGGGCTCGTCCACGGCGATTTCCGGCTCGACAACATGCTGTTCGGTGTGGGCAACGGCGCCGAACCGATTGCGATCGTGGACTGGCAGACGACCGGGATCGGCTGCGGACTGACCGACGTGGGCTATTTCATGGGGTGCGGCATCGGCAGCGCCTTGCGCCGCCCGCACGAGGACGAACTGCTCGACCTCTATTGCGCCGAGATGAGCCGGCGTGGCGTGCCCACCGCGTGCGAGGCGATCTGGACGCGCTATCGCCTGGGTGCCCTGCATGGCGTGTCGACGGCGGTGTTTAGCGCCGCCTTCGTGGTGCGGACGCCGCGTGGCGACGAGAATTTCCTGTCGATGGCAAGGGGGGCCTGCGAACTGGCGCTCGACCATGACAGCATCGGCGCGCTGCGCCATTTCCTGGAGACCGGAACATGCTGACCAAGGGCGATGACTTTCCGCTGCACCAGACGCCCGAGCCCGTCGCCTATGCCGGCACGGACCGGAATTTCTACGATCGCTATTTCTTCAACGGTTATGCGCCGGACGGTTCAGGCTTCTTTGCGGTGGCCTTTGGCATCTATCCGCACCTGAACGTGGCGGATGCCCATTTTTCCTATATCCGCAACGGCATCCAGCATTGCCTTCACGCGTCACGCGAACTGAATATGGAACGGTTCGACCTGACGGTGGGGCCGATCTCGATCGAGGTGGTCGAACCGCTGCGCAAGCTGGTGGTGCGCGTCAACGGCGAGGGGATCGCCGCCGAACTGGCCTTCACCGGCCGTGCCTTTCCCATCGAGGAGCCGCGCTTCACGTTCCGCATCGGGCCGCGCGCGTTCATGGATTACACACGGCTGACGCAGAACGGGCATTACGAGGGCTGGGTGGAAGTGGACGGCGTGCGTGAGGCGCTGCACCCGCAGACGGCCGGCACGCGCGACCGCAGCTGGGGCGTGCGTCCGGTGGGCAGCAGCGATACGCAGCCGTTCGGGCACGGCGTGATTCCGTCGTTCTTCTGGCAATGGACGCCGATCAACCTGCCGGATCGCAGCCTGTTCTACCATATCAACGCGGATATGCAGGGCGCGCCGTGGAACACGCGGGCGGTGATCGCGCCGGATGGTGCTGGCGCGCACGATCACTACGAAACGCCTTCGGCAACCCTGGTATCACCGCTGGCGGCGGGCTCGCGCTGGCCGGCTTCGGGAAAGCTGGCGATCGCGACGCCGGACGGGCCGTTGACGGTGTCGTTCGAGCCGCTCGTGCGCTTCCAGATGCGCGGGATCGGCTATACTTCGCCCAAGTGGGGCCACGGGCTGTATCATGGGCCACTGGAGGTCGAGCGCGAGGACATCGATCTTGATGCCTGCGATCCCGCCCGGCCGGACAACTTCCACGTCCAGATCGTGTCCAGAGTGACGACCAGCGCCGGCGAGGAAGGCGTGGGCGTGTTCGAGCAGCTTGTTCTTGGTCCATACGCCCCGATGGGGCTGCAAGGCATGGACGTGGCCTGAAGACCGATCCGGGGCCTTGTGAGGCCCCGGGCACGGCTTCTCAGTCGAGCGCCTTGGTCAGCGCGGCAACCTGCGCCGCGCTCAGTTCCAGTTCCATCGCCTCGACCAGATCGTCGACCTGATCGGCGGTGGTGGCGCTGGCGATCGGCGCGGCAATGCCGGGCTGGCTCAGCAGCCAGGCCAGCGCGACCTGGCCCAGCGTGGCTTCGGTCTCGGTGGCGATGCGGTCCATCACCGGCAGCAGCCGCTTGCCCGGCTCGGCATACTTGCGCAGGCCTTCGCCACGCGGATAGCGCGCGAAATCGGCGTCCTTGCGGTACTTGCCTGTCAGGAAGCCACTGGCGAGTCCGAAGAACGGCAGCATCGCCACGTCATTCTGGACGCAGAACGCCTGCAGTTCGGGCGGATAGGCATCGCGTTCGAGCAGGTTGTACTGGTTCTGCAGCACGCCATAGGCGGGCGCGCCGGCCGCTTCCGCCGCCTTCTGCGCCGAAGCCAGCCGGTCGAGCGAGAAGTTGGAAGCACCCGCTTCGCGGATCAGCTTCCGGTCGAACAGCGCCTTGAACCCTTCAGCCACTTCGGCCTGCGGGGTCTGCTCCTCGTCACGGTGCGCGTAATAGAGATCGATGTAGTCGGTACGCAGGCGTTCGAGCGAGGCCTGGCAGCGTTCGAGCAGGCGCGCGGGGGCCAGGCCGCCCGGCTCGCCGGCCATGTTGGTCTTGGTGGCGATGCGCATGTGCTTGCGCACGCCGCGCGATTCCAGCCATTCGCCGATGACGGTCTCGCTTTCCCCGCCCTTGTGGCCGGGAACCCAGACCGAATAGCCTTCGGCCGTATCGATCATCCGGCCGCCGTTTTCGTAGAAGGCGTCCAGCACTTCGAAGCTGCGGTCGCGATCGATCGTCCAGCCGAAGACGTTGCCGCCGAGGACCAGCGGGATGCCGGACAGCGAGGGGTGTTTGCCGCTCATGCGAAGCGCTCCTTCAGCGCGAGCAGGGCAAGCGCGGCCTTGGCGGCCTCGCCACCCTTGTCCTTCTGCGCGGGATCGGCGCGAACGATCGCCTGCGCTTCGTTCTCGACGGTAAGGATGCCGTTGCCGATGGCGATGCCGTCCATGGTCAGCGCCATGATGCCGCGCGCGCTTTCGCCGGCGACGATCTCGAAGTGGTAGGTTTCGCCCCGGATCACCACGCCGATGGCGACGAAGCCGTCATAGTCTCCGCTCTGGTCGGCCAGCGCGATCGCGCCGGGGATTTCCAGCGCGCCGGGAACGGTAATGACTTCCGCCTTGTGGCCGGCCGCCTTGAGCGCCGCCTTGGCGCCCGCGATCAGCATGTCGTTGAGGTGGTCGTAGAAACGGGCTTCGACAATCAGAAACTTGGCCATGGCCGATTACTCCTCGGGGATCGGCCGTTCGCCGACGATGTTGAGGCCATAGCCTTCGATGGCCACGACGTTGCGGTGGGCGTTCGATAGCAGCGTCATGTCGTGTACGCCAAGATCGGCCAGGATCTGCGCCCCGATGCCGTAGCTGCGCAGGTCCATGTCCGGTCCGCCGCCGCCACCGCGCGCCGGATCGGCTTCGGGCGGATTGAACAGCAGCACGATCACGCCGCCACCGGCCTTGCCCATTTCCACCATCGCGCGCTGGAGCGTGCGCTTGCGCGGGCCGGGCTGGCCCAGCAGGTCGTGGAAGGCGGAGAAGGTGTGGACGCGGGTCAGGGTCGGTTCGCCGGGGATGACCTGCCCCTTCTGGAGCACGAGGCTTTCTGTGCCGTCGACCTTGTTGCGATAGGTCAGCAGGCGCCAGTCGCCGCCGTAGTCCGACGTGAAGGGCACCTCGGCCACCTTGGCGACAAGGTGATCGTGCCGGCGGCGGTATTCGATCAGGTCGCGGATCGTGCCGATCTTGAGGCCGTGGCGGCGGGCGAAAGGCACGAGATCGTCCATGCGCGCCATGGTGCCATCCTCGCGCATGATCTCGCAGATCACGCCCGAGGGATTGAGGCCGGCAAGGCGCGAGATGTCGACCGCCGCTTCGGTATGGCCGGCGCGCACCAACACGCCGCCGTCGCGCGCGATCAGCGGGAAAACGTGACCGGGGGTGACGATGTCGTCGCGGGTCTTGCCGGCGTCGATGGCCACCGCAACGGTGCGGGCGCGGTCGCCGGCGGAAATGCCGGTGGTCACGCCTTCGCGCGCTTCGATCGAGACGGTGAAGGCGGTTTCATGGCGCGTGCCGTTGTTGCGGCTCATCAGTTCCAGGCCGAGCTGTTCGCAGCGCGCGCGGGTGAGCGTGAGGCAGATCAGGCCGCGTCCGTGCGTGGCCATGAAATTGATGGCATCCGGCGTAGCCATCTGCGCGGGGATGACCAGATCGCCCTCGTTCTCGCGATCCTCGTCATCGACCAGGATGAACATCCGGCCATTGCGCGCTTCCTCGATGATCTCCTCGATGGGAACGAGCGCAGGCGCATCGTCGCTCTCGCTGAGGACGCGCTCAAGCTTCGCAAGCGTGTCTGCCGTGGGGTTCCAGTTCGGCTGAGTCACGTCGCGCAGGGTGTTGGCGTGGAGGCCAGCGGCACGCGCGAGGCCGGAGCGGGACATGCCGCCATCGACGATGAGTCGGCGGATGCGTTCGATGAGGTCAGTAGACATGATTCGGGTATTTCACATTGTAGTGTGTAGTGCAAGCGGGGAATGTGACATCGTAATATCGCGAAAATTTCAGTTAACTGTGTCATTAAAATCACGCGCCGAATGGGTTGCCGCTACGGCAAGGCGCGAATGCGAATTGGCCATTGACAAGGAATCCCGCTCGTTATGTCCTGTGTTCCGGGGTAGCCCACATCAACGAGGGGCACCGCTGGAGAGAGAGGTCTGAGCTATGAGGGGCAAGCTTTCCCTGCTTGTTGGCGTATGCGCGTCGGCAGTTGCAACTCCCGCCTTCGCACAGTCTGCTGGTGGATCGGCAGATACCGAAGAAATCATCGTCACAGCGCAGCGTCAGTCGGAACGCCTGCAGGACGTTCCGATCGCGGTGAGCGCGTTTACGCCAGAGGCGCTGGACAAGCAGCAGATCAAGAACACCAGCGATCTGCAACTGTCGCTGCCCAACATCACCTTCACCAAGACGAACTTCACGTCGTCCAGCTTTACGATCCGCGGCATCGGCGACCTTTGCGTGGGCGTGACGTGCGACCAGGCCACCGCCATCCACCTCAATGACTCGCCGCTTTTCCAGACCCGTCTCTTCGAAGGCGAATTCTACGATCTTGCGCAGATCCAGGTTCTGCGCGGCCCGCAAGGCACGCTGTTCGGACGCAACGCCACCTCGGGCGTGGTCGATCTGATCACAGCCAAGCCCGATCTCAGCAAGTTCGGCGCGTCGGGCGAAGCGGAATACGGCAACTACAACTCGATCAAGGTGAAGGGGATGCTGAATGCGCCCCTGACGGATACGCTCGGCGTCCGCCTTGCCGGGTTCTACCTCAACCGCGACGGCTACACGCTGAATCTCGCCAACGGCAAGCATTACGACGACCGCAATATGTATGGCCTGCGCGCATCGGTGCGCTGGGAACCGACGTCCGGGACGACGATCGACCTGATGGCGCAGTATTTCCGCGAAAAAGACCATCGCATGCGCATCCAGAAGCAGCTGTGCCAGCGCGATCCCACCGGCATCATCGGCTGCCTCAACGCCACGCAGGGCTATGGCGTCACCAACGGCAACAGCACGCTGGCTTCGGTCCTGACGTCCAAGCAGTTCTTCGCGATCCGCGGTCTGCCCACCGCCTTCGCGCTGGGCGATCTCTACGGCCCCGATAGCTATTCGGGCGTGGTCAATCCGGCCGATCCGCGCGTGATCAACACGGATACCGATCCGAACTACTTCACGGACGAATGGATCGTCGTGGGCTCTCTGGATCAGGATCTCGGCAAGGGCCTCAGCCTGAAGCTGACCGGGAACTTCGAAAGCGTCCGGGTCGATTCGAGCCAGGACTACACGAACTCGATCCAGAGCCGCGCGCTGATCCAGCCGACGCTGAACACGTTGGCGGCGGCCGCCTCCGGCGCGTTGGGCGCCGGCCTTGCCACCTATCTCAAGCCGGTGGCCGACGCGCTGATGCCGAACGGCCCGACCGGCGTGATCTGCACCTCGCTGCCGGAAGAGACGGGGACGGGCGTTTACGGCGGGCACAAGTCCTGCGCCATGTCGCCGCAGGACTTCGACCGTTCGGTCCAGTACAACAAGAGCTGGTCGGCGGAAGCGATCCTCAGCTCGAAGTGGGACGGCAAGTTCAACTTCCTGCTGGGCGGCATCTACAGCAAGCTGACGATGTCCGAAAACAGCTATTACATTAACTCGTTCGGGCTGGACTATTTCGCCGGCGTGGGCGGTGCGTTCACGGCGCTGGGTTCGGCTCTGCCACCCGCCTATCTGGCGACGCCGTTCTACCGGAACAATTCGGACTACCTGAAGGTTTCGAGCTACGGCATCTTCGGCGAAGCGTACTACAAGTTCGATGACCGCATCAAACTGACTCTCGGCCTGCGCTACAACCACGATCAGAAGGACATCATCGCCCGCACGACGGTGTTCAACTGGCTCGTGCCGAACGGTTCGACCAACGCTTACACGTCGCCCTATTTCGGGTCGTATGACGCGGACGCCAATCTGCCGGGCAACCAGCCCTTCCAGGTTCGCAATGCCAAGTTCAACGAACTGACCGGGCGCGCGGTTCTGGACTTCCAGATCACGCCGGACAACCTGATCTATCTGTCCTATTCGCGCGGCTACAAGTCGGGCGGCATCAATCCGCCGCTGTCGCCGATCTTCGCGGTGCCGGAAACGTTTTCTCCGGAATTCGTCAACGCCTTCGAAATCGGATCGAAGAACCAGTTCGGCAAGCTGACGCTGAACCTCACCGGCTTCTACTACAAGTACAAGGATCTCCAGCTTTCGCGCATCGTCGCCCGCACGTCGGTCAACGATAACGTGAGCGCGAATATCTGGGGCCTGGAAGCCGAAGCGATCCTGCGGCCGACGCCGGGGCTGTCGGTGAACATCTCCGCCAGCTATCTCAATACGAAGGTTTCGGAAGACAAATACCTTGCCAACCCGCGTGACTTTGGCGGCGGCCGTTCCGATGCGGTCATCATCAAGGACATCACCAACGCGGCGAACTGCGCCGTCGGGGCCAACACCGCCGGGAATACCGCCGGGGTCAATGCCTTCGTCAACACGGTCAACACCCTTATCAACGCGGGCAGCATTCCCGGCGTTGCAGCGGGTGCCGGCTTGCGGCCAACGACCTCGTTCGGCGCGGGCAGCGGCATTGCCTCGACCGGTGCCTACAGCATCTGCGCGGCGTTGCAGGCGGTTGCTGCAACCAACGGTGCCGCGTTCGATCCGAAGGGCATCACCGTCTATACCTCGGGTATTCCGGTCAACATCAAGGGCAACAAGCTGCCCGGCGCGCCGGACTACAAGGTTGCGGCGGGCGTGCAGTACGAGATTCCGGCCGGCCGTCTTTCGATTACGCCGCGCTTCGATATCGTGCTGACGGGCACCTCGACCGGCAATATCTTCAACGGTGCCGTCAACCGGATCCCGAGCTACACCCAGATCAACGCGCAGGTGCAGATCGATGGTCCGGATCGCCGCTGGTTCATTCGCGGCTTCGTCCAGAATCTGGGCAACTCGAACCCGATCACGGGTCTGTACGTGACGGACCAGTCCTCGGGGAACTTCACCAACATCTTCACGCTTGAACCGCGCCGTTATGGCGTGGCGGCCGGTTTCCGCTTCTGATCGGGGAGGAAAGCGGAAAGGTGGAAGGCGTCGGGAGGCATGCTCCCGGCGCCTTTTCCTTTGGGTGGGACAATTTGTCCTGGCTCCTGCCCGTCGGCTTGGGGCGTGACAGGACGGGCGGGGCGCGGTAAGCGAGCGGGTGATGGGGGAACTGCGCGCCTTCTTGATCGAACATCGCCGCCTGGCGGCGATCGTCGTAGCGTTCGCGCTGGTGATGAAGGCGCTGCTGCCCGCCGGCTATATGGTGGGGCAGCGACCGGGGCAGAAAGTCCTGACCGTGCTCGTCTGCGCGGATGCTTCGGGCGATCATCTCGATCGCCAGGTTTCCCTGCCGATTTCCGGCCAGAAGGATGGCAATTCGCCATCGCACGATGTCTGCCCGTTCGCCGGACATGCCTTCGCGGCGCTGGGCGGGGCAGACCCTATCCAGATCGCGCTGGCGATCCTGTTCGTCCTCGCGCTGGGGTTCGCCCCCGCGCCGTTGCCGCGCCTTGCGCATGCGCGCCACGTCTTGCCGCCGCCCTGCGGCCCTCCGGCCTGCGCCTGACAGCCTGATCATCCTGTCGGATCGGCCGGGCGGCGCGGATGATGCGCCCCCGGCATGCCGGAGTACCCATGATGTATGAAATACTCGACCGTCCGCGTGGACGGTCTGGCGTGTGCGATAACGGCGCGATCGTCGTCCGCATGCGCGAAAATCGCTCGGCGCTCTCCCGTGAGGCGCGTTCCGCCTTTGCCGCGCTGGCGTTCCTGTTGCTGATCCTGTCGATCGTGCCCGTTGTCCATGGCTATTGGCTGGTCCCCGCCTTCTCGCTGGCCGCCGTCGCCGCGCTGACGTTCGCGCTGGAGCGGCACCAGAAGCAGGCGGCACCGGCGGAAACGCTGGAAGTCGGCCCCGGACGCCTGCGGCATGCCGACAGCCATGGCCGGGTGACGGAATGCGAAGGCCCGTGGCTTTCGTTCCGGGTCGAAGCGCCAACGCCGTCGGCCCTGCGCCTGCTGGTGCGGACCGCGGCCGATGTGATCGAGATCGGCCGCTGCCTGAGCCTCGACGAACGGCGCGCGGTGGCGCCTGTCATCGCGGCGGCGCTGGACGCGGCAACGGAGAGC
>APMI01031043.1_pt1 | contig 12336 bp, 8 predicted proteins | sample 667938 | NCBI WGS metagenome assembly APMI01 (sample SAMN01084076, study PRJNA167559) | wastewater metagenome | biome: Wastewater | place: Denmark: Ejby Moelle, Odense | collected 2011-11-28 | reverse complement strand
GACAATATACTGAAATTTGAACCTGTTGTGAGCGGGCAAAACACAAATCAGTAAATTTGTCTCATTTTGTAACGACTACTCCAAGCATGACAGAATCATAACCAGGAAATAATAAATTTGCAAAATATAATCTCGAGTAACAAAATGATGAGGTCCAGATATGCTAGCGAGGATACACTCTCGATACAGAAAACTTCAATTCAAACTTTATGCCACTCAATCGATATCCCAGCTCCATCTGCGCCTAAGGAGTGTAGGATTTGTTTATAGAACTCATAATAAGTGACTGAGCATCCTAAATAATTCATGTCGCCGTGCAACTGTACTGGAAGTGTTAGGTATGTGCACGAAGAGTGCCTGCGTACATGGATTAAGTCCAGCATGCGCACCAAGAGCAGTCGCGAGCAGTAGCAGATTAAAAGGGAAGGTATCAAATGCGAAATGTGCAAGCAAATCATCAAATTCGATATGTAAATGCAATATGATTGCTCATCGTGTTCAGACTTAAGTAGAACAATCCGTGACAAAAAGATATTATTCACTATTGTAGTGCTGCTAATCATGATTGCGACAGGAGGATTTATTTTTTCTATTTACAGTCTTATCCAAAACTGGAGCACTAGACTCGATGATTCTGGAATTAAGTTCGAGATAATACTCGCATTATGTGGAGCTATTTTACTGTTTTTATTCGACTGCCTTGGACTATATACACTTACCACTTAGTTCTTTATATCAAGAAACGTATAACTAGGAAAAATATATGGTAACATAAGTCCTGCAAGATCACGGTCTCAAATCGTGCCAATATTGGACAACTCCAACATTCAAATCATTGATATTAGTTGAAATTTTAATAATTGTGGAAATCATAAATATTATCAGTTGAATTAAATAACTGCTGATCATCTTGTTTAATGTTCAGCTCCTGAATGTTGATTGATTTTTGTCCTTATATACACTATACAATTGTGTCCCTTTTATCACATTAATTATTTTTTAGGAAAGATCGCGAATTTAAGAGTGCTCAACTTGAGATTTTCCTCTCATTAAGCATTCGAATAACTTATACTTTTCTTTAGTGCTCTTGCAACAATCATGCATTAGATGATTGAGTTCGATGGCTAGTTTATTCTTTTCACTGCTAAGCCCATTTCCAAATGTGTATCCAGTGTCCAAGTTGAAGACAACACCATCGATATTGCCCATTTTGTTTTCTTCAATGATGCCCGACAAATTACTAAATGAAGCCTTCTTATTCATGAAAATTTCAATCTTTTGCTTGCGTTTAGCTTTGACTTCTCCCCATAGTCCGAGAATAACTGACATTGGAGCGTTAAAGTATTACTGATGTTCGTCTCTTATGGTGCCCATAATGATCGGGTTTACATATTCAAGTGGCTTAATCATTTCAAGAGCATGTAATATAGCCTCACTTATTTTGGACTTCACCATCGAGTATAGCATTACTTTAGTCTCTGTGATGAGATATACAAGCAAGAAACCAAACAATTATTTCTCTTTAATGTCTTGGTCCTGCGACAGGTAAACTGGGCAAAACAGGATGCCCCAAGGTCTGTAGTCCAGCAATGTTCTGTATGATTCCATAGCAGATGGTACGTCAATAAATATGCTAATCTGTTTTCCTAATCCCAAACTGATAGACTGGTTTTCAGTGATGTTCTTCTAGTACAGGAAACGAAGATGTTACTCTAAAACTGATGCAATTAGTTACTAAATAGTAAATTCTATACTTTTGGATTTCTCGTTTGAAGGGGAGAGAGGAGACCGAACTATTGCTGTCGAGAATCATTGAGCTTAATGATGAATTGTTCCATGATTTTGATAAATGCACTGAAAAAATTGCAGCTTGTAATGAAGCAAAATAGTCGGTTGAAAATGTAAAAGTTTCGGTCAGGTCCTTCGAACACATCGTCAACTTCGCAAGCAAATAAATATTATCTCTCTCCGCTTTCTCCCTTGCACAAAATCATTACGAAGCTATCTTTAATTGTGAGCTTACCTGGCTTAAAGCCAGCGATTTTAGGACTTCTCCCGATTGCATTCTCCATTGGCTTAAGACTATTTTCGGTATAGATTAAAGATAATATTGCCTGAAAATGTTTTGACGCTGTCGGGTAACAGTAATCTATTTTTGGTGACTGCGCATCGAAGGCGTATCCAGTAACAAAAAATGTATCGAAAATTTTATTGGAATTCTTGACTCTTTGAAAAAGAGTATTGTTCATATTTTTAATCAAAATAGGTGATTCTGACTTTATAGCACTATGTTATGCACTATAGTTTCCTGTGTTTTGCTGGTACTGAAGCATGACATCAGAGCTATTGTTATTCATGAGAGGTTTGCTGATTTATTTTTTAGACTGCTTTGTCAGTAACTTTGGAATATGGCTTCCTTATGATTGGTAATCTCTATATAGCATTATGCTTACTAAAAATCACTTTTGTTGGTGTTTTGTCTAAAGCTTTTGTAACTGATAATGGAGTCAAAACTGAAATTTCAGGTGATTATTGCTATCTTCGATGCGATCTTTCACTGAAGGGAGCTTACTAAGCTTACTCGTTTAAGTTCACATAAGCAGCTTGAAAGTCTTATGAATCTGAGCAGCTTGATTCAGTGAAAACTTCTGCCTCAACTGATTCCTGACTTTGCATACAATATGTTGATTATTAATTCTAAAACCTTGCTAGTCTCTCCTTCAGCAGTTCGTTTTCATCTTTTAGCGCTTTGATTTGCAAGTGTGCCTCATATAATTGTCTCTGCATTTCTTTATATTTTTGAACGAAGTATTAGTTTGACCGATTGTATTCTAACATTATTTTTTAAATTATATAATAATAATTGCCCATCGTACATCCAACTCATTCGGTTTTTATTTGGAGCCAAAATCAAATTGTATTGTAATAATATCTGAATGATGAGCAACTTATCGCCTCTTGAAGATGGTGATATCGACAATGAAGCATCTAATGGATTTTCTTCCACTTCCTTCATCCCTGAGTTCGTTCATCGCCAAAGCTTAAAAAAACAGAGCACGGGCCCAGCAATAACTGTCTAGTAAAAACTAAAAAATATGCACTTCTAGCTGTTTACTTCAATATCGCTCTTGACTCCTAATCGAATAAAACTCATGCAGCTGAGAAAATATCTCTCTAATTATCAATACGAAAGAATATAACGAAAAATCGAATCAGAAAGCCTCCAAAAATTTGGCAGAGGTGAACAATAGCTATATCAAGAGCAACAGAATTTAATATTGACCCTGACATCAATTATGCGGTAATTTAAGTCATCCAAAGATAAATATTTCTATTTGCTTACAAAAAAGAACAGTCGAGTATTTCACTTCTGTCATGAAAAAGATATAAAGGGCAACTACACTGGATCAACTCTGACAATTTGTAACCTAAGTGATAAAATGGCATCATAGTTAAACAGTGAGAAGATTCCATACGAGAACCAATCTAATGAAAGATATGAGAAGATGGTGATCAGAAATCAGGCAATTAACATTTTATGGGGATCTATAGTCAATAAAATACTTGAGAATCATAAACACTACAAATCTTTTTATATTGTCTCTAATTTCGCATTTCCATTCGGATGCGAAGTGCTACCAACTGAGCTCTACAATGGCCTGGAGAATAAGAAAGAGTACCAGTATATTATAAAACCAACCACGAACATGTTTGGAGAAACAGTTGAGGAAGTCTACAGAATAACTCTTTCTGGCGTATGGACTTGCCACAATATAAAAAATGTTGCTGCGTGGCTCACTGAAATGTTCGGTGATCGATATTTTGACCTAGAGTTTGAAGTATAGAGAATAACCAAGTATTTAGGCGAAAGTGAAGAAGAAGAAGATCCAATATGACTGATTATTTTTAACTTTCACTGGAAAACATTATCATTTATCTCTAAGATCAAGCTTGCGAAGCTATCTCAAAGAGGACAAGTTATAGCATTACTTTTTCTTGTCTTTGTGTGCACTTTTTCTTGCTATTTTTAACTATTTCATCAGCTGTGCTTTAATTTATATGATATCGATCTATATCGTATGTTTTTGGCTTGCTTGCTAAGGGTTCTTCAAATTGGGGCTTCTCTTTCTTCTCCTCTTCATTCGATTTTGTACTTATTTTTACTGTCTTTCAAGACTACTACAGTGCAGTAATCCATGCTTTAATAGGCTTGCACTTGGTGTTTTTATTAAAATTTTATGCTCACTTCGAGATTGAATATACTTGGGCTGAATTCTGTGTTAACCGTAGTTTATTTTAGGTTTAATAAGTGGAAGCATTAATTATTTACTGCTTTGAGACCGCTGCTCAATTATAGGAAACTATATTCGACAGACTTCGGCTCTCTATTTCTACTTCTTTTCTACGTCAACATCAATTCTTATTTTCTTTGTCAAGCTAACATTGTTTTTGATATGAGCTTCACCCTGTGGAGGCTAATTGACTAGCCATCCGTTAAGGTAGTTAGTCAATTGAAGCGATTCAACCTGCAAATTATTTTACGCTTAGATTTATTGTTTCATTATTTTATTTTTAAAGGTTAAAGTGTTTATTGCACTTTTCTTTCAAATTGTCATTATAAATGGTCGAATCACAATAAAGCCACAATTTTAGGATAAGGTTGTAAATAATTTTATTAGCATCTGTCACGAATAAATAATTTCAATATTAATTAGGACAGATAATACTGATAACATTGGGATGCGTGCCCATATAACAAACCGAACCGTTATTGAAGTAAGCAGTTGGAAACTTAGGTTGCTACCCATCTCGTAGACTCAGTCACCGACCTTTTGCTTTCATAAATCGGATATGGCAATATTGATATCGATGATGAAGAGACACCGCTGGAGCTTTATCATCCTAAAATAACTACTATCGGCTAATAAGAGGCAGGGTTAAAAAGCAACAGATCAAGGGTTAAGATTCAGATGGAGACTGTCGATATTGACTAACATAAAAAGATGATTCGTAAGTTCATGAGCTTGAATAAAAAATTAAGAAAGAAGCGAGAAATGAGGTCAGTTGTGATGAGCTAACGGTCCATAAAATTAAGATAAAACTAAGATCAAGAAAGAGAAAATTCACGAAACAAAATGTTATAACAAAGGAGAAAATAAATTGAGAAAAGAATGTAAGAAAAGCGAAATCTAATGAAATAGATTCAGAAATCAACGTTATAGTCGAATTCCACAGTGGCATCTATTAGAAAGAAAAAATTCCTTTACCAATAAAAATAACAAGAGTATTACGACAAAGTTTTGTTACCGAAGATTCAAGAAGAAAACAAAATACTATAATAAAAAAGAGCACTTCGCAAACCAATCGACATTGCTGAGTTACAAGAGCATGAGAAGCACTACGAATAAATGCGGATAAACAGTAGAGTTAATCGTAGTTTAACTATCAGTGTGATCAAAAGCAATTAAACACAATACAGACCACCGTAGTTCGTTAGTGAAGCTTATAAGAAAGCGAGGGAAGAAGAATAGAGAGTAAAACTATAATAAGAAATCAAGAGGCAAGAAGTCGAGATTAATGAAATTAGGAAAAAATAGTTCCTTAAGAAAGTGAATGAGCTTAGAGAAAAAGAACAAGAGTTAGCGAAATCTAAATAAAAATTATAGTCTCCTGAGAAGGAAGAAGCGAAGCCAAAAATGAAACCACAAATGAATAGAGAATAGCAAAAAAATACTGGAAATGAATATTTACGCGAATTGTTGGCTAACAACCGAAAATATGCAACAGCTAAAAGGTTAAAACCCATGTTCTCTTCAATGACCGAAATGGTAAAAATATAGCCAAAAGTTATAAAATCAGAGTATTAAATTGAGATAATAAAAGAGGAGAGAATCGAACGAGTACACAAAATAAGAAGTCGCAAGATACATTAACTCATGAATGACAAACATTTAGACGAGCACATTAGGCATGAGAAATTAAAGTTTGAGATAGAGAAATTGGACCAAGAGGTCGAGCACAAGATGAAGCAGTAAGGCAAAACTATTGAATCACTGAATGAAAGTGCAATGGTGATGATGAATGCTATTCAAGCTAAAATGGCCCTTTTAGGAGTTTAATTGGACAGTATCAACAAAGCTAGTGCAGAGTGAGATAGAATAAACCTTATTGGTTTTAAAACAAAGTGCAAAACAAAAGTTTAATATTGCATGTTTAACTGTAGAGAAAAGACTTGCTAACAGACTGTTTTTCATTATTAGTATAATTTACTTTAAATATATAAGCTTTTCGATGAGTCAGGATGTACAAGCGGAAAGGCCTAAATAAAAAAATTGTGAGTTCATAGATAAGCTAGTCGACATGCTGGAAGTAGACAGTACCTAATTTAGAAATATTCGGAGTATATTTACTGGGCCAAAGATGGATACTAGCTGATCATCAGTAGGAAAGACGAAGTATAACTGCGTGTGCTACCTTAGTATTTCAGACATCAGAATTTCGCCTCGTTCGTGAGACAGGTAAACTTTGGGTAATGCAGCTAAACATGTACGGGTTCTGCAAAAAAGAAAAATCAGAAGAATTCCTTAGATTTACTCATAAAATATTTAAAAAAGGCAATGATAGTCACTTTCATTTAATCCAGCGCAAAGCCAAAGTCCGCAATATCAAAAACTCATCTTCAAAATTTTATTAGTCTCATAATAAAATCATCAGCACAATAAAAACAAAGTCGGGTCTTAACGATGAGGCTCAAGAGTTGACAGTGAGTCTGCTTCAGTTCAAGTAAAATACTCAGGATGCTACTCGACGCATTAAGTTCCAACTGGACAAACTGTTTTTAGAATTTAAAGACATTCGATCCAAGAGCGTGTTATAAACAATTGAGTATATTAAGAAATAAAGTTATGCATCAATTATTGCTTCATTAAGCAAAGCTAAACAAATTGATGAGTTATTGAGTCAGTAGCTTAATGCAACCAAGGAATAGCTGCCTGGTCGACTATCTGAAGCATAGGGCGATTAAGAGTGCAGTTTGGAGCACTAACTAGGGAATTTGGAGAGTCATCAGTAAGGCTCTGATGATAACATGTGTCAGCGATTCGAGCTTGAATAAGACTAAATGTCAGCTTTCAATTAATTTAACCAGAAGCAGTGAGGGACAGAGAATCGCTAATTTATAAACCATTGCCAATGATTTTGATGATATATTACTAAAATCATCAGACTGTTTTTTAAATAACTATAAATGATTAACTCGCCCAAGCTCAAAGACAGGGAGATGTCGGAATACGACAGGTTCCGGATTTAGAGAATAAACGAAAGAGCTGATGACGATAATCGCTCTGCTCATTTCAGCAACCAGCACTCTAGCGCTACAGATCGTGATGGGGATGCAGAGATAGGAATATTGGCTACTCTGTATTCTCGAAGTGCTAACAAACCTTCTGAAAGATAACAAGAACTTGATGCGAAGCTTCAATAAAAATAGAAATAGTGCAATGAGGTGTATGCTAAGTACGGTGAACTCATCAAGAAATATTAAGAAATTTAAAAAAGAGCCATTTACTTTCAAAAGAAATACTAGGAAAAAATCACAAAAGATCAGTAGACTAAAAAGAAATTGGAAAGTTGGGTGAAGTCGGCAAAAACGGACCTAATGCAAAACTTGTGATCATTTATATTAATGAGTAAGAAATCTATAGAAAGGTCATAAGATCATAAGTATGAATCGTTGTTCAGCCACCTCCACAGCCTCCACAGCCTCCTCCTCCGCAACCGCCGCCTCCTCCACACCCACCTCCTCCTCCGCATCCACCCCCTCCTCCACATCCGCCTCCTCCGCCATCTCCTCCTCCTCCCCCACAGCCTGCCCCTCCGCCATCGCCACCGCCTCCTCCGCAGCCTCCACCCCCTCCGGCATCAGCACAGCAAGTACCAGCCCCACATACAGCTCCTACAACTATGACATCGCCTCCTCCTCCTCCGCAGTTGGACACTTGTTGCCCTGGTCTGCGAGGCTGCTGCTGCATTTGGTCCGGTCCCAGACACCCACCCATCTTCTTATCTAATATAATTTTATATACCATTCACCCCATTTACTATTTAATTAGTCTAGAGTTTCAAATTCTATCAGACATGATCACTATTTAATTCTACATATTATGGCAAATAAATAATAAGGTCAGACTAATGTCGGTTGAGACTGACCAGCATATGTAAGGTACCCAGGCTAACAATCGGCTGGACAGCGTGTACTAAAAGTTCAAGAAGGCTCAATAGAATATGTCAGACTTCAAATAACTGCTAACCAAGTTCTCGACCCATCGCAAAAATTAGACGAGTGATCCTTAGGTTAAATAATTCGAACCGGTGCAATAGCCAAGCCCATTACCTGAGCAGGCCACAAGCATGAAACTATCAGAGGGGTGGCGATACTCAGGTGAAACTTTCGAGGGCAAATTCCACGGCTACGGTATATTAATCCATAACGACCACACTGTGTACTCAGGTGACTTTGTGCATGGACGCATGCACGGCAAAGGCAAACTTTATTATCATTAGTCCTTCGCAGAACTTATCAATATTGGCACCAGTGACTGGGCCGCCTACGAGGGAGAGTTCAAGGACGGATAAATTTGTGGTTTTGGCAACTTAATCTTAGAAAATTAAAGCATTATCTGCGGGTACTGGAATAGAGGAACTCCGCGTTATTTTACAAAACTATAATCCTTCAAGTCTGATCTATGACACTATTTAAACTCTGAAGAATGAATCTAAATAACGATGAAAGGCTTTGATATTATTTACTTTGATGAATAAAAATTAGGTTGTACATTAAATCCGAAAATATTGAAAAGAGGATGTTAATTGAGCATTTATGTCATTAAAATATTAATTGAAGCAAATATCATTTATTCTGACTACCCCCTGGAGCTGCTTTACAAGATTGCCCATCACAAAAAGGCTTCTTAGTTGAAAGCTTGCATCCGCACAGATCGACTTGCTTTACATTTTGCTATATACTAAATTTAACTGGCTTGAAAGCTGTACCGTCATGGCTGTTATCGCAGAATGGCTGGTTAAGACTCTGTCCGCAGCTGCACCATCGATACATTTTATTGTGGATTTTTGGATTTACCACCGTATATGGTCCCATCTTTGGACTACATGGCTGCACTTCAGCCTTGACTTTGCTACTTTATTTCAATTATTTCTTAGCATCCTTGAAGTACTTGATATCGAAGTCGATTGTTTTATTCTGGAAAGGCACATAAGCATCAGCTGGTTGTATCACCCAGTCTTCCCTAGGTACTGCTTTGAGTTTGCGTACGAAGCATTTATGTATGGTGACCAGAGCTCTCATGTTTAATAAATATCTAATATATAACAATAGTGCATGTGAACAATCATTAGATCTCACGAAGTTTTATTTGCTTTTGAGTCAGCTTTGATTGGGACTTATTTTTGGCTTTTGGCGTAGAATTTGCTTCTCATTTTGATCATGTATAAGTACAAGAATACAGTTCCGATAATAATAAGTCCTTGAACTCCTCGTATCATTGTGATTTTCTCTACTGATAAAGTAACTGCATGTCTCCTAATGTAGTCGTTGATAACTCTCATTTCGCCATAGACTCCTAAGGGGTATAAAATAAGGAAAAGATTATATCGCATGGTTGCTGACGATTCTGACTTTAGCAGGTAGTAAGAGTACCTAGTAATGTCTGCGATGGCCCACATTATTAGCATAATTGATAGCGAGAATCGATGTGTTTCAGGTTCAAGGAATATCCACACTACAACGAGCCTGCCGGTAATCTGCGCAATAGACCCCAAAAGTGAACCCTTTGACTTGCCTAGTAGCACCATGACTATGTCGAAGATGGCGAGAGTTTGTAAAAATTTGGCTAAATACACTACGCTTGAAAAATCTTCCTTGAAGTAGAGAACGGGGTTGAGAACGAAAATGATTAAAATCATAGCAATGATAGCAGTCCACCCAAGAATGCTTACTATATTCAGAGCTTTGTTTATCATCCACGCGAAGATGTTGTTGTCTAGGTTGTTAATATCTTATTAATATAATAATGCAGAAATGAAATCTCAATATCAGACATTTACTTCGACAAGGAGTCCATATTTACTTGTATTTTTGTTTCCTATGTCGCTGACTTCCCAGCCAAGTACCCAGCGCCCATAATCGATAATTTTAGACTCCAGTGATAAAGAGGCTACCTTATCCGTAGAAAGCTTTACTTTAAATCTATAATTTGAATCTTTTATGTATTTTTCTGCAACTACACTTGCATTTTTAAAGTTCCTAGGTTCGACACAGGCCTAAATAACATTATCAGTACCTCAAGTCCGACTTTAGTAGAACTGTCGATTCTGCGCACATAATCGAAGATCAGATGAGTGAAGTAGGTGCCTAGACTAGAAAAATTGAGATGCTTGGCAACTCTTTCAGTTTTGTTGTCAGTCTTCACATAGAACTATGAGTTTGGGTCAATAAAATAAATAAATCTGAAAGCATTGCGACATAGCGATGCCTTAGTGTAGTTGACTAGATGATAGACATCTAAGCTCCACTTATTGTTAACCCAACTAATCTTGTGATCTGAAGATAGCTCTACTTTTTTGTCATTATATATAACTCGCACTCGATTGTCAAAATTAGTGTTAACTCCAACCAAATTGGCTCCAATTTTACCAACTAGATTGTTAAAGTTTGGAGAAACATGGAAACAACCATAGAAATTGATAAGATTGTTGCTATAGGAGCGTAAACCATGATCGTATCTAATTTTCCACTCTGTCTTTCTGATTTCCGAAAAGAAGTTACTTCCTTCAGTTCCAACCGGAAACCAGACCTTGATTTACTCATCCATCTCATAATGGTGATCTTTTTTCTACACCATTTACTTGAACTTGATGATGCCTTTAGGCGAATGATGAGCAGTTTTGAAGGTAAATATTTTGTCTTTGACGAAATTTTCATCAAAAATGCGATCGGACTCCTTGGTGAAGTCTGCCCATGGTTCGGTACGATTAGCGTGCGATTTTGGCATGATATAATAAATTTTATAGGCAGTAAAATACAGAATAAGACGTTTTTTATTAAAAACGCGTTAGTTTGATAATTTACTATCAACAATATCGATTCTAAAGAAGAATCTAAGCAGAATTTTTTGGTTATTCCCCCAGACCCCCTAGTATAATAATTATTCAATTTATTACGTTACTCTTCCCCATAAGCCACCGAAGGCGTGATTTTCGACTGAATAATCAGTCCCCGTGAGATTCAAATGGGGGCTCACGTTTATTATTGATCATATTTCGATCATAAGATCAGCGATCAATTTCTCCAAGGATCGGGTAGCCCCAACGACTTATAAGTCTTGTGCCTGGCAAGTCTGATAGCACCTTCCATGAAGGTAGAAAACTCATCAGCAAATTCGCTCCCTATATAAATAAGGCTGTTCTAATCCCTGTCGTACGATTAACCATAATCCTCTCCCTTGTCTTTGATTCGCTTCCAGATCTCGCGCTTCGTGGTTGCCTGATACCCTGCTCTGATGTAGGGGTGGTCTGAGTAGCTCCTCGAGTAGATGAAACAGTTTTTGAGGTAGGATGAAGTTCTGTCCCCCTTCAGGAAGATATCCGCAACGATACCTTTTAGGTACTCATTCCTTAATTCCGAGTCCGGATTAGCACTAATCCACTTATTGTACTTATCTCCCACGAAGACAAAGGCAAGGATGCCACAAGCGAGACTAGCAGGTGAAAGCTCTGTAATCTAGTTGAATGGGAATTTATGATTAAATGAGCCATAGCCACTATATTTGTAGCGCCAGAAAGCGTGCTCAAAAACCATGTAGACTCTGCTGACGGACCCACTCTCCTGGTTATCGAAGATGATCTTTTTGCTTTATGATATGCTAGTGATTTAAATCTGATTAATTACCGCAATGGGAACCGAGAAAAACACGCACTTGCACACGTATACCTTATTAGAGCCCTTAATATAGATTTTGGTGTCCTTGTTGGTGTCATTTTCGATTTTGATCACAGGGGCGTTGGTGATTAGCAATTATTCCTATTTAATATGGGGACGGTTTATTTTAACTTAATTTATCATTTTATTGCACATATTTCTAGGAATGGTAATCATGCCGTTTTAGACTCGCATACCATCGATGGTGTTCTCAGCTTTCCCCGTATAATATTTAAGCAGCTATAAACTGCTGTCATCATCAAAAAGTTGCATCATACTGAGCTTATCTCCGCTCATGCACTCGAGAGTCTAAATTTAATTTAGTATCTAATTGGCGAGCT
>APMI01027773.1_pt1 | contig 12337 bp, 11 predicted proteins | sample 667938 | NCBI WGS metagenome assembly APMI01 (sample SAMN01084076, study PRJNA167559) | wastewater metagenome | biome: Wastewater | place: Denmark: Ejby Moelle, Odense | collected 2011-11-28 | reverse complement strand
GCGCGGGTGGGAAAGGCAGTGCGGGTTGCCCTCCCCCTGCAAAGGGGGAGGGTTGGGAGGGGGCGGTTACCGCCCGCCGATCACGGCGATATAATCCGAGACCCAGCGATAATAGGGCACGCATTCGCCCTGTTCACACTTGGCGGTCGGCGTGGTCCAGAAGTGGATCTTCTCGAAATCATCCATGCCGTTCGCGGTGCAGCCCTCTTTGGTCTGCATCCCCGACTTGTCGGTGCAGGCCTCGGGAACCACCGGGTTCGATCCGAACCAGACCGACAGGTCCGATTGCAGGTTCGAATTCAGCGTATGCTCCATCCATTTATAGGCGCAGTTCGGATGCGCCGCTTCTGTATGCAGCATGGTGGTATCAGCCCAGCCGGTGGCACCCTCTTCCGGAATGGTCGAGGCGACGGGCTGCTTTTCGGAGATCAGCAGGTTTACCTGGAAAGGCCAGGCGGAGGAGGCGACGACGCCTTCGTTCTTGAAGTCATCCATCTGGATATAAGCGTCGTGCCAATAACGGCCCACCAGCTTGCGCTGTCCGCGCAGCAGATCGAGCGCCGCCTTGTACTGGTCTTCGTTCAATTGATAGGGGTTCTTGATCCCCAATTCGGGTTTGTGTGCCATCAGATAAAGCGCGGCATCGGCGATGTAGATCGGGCCGTCATAGGCCTGCACCCGGCCTTCGTTCGGCTTGCCATCAGGCAGGTTCTGCGGTTCAAACACCACCGACCACGACTTGGGCGCCTCTTTGAACACATCGGTGTTGTACAACAGCACGTTCGGGCCCCACTGATAGGGCACACCGTAATGCACGCCGTCCACGGTGAACCAGGGTGCATCCTTCAGCCGGGCATCGACCTTGGACCACGAGGGGATCAGGTCGGTGTTGATCGGCTGCACCCGTTTCCCTGCGACCAGACGCAGGCTGGCATCGCCCGAGGCGGTCACAAGGTCAAACCCGCCCTCGTTCATCAGCGCGACCATTTCGTCGCTGGTGTTCGCGGTCTTGACGTTCACCTTGCAGCCGGTTTCGGCCTCGAACTTGGTCACCCAGTCATAGGCTTTGTCGGTGTCGCCGCGCTCGACATAGCCGGGCCAGGCCACGATATCGAGCTGGCCTTCGCCCTCGCCCACGGCGGTGATCTGGGCCAGCGACGGGCCAAGGCCTGTGGCAAGGGCCAGAACAGAGGTGCCCAGCAGTTTCATGATTTTCATCCGCAATCTCCCTGTGGTTCGCGCAAGGTTGCACAGCCGGATTCCCGGTCATGGGCAAAGGTTGCGGATGTCGGGGAAGTTTCGCAATAACAAAACGCGGATGCTTTCCATCGGAAATTCCGATGGGTCAGCGGCCGGGCAGCGAGTCTTGCGCCGACCGGACAAAGTTCAGTGCCGGGGCCGACAAGGGTGCGCCGCGGCGCCATGCCAGGCCAACCTGAACCGAAGGCAGATCGCCCGAAACATCCCGAATGCCGATCCGGTCGCCTTCCAGCGACCAGGGCCGATAGACGAGGCTGGGCAGAATGGCCAAACCCGCGCCTGTGGCGACAAGGCTGCGCACGGCTTCGACGCTGCGGGTGCGAAAGGCGATCTTGGGCTTCACCGCCAACGCCCCCATCAGGCGGCGGGTCGATTCCTCTATTTCGTCCACCATCAACTGGATCAGCGGCTGACCGGCCAACTCATCCAGCGCGATACTTTCCTGATCGGCCAGGGGGTGTCCCAGCGGCAGCCACAACCGATAGGGCGACACCAGCAGTGTTTCGACATGCATCGCCATGCGGTCCTTGACCGAGGAGGTCAGCAGCACTGCCACATCCAGTTCCCCTCCGATCAGCAGATGTTGCAGGTAATCGCCCGAATCCTCGATGACGTTCAGCTCCACCTGCGGAAAGGCGCGGCGAAAGCGTTGCAGGATGTCGGACAGCACATAGCCCGCGACAAGGCTGGTCACGCCCAGCGACAGGCGGCCCGTCACCGGCGCCTCGTCGCGGAAGGTGGTACGGGCGGTCGCCACGTCAGACAAGATTTGGCGGGCGTGGCGCAAAAAGGCCGAACCCTTGTGCGTGATCAAGAGTCCGCGGGCCTGCCGTTCAAACAACTCGACCCCAAGATCATCCTCCAGCGCGCGGATTGCCTCGGTGACCGAGGATTGCGAAATCGATAGCGCCCGTGACGCACCAGAGACCGAGCCCGCTTCTGCCGCGGCGACAAAGAACTGCAACTGGCGCAGGGTAAAGGCCATCAGGCCGCTTCGGCCAGCAGGGCAGGGCGGGCGGCGGCAATCAGAGCCTCATAGGCGGCAATCTTGTCGGGGGTGTAGTGGCCCGCCCCGGCCAGAAGATTGACCGTCAGTCGAACCACGCCCGCATCGTCCCACAGCGGCACGTTGATGACAGAGCCTAGCCCCATCGAGGTGATCAGATCCGCGTCGAAGAAATGCGCACCGAACGCCTCGGGCGTATTGGCGACCCAGGTTCGCTTGGCCTCGATGCAGTCGATATACCACTGGTCGCGGGTCTGCGGTTTGGTGCCTTGCAGCGGGTATTCGACCGGATGCGAGGTATAGCTGCGCCAGACCAGATCGCGTTCGGGGTCCAGCACGGTGACCGTGAAGAGAATGGTTCCAAGGGCGGCGCAGGCGTGGTGCAGATCGGATTGGGCAGACATGAGGGACTCCGTTTGGCCCTCATATCGGATCATCTTGGCAAAAGGGCTGCAAGGGGCGCTTGAGAACAAAACCTGGTGTGGTGGCAAGCCAGGGGTTGATCCTGCCCGCCAACGGACGCAAAGCGAATGAACGATGAAAGGCCTGCCATGACACGCCCGATCTTTCGAATGCCGCTTTTGCGCCGAGGCCGGGCCTTGATGTCTTCGCCGCGCCTGTGGCGGATGCGGCTGGTTTTCTGGGTGGGGGCCGTGGCGACCGGGGTGATCTCGACCATCTTTGCCATGCTGGCCGACCGGGCGCAGGGGTTGTTTGCCTTTGCCATCTCGGGCGGCGGTTGGCATCGATGGGTGCCCCTGCTGATTTCGCCGCTTGGCATGGTTGCCTGTGCCCTGCTGGCGGACCGTTATTTCCCCGGCTCGCAAGGCAGCGGCATTCCGCAGGCCATCGCGGCCCGGCACCTGCGATATGATCAAGAGCGCAGCCATTTGCTGTCGTTGCGTCTGGCGCTTGGCAAGATCGCCCTGACGGTGGCGGGGCTGGCCTCTGGTGCCGCGATCGGACGAGAAGGGCCGACGGTGCAGATTGGCGCTTCGCTGATGATGGTTTCGGCACGTTTGGGCGGCATGACCCAGGCAAGGGGGCTGATTCTGGGTGGATCGGCTGCGGGTATTGCGGCTGCCTTCAACACGCCTTTGGCGGGTATCGTCTTTGCCATCGAGGAGATGGGTCGCAGCTATCAGGCGCGCACCAATGGGCTGGTTCTGTCAACGGTGATCATCGCCGGTATCGCCTCTCTCGCGTTGATGGGGCCCTACAGCTATTTCGGCGTGGTCAAGGATACCGCCAGTTTTCCGGCGGATTGGGTACTTGTGGTAACCTGTGGCGTCGCGGGTGGGTTGCTGGGGGCACTTTTCAGCCGCCTGACACTGGCCTTGACTCGCCGCATCCGGCGATTGAAACGGCCAGGACGGGTTTGGCGGCTGGCGTTGATCGCGCTTGCGACGGGTCTGGTGGTGGCGCTTTGTGGCATCGGCTCAAATGGCATGACCTTTGGCACCAGCTATGCCGAGGCGCGGGCCGGTGTCGAAGGCACGTTGCTGCCCTGGTATTTCTTTCCGGTCAAGTTCCTGGCCACGCTCGCCTCGACCGTGTCGGGCATTCCCGGTGGGTTGTTTGCGCCGTCCCTTGCAGTGGGGGCGGGGCTTGGCTCGGTTCTGGCGATGCTCACGGGCTCCAGCGCCGGGCTGGCGGCGGTGTTGGGTATGGCGGGGTATTTCGCGGGTGTGGTGCAGGCGCCGATGACGGCCTTTGTGATCGTCCTTGAGATGACGGGCAACCATGACAATGTGGTGCCGGTGATGGCGGCCTCCATGCTGGGCTATGGAACCTCGCGGCTGATCTCACCCGAGCCGCTGTATCACGCATTGTCGCGGCTATGGGCGGCGGATGTGCTGCGTATCGGCCGGGCCAGCGCCCGTCAGCCTGAAACCGGGCCCGCCGCCTGAGCTGCGCTGGCCACCAGGATCCAGCCATCCAGACCGGGCATAGCCGGGGTTTCTCCCGGCTGCCAGAAGAACAGGCGTAGCAGCACAGGCAGCTTCGGCTGCTCCGGCTCGGCCAGCGCCTGCCATTGCAGGCCGAAGCCTTCGGTCAGCAGGCCTTCGGCGTAAAAGGGAATTTCTTCGGCATCCAGCATCGCCTCGTCATCTTCCTGCGCCTGCCATTGACCGCCCTCCCACCAGATCACCTGCCCCTCCATATCCGGAAATTTCACCGCCAGCCGCGTCAATGGGGCAAGGCAGGTTTCGAAAGGAGAGGGTGCGCGTGCCATATGGATATTTCCTAATAATTTCATTATCTCGCTGCGATTTTTAATCGCTGCGCTGCGCAGCATTTTCTGCGGTATTGCTGCGCAGCATTTCCATTCGCCTAGCCGCGCATCATCGCCAGGCGAATCAAGGCCCGTTCCATCACCGCCATCAGGGGTGCCCTTGTGGAGGACCGCAGCGTCAGATCGGTATCAACCAAAAGCGCAATCGCCCTTTCCAGAGCTCGTACTCCCCAGGCCTGTGCCTGCCGCCCCATCGCATCCTTCTGGCGAAAGTTCACGCGGGCCTTCTGAATGCCCGACATTGCCCCCGCCGGGTCGCTGGCGGCCGCATGAAGCACCCGGAAATGGCGCAGCGCCATGATGCAGAGCGTAACGGGCAGGGTGCCCTGACCCTCCAAGCGCCGCAACAGCGGGCCGATCACGCCCGCCCGCCCTTCGGCCACTGCGCTGATCAGGTCATCCACCTCGGCCTCGATGGTGGCGGGGGCCATCGCCCCCACTTCGGCGGCGGTCAGCGCGGTCTCATCGCTCCATTTGTAAAGCGCGATCTTGTCCAACGTCTGGCGGAAATCGCCGGGGTCAAGACTGCGGGCCAGCGTGGTCAGGTCGGCCATGGCTGCCGGTTCGATCCGGGTCAGCCCCGATTTCTTCAGGGCATCCTCGATTTCCTCGCGCCCCGGGGGCTCGTCGTAAAGCCTGATGCTGACGGCGTGGGGATGCTTGTCGAACAGCGTTTTCAGCGTTGATTTGGCAGTCAGGGATCCGGCGGTGACCACAATTGCGGCATCGCCCGTGCGCCAGTCTTTCAACGCAGCACCGATCGTTTCGGCCAGGCTGTCGGTCGCATCCTCGACAAAGGCGACGCGCTGTCCGGGGAAAAACCCGATCTCCCGTGTGGCATCGGCCAAAAGCGAGGCATCCTTGCGCAGATCGGCCGCAGAGATGCGCGACAGCCGCATCTCGCCTTCACCGTTGGGGCCGATCAGCGCGGCAATCGCCTCTTGCCGTTTCAGGGCCACGCGCATGGCATCGGCACCAAAAATCAGCAGACCGGCCTTGGCGGGATCGGGTCGCGCACAATAGCGCGCGGCCTCGGCACCCTTCAGGATCATTTCATCCATGCCCCGGCGGTGGCCAGCATGCGCTGCACGATCTCATCGGCCAGGATGATCATCAGTCGTCGCCGTGCGTCTTCCTCGGCGGCGACCCCGGCCACGGTTGAACCCGTCGCCGACCACGAGGTGAAATTCTCCACCCGACCTCCGGTAACGCGCTGCGCACTGGCATGGTCGGTCAGCGTCCAGTCGATGCTGCCGGTCAGGTTGTAACGCGTGATGGTATTGTCGGGCGTATAACCCACACCGATCGGTTCGATTCTGATGGAATAGGCCAGATCATAGCGCGCATCGCGCGGGCGGCTGAGGCGTTGTTCGATCCGATCCACGAAATCGAAGGCATCCTTGTCAGTCGGATCGTTGACCCGCACCTTGCCGCGCAGGCCTTCGGCCACACCGCCCGGTCCATAGGCCGGCTTGAAGCCGCAGGCGGCCAGCGCCAGCGGCATGAGGATCAGGCTGCGGCGGTCAAGCCCTTTGGGTCTATGCGACGACATTGATGATACGGCCCGGCACGACGATGATCTTCTTAACCGGCTGCCCGGCAAGGAACTTGATCACATCCTCATCCGCCAGCGCGATCTTTTCAACCTCTGCTGCGGGCATATCCTTGGGCACGCGGATTTCGGCCCGCCGCTTGCCGTTGATCTGGATCGGCAGGGTCACGCTGTCATCGACCAACATTGCCGGGTCGGCCTTGGGCCAAGGGGCGGTGGCGCAAAGTCCTGCGCCGCCCTGATAGGACCAGATCGATTCGGCGATATGCGGCGTCATTGGTGACATCAGCTTGGCCAGCGTGCGGATGGCTTCCTTCATGGCGGGCGTCGAGGCATTGGCGCGCGCCAGCGTGTTGGTAAAGCCGTAAAGCGCCGCGATGGCCTTGTTGAAGGCAAAGCCCTCGATGCTGCGGGTCACCTCGTCAATCGCCTTGTGGCTGGCGCGCACAAGGGCGTCATCACCTTCGCCCTTGTGATCGGCAGGCATTTCGCCGATGCGGGAACACAGGCCCCAGACCCGCGAAAGGTGTTTATAGGTGGCTTCGGCGCCGGCGGCGGTCCATTCCACGTCGCGCTCGGGCGGGCTGTCGGACATCACGAACCAGCGGGCGGTGTCGGCGCCGAACTGGGCGATGATGTTCATCGGATCGACGACGTTCTTCTTCGACTTAGACATCTTGGCCGAAGGGATAACCTCGACCAGCAGCCCCTCATCCGCCAAAGCGCGAATCCAAGCATCGACATCATCAACCAAGTCCAGCGGTGGTTCCACATTGCCCAGAACCACGACTCGGCGGTCGGCGATGGTAAAGACCGTCACATCCTCGGGCAGGTGATAGACCGGGCGCCCCCGGTCATCGGTGGTCTTGTAAATCTCATGCGTCACCATGCCTTGGGTGAACAGGGCATTGAACGGCTCGGTCGCGCGTTTGGGCAGGTGGCCGGTGGCGTGCATCGCGCGGGCGAAGAACCGGCTATAGAGCAGATGCAGAATCGCATGTTCGATGCCGCCGATATACTGATCGACGTTCATCCAGTAATCGACCTCGGCCGCATCGGTCGGCACCTTGGCGCGCGGCGCGGTGAAGCGGGCGTAATACCAGGACGAATCGACGAAAGTGTCCATCGTATCCGTCTCGCGCTTTGCCGCCGCGCCGCATTTGGGGCAGGGCACATCGCGCCAGGTCGGGTGACGGTCCAGCGGGTTGCCGGGTTTGTCGAAGGTCACGTCATAGGGCAACTCGACCGGCAGGTTTTCCTTCTTCTCGGGCACCACGCCGCAGGTCGCGCAATGCACCACCGGAATCGGGCAGCCCCAATAGCGTTGGCGGCTCACGCCCCAGTCGCGCAGGCGGAATTTGGTGACACCCTTGCCGTAGCCATTGCTCTCGGCATGAGCGATGGCTGCGGCAATGGCCTCCTCGCCCGTCTGGGTTTCATCCCCCGCAAAGCCACGGACAAAGCGGACCTTTTCCGACTTCATCGGCACAAAGGCCTCGGTCAGCGCGGCATCCTCGGCGCCTTCGGCCACGAACACCGCCTTGATCGGCAACCCGTATTTGGTGGCAAAGTCGAAATCGCGCTGGTCATGCGCCGGGCAGCCGAAAATCGCGCCGGTGCCGTAATCCATCAGGATGAAATTGGCGATCCAGACCGGCAGCTCCCAATCGGGGTTCAGCGGATGCTTCACGCGGATGCCGGTATCAAGGCCGATCTTTTCCGCCGTCTCCAGCGCCTCGGCCGTGGTGCCGCCAATCCGGCATTTGGCAAGAAAATCCGCCACAGCGGGGTCAGATTCCAGCGCCTTGGCCAAGGGGTGATCGGGTGAGATCGCGGCGAATGAGGCACCCATCAGCGTATCGGGGCGGGTCGTGTAAACCTCAATCTTCTCAAAACCTTCCGGCGCACCGACCGTCTCAAACGCAAATTGCAGGCCGCGCGATTTGCCAATCCAGTTGGCCTGCATCAGCCGCACCTTCTCGGGCCAATCTTTCAGCCCGTCCAGGGCGTTCAGCAAATCCTCGGAATAATCCGAAATCTTGAAGAACCACTGGGTCAGCTCGCGCCGCTCCACCGCAGCACCCGAGCGCCAGCCCTTGCCGTCGATCACCTGCTCATTCGCCAGCACGGTCATGTCAACCGGATCCCAGTTCACCACCGCCGCCTTGCGATAGACCAGCCCCTTTTCCATCATGTCGAGGAACATCGCCTGCTGTTGCCCGTAATACTCCGGGTCACAGGTTGCCAGTTCGCGGCTCCAGTCGATGCTCAACCCCAGGGGCTTCATCTGCCCGCGCATGTCGGCGATGTTGCCATAGGTCCAGTCTTTCGGGTGGCCGCCCCGCTCCATCGCGGCATTTTCGGCGGGCATCCCGAAGGCGTCCCAGCCCATCGGGTGCAGCACGCTGAAACCCTGCGCCAGCTTGGTCCGCGCCACCACGTCGCCCATGGTGTAATTGCGCACATGGCCCATGTGGATGCGCCCCGAGGGATAGGGGAACATCTCCAGCACATAGTATTTGGGCTTGGCCGGATCATGCCGCGCGGTAAAGGCCCCGGCTTCATCCCATGCGCTTTGCCATTTCGGTTCGATACTTGCGGGGTCATAACGCGACATGGCGGCCTCATTCCTGGATCGCCCGTGGCATACACCGCCCCGGCCCCCAAGGTCCAGAGCGGCCCGCCCCGCTTTCATCCTGGCATCAATATCCCGCAGGTCCGGGGGCTGGCCCCCGGCTTTCGCCAGATCAGAGCTTGCCGTCCTGCACGCGCAGTTGGCGGGCGCGGGTCAGAATCGCATCCTCGACCGCGCGAACGGTCTCTGGCGCCACGGCGCCACCGCCTTTGGTCTGCATCGCAATGTGCAGGCTGCGGGCGTCAAGCGCGGGGTCCTGAACATAGATCGTCGCCCGATAGGCGCGGCCACCGCCGGGCGGCACGCCGTAGCCCGTGACGATAACCCCCGTGAACGGATCAACCGATTCGATGGGCAGGAAGTTCAACACATCCAGCGAGGCGTTCCAGATGTACTTGTTCACCTCGACCGTGGTGTTCGGGTTCGCCCCGCCGCCCAGCAGGCTGCGCAACGACGATCCACCAAGGCCCGTGCCTTCCATTTCGCGGTCTTCGCGCGTTTTGGCGGCCTTGTCGCCGAACCAGCCCTTGCTGCCGCCCGAACAGGCCGCGAGTGCCAGGATCAAAGCGCAACTGGTAATCCCGCGCGTGAAGCGTCCGATAGACATGAAAGCCTGCCCCTATCCGGTTTTCCTGCTCTGTAACTGACCCACCGGGATGCGACAAGGTTTTTCCCTTGCTGGCGGGGGCCACAACACCGGGCCGCCGCCGAAGCTACTGTGGCAAAGCTGCACCATTGGCCCCTATCTTCCCCCGGCGCCTGCCGCTTTCCATTGCAATACGGGGTCGTAAGCCGGAAATAGGGTGCATCCCCAATTCGGATTCCCCTGAGTTGGGCACCTTTGATACAACGAGGGAAAACGAAATGAAAAAGATTCTGCTCGCCTCCACGATGCTGGCCGCCTTCGCGACCGTCGCGGACGCTGAAACCGGTGTGAAGATCTCGGGCTATGGCCGTTTCGGTCTGCAATACGCTGATATCGGCGGCGACTCGGGCACCTTCATCCACACCCGTCTGCGCCTGAACATTGACGCCACGACCGAGACCGATGCCGGCGTCACTTTTGGTGGCCGTATCCGCCTTCAGCAGACCTCGGGTCTGAAGGGCCTTGATGGTTATGGCTACGTTTATGGTGCAAACGGCACCACCAACGTCAGCGATGCTCTGCTCTATGTCGAGTACGAAGGTCTGCGCGTCGAAGTTGGCAACGTCAATACGGCGTTCGACTCGGCTGCTCTGATCTATGATTCGGAACTGGGCTTGACCGACTCGTCCTATGGTGACTCGCGTACGAACTTCTTCTCGTTCACCAGTGGCCATAACAGCACCGGTTACTCGGGCGTTTACGCGTCGTACAGCATCGACAACTTCTCGGCTCAGTTGTCGTATGTCGATCCCAAGCATTACCTCGGTGGTGCTGGTGCGCCTGGCGTCGGTGCTGAAACCTCGCTGGCTCTGTCCTACTCGATGGATCAGTTCACCGTGTCGGCCGCTGGGGTCTGGAATGGTGCAGGTCAGGACGGCAACGACGCGTTCTTCGTCGGCGGCGCTTATAATCTGAGCGACGTGGCAACCGTTGGCTTGAACTACATCGACGAAGGTGAAGACGGCGGTGGTACTTCGCTGGGCAAAACCATCGTTCTGTATGGCAACTACAAGATGGACGCCATCACTCTGAAGGCATATATCGCCCACAACGACTATGCTGGCAACACCGACGACACCGCCTATGGTATCGGTGCCGACTATGACCTCGGCGGCGCCAAGCTGACCGGCGGCATTCAGCGTGGTTACAGCGACGACACCGTTGCTGACGTTGGTGTGCGCTTCAACTTCTGATCCCTCCCGGATCAAGGTTAAGGAAGAGCGGGCTTCGGCCCGCTCTTTTCTTTTGGCGCAGGCTATGGCCATCTGCCGGCCAAGAGGTGCCCCATGTCTTATGTCGAAATCACCACGCGAATCCGCGAAACCTGCCAGCGTCTGGGGCGGGCGACCGACTCGGTGCACCTGATCGCGGTATCAAAAGTGCAGCCGCAGGACAGGGTTCACGCCGTTCTGGCCGCCGGGCATCGTCTGTTCGGCGAGAATTATGTGCAAGAGGCGCAGGCCAAATGGCCCGCTTTCCGTGCCGAATTCGGGCCAGTATCCGTGCATATGATCGGCCCCTTGCAAACCAACAAGGCCAAGGCTGCGGTAGAGCTGTTTGACGCCATTCACACCGTTGACCGCCCGTCGCTGGCAGAAAAGCTGGCGCGGCTGGCGCAGGATCGCGGGCAATCACCCGCCTGCTTCATTCAGGTCAACACCGGAGAGGAACCGCAAAAGGCCGGTATCCTGCCTGTCGGGGTCGATGATTTCATCGCCGCCACCCGCGCGCTGGATCTGCCTTTGCAGGGCCTGATGTGCATCCCGCCCGAAGGCGAAGACCCCGCCCCCCATTTCGCGATGCTGGCCGGGATGGCCGCCCGCAACGGTCTGACCGGCCTTTCCATGGGTATGAGCAGCGATTTTGAAACCGCCATCGCCCATGGTGCCACGCATATCCGTGTTGGCAGTGCGATTTTCGGGGCCAGAACCTACGGCTAGACGATCAGCCGCGCCCCCGGCACCGCCGCTGACCAGCGTTAGCCAGTGATCAGCGCCAGATCGCAGGGCGTCACAGCAGATGCCCCGATTTTGCCGCCTTGGTCGCAAGATAGGCGGCGTTCTGCGGGTTCTTTCCCACTTTCAACGCCACCCTTTCAGCCACCCTGATGCCGCAGCTTTCCATCATCGCCATCTTGCGCGGGTTGTTGGTCAGCAGCCGCACCGCGCCAAAACCCATGCCGCGCAAGATCTCGGCACCAATACGGAAATCGCGCTCGTCATCCTCGAACCCCAGGCGATGGTTGGCCTCGACCGTATCAAACCCTTGATCTTGCAAGGAATAGGCGCGCATCTTGTTGGCCAGCCCTATCCCACGCCCTTCCTGGTTCAGATACAGCAGCACGCCTGCGCCTTCGGCACCCATCTGCGCCAAAGCGGCGTGCAACTGCGGGCCGCAGTCGCATTTCAGGCTACCAAGAACGTCGCCGGTGAAGCAGGCCGAATGCAGCCGCGCCAGCACGGGCCGGTCGCGGTCGGGCCGCCCGATCTCGATGGCATAGTGCTCGGCACTGCCATCGTCGGGGCGAAAGATGTGCACGCGACCCGCCTGACTTGCGATCATCGGCAGGCGGGCGGACACCACCTCTTCCAGCGGCGCAAGGCGGAACAGGTCGGTGCAATCGGTCAGCGCCAGAAAGGTCAGGCCCTGCGATGCGGCAAGGGCCATGCCGTCGGGCACCTCGACCAGCACCGCCGCAGGCAACAGTTGCGCCGATTTTGCCAGTTGAACCGCCGCCCGGTGCAATGCGGCGCTACCACCGCGCAGGGCCGCGAACGGCCCTTTCAGCGGCATCCGCAGGTCATCCGCCGGGTCGGCCACCGCGTTCAGCCAGTCCAGCCCAGCCCCCTGCGGCACGATCAGCCGCGCCAGATCGCCGTCATAGGCGGGCGCTTTAAGCGTCTCGGCCCGCCAGCCGGTCAGCGCCAGTTCCACCTGCCCCA
>APMI01036553.1_pt1 | contig 12344 bp, 7 predicted proteins | sample 667938 | NCBI WGS metagenome assembly APMI01 (sample SAMN01084076, study PRJNA167559) | wastewater metagenome | biome: Wastewater | place: Denmark: Ejby Moelle, Odense | collected 2011-11-28 | reverse complement strand
GCGGGCCGGCAACGGTGCCGGCCAGTCCCAGCGTGCTCGCCGCATCCAGGGTCGGAATCCGCAGATCAGACAAACGCCCGTCGAGCGCACGCAGCGCAATGCAATGCGGCTTGCGTGCCACGGTGGCATCGCAATAGTCCAGCGCGCCATCGACCAGTACGATCGAATCGAAACGGATGACGTGGGCTGGCGCCTCATCGGAAGACGCCTGGACGCCCGCATCGCTCTGCGTTCCCGATGCACCATCCGGCCTGCCCTGCGGTGCGGCAGCCGGCTCCAGCACCGCCGGCAACACCCGCAGACGCCCGTTCCGCGCGCGCAGCATCGACAGATAGGCACCTTCGAGACGGAGCTCACGTACCTCGATGTCGCCGCGCAGAAGACTCATCAGCGCCGGCACCACACGCACCACCCGCGCCCGCAGCTCGTCCTGCACCGGCCACCCGTCCGCCGCCCGCACCACCACGTCGTGAAGTTCCAGCGCCGGCCCCCCGTCCGCCGCCCGCACCACCACGTCGTGAAGTTCCAGCGCGTTCCACCGCACCACCACATCCCCGACCTGCGCCCTCGCCCCCAAGCCCTGCTCAACCGCCACTTTCAAGCGCTGAACAGCAAAGTAGTAAGCAGCCGGAACCAGCAACAAAAGCGCGAGCAACGCGGCAAAAATGAAACGGGCGGTGCGAGAACGGAGCATTGGAATCGAGGAAATCGATCAAGACGATGGGCGCAATTGTAGGAAATTGGCGAGCAACGCTGCGCTGGGTCGAATCGAACGCACCGGACCACTGGCCGGCCCGGTGAGGTTCTTCCGTTTTGCCTTTAGCTTCGAGCAGCGCGGTAAGGGCGATTTTGCCGTTTGCGTTGACGCTTCCGCCGCTGGCTTCGTTGCCTTACGCGTTGTCTTGCACACAGCTTTTGTGGGCGATCCCGATCACGATTGGTCGGTCGATGTCGCCCTCGGAGAAGTCCATCAGCGCTTCCACCTCATACTCGGCGTGAAATGCGCGCCCTGGTGGTATCCGGCCTAACTTGCCGCTGCTCCACAACTCTCATTCAGGGCCGTCAAAGAAGATGGCCCAAGAGCATCAGGGGACTCGAAGGTGGTGGCGCACTGCGACCCCGGTTAGCACGAGTGATTTGGTCCACGGCTACAGCCGGCATTATTGTCGCAGGAGGCCTCGCAATGTCTCGCTGCCGTCTCGGACTGGTGTTTCCGGTCATTCGCCCACGCGCTGACGGTATTGATGTCGGATCGCGGCTTTCCGAGCACGGTCCGCGCCGTGCCCGACATACCAAGGGAGCCCTCAAGCGGTTCCGATGGCTTCGCGGATTTCTCGGGGCCAATCAACCCTGATCGAAGTCTTGTAGCTCAGCCAATTGAGCATGCCCCACAGCAGAAAGAACGGGATCGTCACCGGAAACAGCAGATGCCCGAGGATCATTTGTCCGGTCGCGTCTTTCCACCACAGCACGTAGTTCGAGCCGAACGGCCCCACAGCACTGAGGCTTTGCAGGAGGGTTTGCGGTCGAAGTGAGGGAGCGAATGTTTCGCCAGGGGGCAACGTTGGGCCGTTTTCCTCCATGAAGCGACGGATGTGTTCCCAGACCGCTGGCACGGTCGGTTCGCCGAGTTGGTAGCTGTGACCGATGTTGAAGCTGTCGATGATCGTCGGGTCTTTGGCGCTCTTGCCAACAATGAACACCAGCGCGTGATAGCGCGTGACCGTGCTGCCCGTCCCCGTAACGGTCGCAGTGTGCTCGCAGTCGAGCAGATCCCAGTCGTACGCGCAGATGCGCACCGGCCAGGGTTTGAACAATCCGAGAAAGCCCGGCTGCACTTCGCGAAAAATACGATAGACCTTGCGTTGGGCGCGGTCGAAGATCGTAGGTTCGTCTTCGAGACAGAAGAACTCGGTACGAACTGCCTTGAGAATGAATGCGGTGCCGCTGAGCGTCAGAGCGATCAACAAGCCCCCCCAACGAACAGTCCGAAACTGCCCCAATCTCGAACGAGCTCGATCCCCCACGGAAAGAAGAACACGCACAGACCAAGTCCGAACATTCCCATGATCATCAAAAGGCCACGCATCCCCGCGCCACCGCGAGCGGAGTATTCAACCGCGTCGCGGTAGCAGGCCTTTACCCAGCCCATGGTCACTGTTTCAGTGCAAGCACGCTCATTCTTTTTGTAGCGTCTCACGATGCCCGAGATCTGCCCATCCGGACGCTCGGCGTCAGTGCTGCGCCCAGCCCAACTTGGGCCGTTCCCAAGAATCGGCTTGTAGTACGGACTGCGATATTCGCCGTGATGGAGGATTGAACTACCTAAACTCATCCACTTCTGTATGTTCGATCGTAGTGGGCTTGATTGGTGGTTTGAAGAAGTTGCGCCCGCAGTCGCGGCATCGCTAGTTGCTGGCGCCCACGCACGTCAATGAACGAAAGGTCGAGCTGAAGGCTAAAGCTTCAAAAGACGCGCTCAGAACTTGCCGACCGATACTCAATGCCCAAAATGGATGAACCACTGGATCACCGACCAGTAGATCCATGCACCGGTACCTGCACAGGCCATCATCCACAGCACCATCAAGGTGGCGGCGCGTTTCTGTAGCCGTAGGTCGTTCTCATCCGCCACGATGACGTTGAATGGATTGGGGGAGACTGGTGTCGGCGGTATCCACTGTGCCGGAATTTGCGCGCGTGGGCGGCACCAGGCCTGCCAAAGTGAAAACGGAATGCCGACCCAGAACAACAGCACGGGAAGCGTGATGTACCAGTGGATTCGGGGAATGCCTTTGCGTTCGCGCAGCGGGATCGTGAGCGGTTCGCCGATGTAAAAATCTCCGTATGGCCCCTGCTGCAGAAAACGGGCGGTCCAACTGGTTATGCTCGGGTGGACTTCAGTCGGCGGCAGTTTCTCGGGCGCTTCCTCCATGAAGCACCGGAAGAACTCCCACAGGGCCACGCACGACCCGGAGCCGAGGTTTCCGGTGGTCACGGTGAAACCCTTTCGAACCGTTTTCTTGCTCGGTGGCTGTCCCGGCTCGAACTCCACCAGGATCAGGTTGCTGAAGGTCATGGAGCCGGATTCCGATACCGCCGAAGCGCTAGTTGTGATCGGCGTGATGTCCTTCCATTTCAACTCCATCACGACGCCGCGATGTGAGCCGTAGACCTTGCGCGTTTTGCGGTTGAACAGGATTGGCGACGGGGCGCGGGAAAACAGGGTCATTCCGACGAAGCCGACCGAAAAAAACATGGCGCCCACAGCGAGTACGCATCCGACCCAAGTGATCAAACCGAAATTAGCCCCCCCTGCGGCACTCGATAGCAATTTCGGGGCAATTGCCGCTGCGACGCCTACGCCAATCAGAATCCAGGGAGTCATGAAGGAAATAAACGGATTTGACTGATAGCGCGGATCCGCCAATAGCACCTCGTCATCGAGACGAAGGATCTGAACGGTGTCGGCTGAAGGGCGCACGTCAGACGTCCTGGTGATCACATCGAAGTGTTTGGGCAGGGATAGCCTTTTCGGTACGCTCATGCGCTTGCTTCCAGTTCAAATGTGGGCCAGGCCTGCACATCCGGCTTGTAACTGACCGCTACCCGCACCTGCGTGAAGTAAGGAACGTCGCTGACATCCCGCATCGTGCTGCCAACCGGGATGGAGAGCTTGCCACTACTCGGATCACGGCTGAGCATGAGCGGGGGGAAACGCACCATTGCCTCACCTTCCAGTACCAGCTGCTGGCCGTGAATCTTTTGATTGACGTCGTCTCCCGGCAGGGCGTGCGCGTCCTTGACCTCAATCGCACGGGTGCTGGCCAAGTGGTAGGTAGATTGTTTCAACTGGCGCTCGCGTCCATTGGGATCCGTGCCGAACAGTCGCAGCACGAATTCCGTGTCTTTCGAAAAGAAGGGTAGCGCAACGGTATAGAAAACCCTCAGCGTGGCGCTTTGTACGAGGGACTGCGTCTGGATGTTCACTGCATAGAGCACTGTTCGCAACGCCAGCATCTCGGCTTCCAGTGTCTTGAAACCGATCTTGCTGTCGGGACGATGGTGATTGCCGAAGCGCCCGCGATCCAGCCATTTTTCAAGCGAGGTGTCCGTCTTCTGGTCGCTATCGATGCTTTCGTAAATGCTGATCCCAATAAGGACAACACCAACCGCCAGCACGACGACCGTTCCGACGCCAGTGGCTGACAAGAAAAAGATCATGCCAGCACCAACGCCAGCGAATGCGGAGCCAACACCACCAAGGAACGCGGCAGCGTACGCAGCCCCTGCCGCATCCTCGTCACCATCGGTCGAAAGCCTGTTGGCGGATCGCCAAACCATTACCGCATCAACCACGCCAGCCACCGCTGACAACACCCCCGCCGAAAAACTCAATCCACGTACAAGAAGTGACTTGACGCCATTGGCCGCGATGGTCTTGGTCGCCGCTGCGATCTCGAGGCCGGAAGCGATCCCCGACGTCACCGCGGTCGCCAGTCCAACGTAGCCCTTGAGAATCTTCTCGTCGTCGGCGCCTTTGCCCTTCTTGAGTTCATCGGTGATGGCGTTGGATGCCTTGCAGAATGAGAGCAGCGCAAACAGGCTTGAGATCACCGAGAGCGGACGATCGAAATACTTGGCGGTCTTGAAGTCCCGCTCCGCGCCAGAGAGCGGATTGAACGCGAACTTCTCCGGCGTCACGAAGGCTTCTCGATTCAGTTTGAGGCGCTTGAAGACCTCGTCCAGGCTGGGATCCATCGCCTTGCCAGGCTGGAGCTTGCTCACCACCCAGGCCGTGAAGGCCACGGTGGGGTTCTTACCCGAAAGATCAATCATCAGCGCGCCGTCAAGGCTCTTGAGCTCCTGCCGCACCTCGGAGTTCGGCACGTCCGAGGGCTTGATGATGCGGGGTCGAACGGTATTGCCCTTGGCGTAACTGGTCGTCAGGGGCACTTGCACTTTGGGCTTGCCAAGGAAGGCCTCTTGCGCCCAACGCGTGAAGCTACGCAGCGGTGCGTTCATCTCTTCAGGCAGCATCAGGATATCGGCGCGCGACACGAGCACCGTGGCAAGTTGGGCCATGGAGCGCATATAGAGCTTTGGATTGCGCTTCTGCAGCCAGAGCAACTGGCCACTCAGAATGGTCACCAGTGCCTCGGTGGTTTCGGAATAGAGGCGCCGTTGTGTTAAACGGACCGCATGGGCTGCGTGCAGTTGCTTGTACCACTCGGTCCGCTTGAACGCGCCAAAGCTGCTCTTCTCGATTTTGAACGTCTTGTCGATCTTCGACGTCAGCATCAGCGCAAGCAGATCCTTGTCGTTGGCCGTTGCAGCCCGCCAGATCAGATTGTCTTTGCTGTCGGCTTCTGCCTCGAACCACGGCTGCCAGACCTTGTCGCGTTCGGTCTGTGTGACACCCGAACCCTGAGTACACGCAACGAAGGCATCTTCCAGGGCAAAACCCGATCGCGCATCAGTCGGATCGAAGTCGGCCTCGAACACCGTCTTGGTCAGCGCCGAGCACATCCAGGCGACGTAGTCTTTTGAGCGTGCGTCAACCCGGCTCGCCAGTGCTGCGCGTTCCTCCCACAGCTTCTTCGCCGGCTTGTATTTGGCCTGATCAATATGCTTCTCGTGCCGAGGCCAGTCACCCTTGCTGGTAGTGATGCTTTCGCGCAGATTTTCAATCACCGCTACGACCATCATGTCGTCGCGCTCAGCTTGGCTCGTCTTGTCGTCGATGCCGTGGACGCGTTCAACCAGTGCGTTGCGGTGACTATTGATGGTCGCCGTGAGCCCGATTGGGTCATGCAGGGCCATGATCAGGCCCGGCTTGGCGAGTGCACCGCTCATCGCCAGCATGGCCTTGCTGATGCCATCGGCCTTCGCACTGCGATCCTGCAACTGTCGTTCAGCAGGGAGGTTCTTGTTCAGCGCAGACACCGCGGTCGGTTTGAAATCCGCAACCCACTGCTTCAACGCCGCTGCGCTTGCGACTTCGGCATGCTTGAAGGGCGCCCCAGAGACAGCCTCAATCTTCTGCATCCGCTTTTCCGGTGCCTTGGCGTGCTCTGCACGCACGGACTTGGTCCAGCGATGGCGACTGTAAGCAATGTATGTAGGCCCCTTCGATGCGCTCGCGACGTCGATACAGATCGCCTCAATGCCGGTGTGATCTTTGCCTGTCTGTTTGACGCAGGCGGTCACCTCAGACGCGGCGGGAACGGTACTGGGCATGTCCTCGATCAGAAGATCGGGGTAGTAGCGGGGGTAGCCCGCGGCATCAATGAGGTAGCCCTTCCAGACCTTGTTCGGGTAGAGAAGGTAGAGGTAGCCCGGCTCAAGCGTTCGCAGAAAGTAGGTGCTTTCCTGCAAGGGCCTGTCGATAACACCCGCGCCGAAGTGTCCGCTCGGAGCGGTGAGGCTGGTTGCAATTTCCTTCGGCGCTGCCGCGTAGAGCACAGGAAATATAGCTAGGCCCTGCCGCTGGCAGCGTTTACACGGTTCGCTCATGGTCGGGTTACTCAGAAGCAACCAGCGCTTGTGCTGGCATGGAGAGGGGATTGATCCAGGCGCCGGAACGCAGCTCGTCGAGGAAGGCGTCATCCCACGATTGCACGAGCTCGGCAAAGCCGGGTTGATCGGACAGTTGCAGTTGTTTCAGTACCGACGCAACTTTTGGATGGGTGTCGAACGCGGGATGAAGCGTCAGCGTGCAGTGCGAAAAACGAAGCACGTCCGCGTCGTCATTCAACCCCCACGCCATCGCGCGGTGTGCGAGGCGTTCGAGCTCGTCGTGATTGGGCGAATCGGCCAGCTCCCAGTTCGAGACGATGGTCGCCAATCGATTCGCCCAACCAATGGCATTCAGCAGACGCCATTGATCCCTATCAGCAGCGCCCATGAGGGTTCGTGGACGCTGCTGATCGCGCGAAACGTCAGCCCTCGCTTCGAGGCATGCCAACGAATACCCGCTGTCCGGCTGCGCGACAACGCTCCACCATTGGGCGATGCCCAAGCTGCCGAGCCAGGCACCTACATGAGCGGTGCCCAGCGCACGCGGCAGGTGCTCCATGACCCGCGGATCCCAGAAGCGAAAGGTGACTGTGGCCCAATGCGGGGGGCGAGCGGTAGCGCTTTGCGCTAGGGCGGCTATGGGCGGCGGCGTGTTCCGGTCGCGGAGAATCAACCACGCGCAAACGCTGCGGGGCTGACCTGACTCCGTGTCGAGAAGCCCACGCGCTTCGTCAAACGACAAACGCAAGGAGGCGTTGAGCGCTCGCTCGTTACGAGCAGCGCTGCCCAGGCTCAGGAGATAGGGCCGGCGATCCGCTGTCAGTGTGTTGATTGGCAATACCTGCCGCGGTAGCGCTTGAAATTCAGGCACATCAACGACGCGATCGGCCAGCGCTGGGTCCACAAGAAGGTAAAGCCCATCAGCATCCGAGAGCGCACGAATCGCAGCCTCAAGGGGGTCGCCGGCAGATGCGTTGCTCCCCAATCGCCAGGCAGTGGTGTCTGCGCTCATTCAATCAGCTCCCAACAAACGGGCCACCTGACCCTGCCGCGTCCGAGAGCTTCTGCGCACATCCCTTGAATTGCCCCTTGGGCATAGTCGGTGCCGAACTACTTGCACTTGCCGGCCCGGTCAAGTTCTTCTGACTCGCCTTGAGCATCACGCTGCCCGGTGCGGTCAGCGTGATGTTGCCGCCTTCGATCTGGATCGCAGCACCGGCAGCGGTGAGCTGGACGTGGCTCTTGGCGCTGATCTGGATGCTGGCGTGCGTGCTCGCGATCGTGACCTGCTTTTGCGCCGCCACTGTGGCGGTGTTGTCGTGGGCGTGCGCAGTGACTTTGCCGGCGGCGGCGTGCAGCTTTATTCCGGTGTCGGTGATCGGGCGTGCGCCTTCGGGCTTCTTGCCCACGGTGTAGAGCACGAGGCCGGCACCGCTCGCCCAGCGAATCGCGCCTTGCGCGGCGGCCTCAAAAGTCTGGCCACCGGTGACGGAGAGGTCGTTGGCCACGGTGGTGCTGTGGGTCGGGGTGGTGAGTGCGATGCCCGCTTCACCGAATAGCGAAAGGTGCGGCGCAGCCCAAGCGCTGACGATACCGGTGCCGCCTGCGATCCCGGCGGGGCTTTGGTTGATGCTGGTCGTCTCGGCCAGTTCCTTGGATTGCGTTGTTGTGCCTTCGAGCGGTGGCAGTTGCTTCGGCTCGGACGGGTCTTTCGGCAGTTTGGCGCGTGAGGTGTTTGCGGCTTTAGCGAGGGCGATCGCGAGTTCGCTACTGCTTTCCAGCACCGAGGCTACGCCACTCGCATCGACGTGCGGCACGCCACGGTGGCCGGATTCTCCAGCCGAGACTTGCAGCCCCTGCGCGGCGCGCACGGCACCCGCGGCGCCAGTGGCCAGTTCCACCCCGTGGCCACGGGCGGCTTCGCGGGCGTTGTCGGTCTGTGCCCGCAGGTGACCCAGCTGCAGGCGACTATCGTGCTGCGTGGTGGAAAGGCGAAGACCGTCCTGGCCCGGCGTAGCGTCGAACACCAGCGCGTTATGCTCACCGCTGCCGGCCTGACTCGTCGCGAGCGCCTGAGTCTTGATACCGGCAAACACCGGCTTGTGCGCATGTGCACCGGCTGTGCCGGGGAACCACGCGGGTGCGTTGCCCGTGGCGTTGGCGCTGCCACTGCTGACCTGATTGCCTTGCGCGTCGTCTTGCCCGCGGCCGTTGTAGGCGAGCCCGATCACGATCGGGCGGTCGATGTCGCCTTCGGAGAAGTCCACCAGCACTTCCTGCCCTATGCGCGGGGTGAAATGGGCACCCCAGTTGTCACCGGCTAGCGCAGTCGCCACGCGGACCCAGGTACCGACGGTTTCGTTCGCGCGCGCGTTGTCGTCCCCACTCGGGTGAGCGAGCCGGCTTTGGGCATTGCCGCCGCGTAGCCACGGCAACTGGATCTTGATGCGGCCATCGCGATCGGCCGTGAGCGGCGTACCCGAAACGCCGACGACCAACGCCGTCTGCGTGCCACGCACGGTGGGTTTGGCATGGATGCGCGCGCCGTGCTGATCCCAGGTGAGCGGGCGGTAGGGGGTATCGGCAGGAATGCTGTGCGCGCGGTTGCAGTAGAGCGGGGTGTCCGCTTCTTTGCGCACCGCTTGGCCGGCGTTCGTTTTGTCGCTCAATGCGTCAAGCAGTGCCAGTGCGGGCGTCGGCCCCAGGACTTCGCGGATCTGCGCCAGCACATCAGCAGCAAGGTTGTTGCGCGCTTCGTGTTCCACACTGAGGACGGCGACTGGCACACCGGTTGGCGGGCCAAAGGGGCCATCGGTGATCACGCTGCGAGTACCCGGTGCGAACCGACGCACGGTGCTGCTGATCGGGTATGTGTGAACTCGGCACTGCCACGCTTGCAGCTGGCGCTGAGCGTAGCGCTCGCCGTCTTCGACTGTCGGAAAGGCGTAGAGGCCGGGCGAATCGCTGCGCACGAGCGAGATTGGGCCGCACTGCTGTCCACGCGCTTCCACGGTGACACGCTGGTGGGCACGGTAGTCCCAAGTCACGATGCGCACGGTGTCGGGCATCACGCGCGAGCTTCGCTGCAGGCTTTGCACGGTGTCGGCCACTTCGGTGGCATCGGCGCGGTGAAAGCGCATCGGCGGCACTTGCTTGAAAGCGCCGTTGTGATCGGCGATGACCAGGGTGTGGGAGTCGGCGGCGTGCTCGAACCAGTAGAACAGGCCTTCCTCGGCAAGCAAGCGTTCGACGAAGGCCAGATCACTCTCACCATGCTGCACACAGAGGCTGCGCGGTAGCAACGCGTCGGGCTCAGACAGCTCCCAGCGCCACTGCGGAACCAACTTGCCTTGCCCTTGCCAGCCAGCGAAGAGCTCATCGCAGATCGCAACGACGTTCTGATCCTGGAAAGCCCAGCTATCGCGGTTGTGGCCAAGGAAGGCGAGCCACGGCTGCACCCGCATGCGGTAGCGCGCCAAGCCGCCGTCTGCACCCTGCAGGCCAAAGCCGGTCACATGGCCGTGAAAGGGACGATCGCGGCTCACGAGGCCATCGGTCAGCAGCGTCAAACACACCGGTTGCCCGATCAGCGACTTGTGCGCGATCTGCGCATCCTCGCTCAACAGCATCAGATCGAGTTCAAAGCCACCTTCCCCCACCGACTCGCGGATTCGCGCGGTTTCCACCAGCAGTGCATCGTTGCCCAGCGGGGTGGTAAGACGCAGCAAGCGGTTGGCGTCGGAAAAGCTGCGCGAAAGCAGACCAGGGATTGAGAAACCAGGCATCGGAACGGTCCGTCGAGGCACGACATTTTGGTTAGGCCGACAGCATATCGCTATGGCATATCAAGGACCGTGAAATGCGACAGGTTGCCGGCGCCTTTGGGCGATCGAATCCGCCTCCGTCTGGTGTTGAAGCTGTTTCGCCCTTGGGACCGATAGGCAATTGAGCCGCACTGTGACGCCCGACGCACGGCCGCTCACGCTTTTGACGTGAGCCAGTCACGCGCGGGAATGCCGACGGTATGATTTGTTCGCCAACCGGATTTGAACCAAGCTCCGCGCCTGGGCGCACTCAGCAGAGGTAATCGTGGGACTTTTCGATCAGCTCAAATCGATACTTGCCAAATCGCCGACCCCCCAAGCGCCGGCAAACCACGCTGACGCGGTTGGGACCAGTCTTGGCCAGCCCCCGGAGCGACGCGTCCGTGATCGCCAGAATGCGCGGCCGGGTACGAGCGCGCTGATTGTTGACGACTCGCCAACCATCGTTGCCGCGCTTCGCAAGATGCTCAATTCCGCCGGCTACGTCACCCTTGAAGCGCTGACCGCCGAAGAAGGAATCGAGATAGCCCGCGACCTGACGCCGGACATCATTTTTCTCGACATCGTCCTTCCCGGCATGAACGGCTTCGCAGCACTGCGCACGCTACGGCGTGATCCGCTGACGAAGGATATTCCGGTGATCATGATCAGCGGCAACGAACAAGCCACCGAACAGTTCTTCGGCACCCGAATCGGCGCCGACGATTTCATGAAGAAGCCTTTTTCACGGCTTGAAGTGTTCGCTCGAATCGAACGACTTCTTGATGCAGATATGGTGCCGCGCCGGCTGGTTACCGCTTCGCAGCCAGAAGTGGCGAGCACAGGCAGCGTCTAGCCGATACGACAGAGATTGCCGCTGGTGAGCGGCGAACGAACTGGCGGGAATGCTATTCCCAAAAGAACAAAAGGCCCTTTATGGGCCTTTTGTTCATTCGCATCTCAGAAGTTGTTCAGAGACAAACGCTTTTCATATCAGACATCGATGTTGCGCGCGTAGAGCGCATTGCTTTCGATGAATTCTCGACGCGGCTCTACCTGGTCGCCCATGAGCGTGGTGAAGATTTCGTCGGCGGCGATGGCGTCGTCGATTTGAACTTTCAGCAGGCGACGAACGGCTGGGTCCATGGTGGTTTCCCACAGCTGGTCGGGGTTCATTTCGCCGAGGCCTTTGTAGCGCTGCTTGCTGAGGTTACGTTCGACTTCGTTGAACATCCAGCGAATGGCATCGGCGAAGGATGTAACCGGTGCCGCTTTTTCGCCGCGGCGCATTTCCGCGCCTTCGCCGATCAGACCATTGATCATTTCGGCGGCGCGCCGGATCTGCGCGTAGTCACCGGAGACAAGGAATTCAGCGTCGATGATGCCGCGGCGCACGTTGCCGTGGTGCATGCGCTCCACCGCGAGTTCCCACGCTTCGCTTTCCTGATCGAAGTGGGGCCGGACGTTAACGCCCTTGGGCATCGAGGCTTGCAGTCGCGCTGCGGAATCGGTTGCAGCGGCCTCGTCGGTGAGCGAAACGTTGATATCGCCGGCCAGCATGGCGTGCAGCGCAGCGGGGTCGATGAAGCCGGAGACCCGGTTGATCACCGCTTCGGCGAGCAAGTAGTTGCGGGCGAGTTCGCCGAGCGTTTCGCCTTCGATTGGCGCTGCTCCCGATGAGGGAATGAGTTGCGCGGTGTCGAGGCCCATCCGCAGCAGGTGGGCGTCGAGTTCGGCGTCGTCCTTGATGTAGCGCTCGTTCTTGCCGTGCTTGATCTTGTAGAGCGGCGGCTGCGCGATGTAGATGTGGCCGCGCTCGACAAGTTCGGGCATCTGGCGATAGAACAGCGTCAGCAGCAGGGTACGGATGTGGGCGCCGTCGACGTCCGCGTCGGTCATGATGATGATGCGGTGGTAACGCAGCTTCTCTGGCTTGAAGTCGTCCTTGCCGATACCGGTGCCGAGCGCGGTGATCAGCGTGGCGATCTGTTCGGAGGAGATGAGCTTGTCGAAGCGCGCGCG
>APMI01014464.1_pt1 | contig 12346 bp, 11 predicted proteins | sample 667938 | NCBI WGS metagenome assembly APMI01 (sample SAMN01084076, study PRJNA167559) | wastewater metagenome | biome: Wastewater | place: Denmark: Ejby Moelle, Odense | collected 2011-11-28 | reverse complement strand
CTTTTTGACCAGAATCATGCTCTCGGCTTTTACCATATGCTTTTTATAAGATTAATGATGAATAGGTTGTAAATTTTCGATGAAAAAAAATAGAAAAAAAATCAACATGTAACAATTTAACGAACTCCTAAATTAGTATAATTGCGCATGCTATTTTTAAAGATGATGATATTTTCATTGATTTATCTTTATATTATATAATTAATTTAACGTAAAGAATTAGTGAAGAAAACAGTTGGAAGGAAAGAGAATCCGACTTCCCAGCTGGACTTTATATCATCTTAATTTTGAAAAGTATTGTCTTTTTTCTATGCTGAACAAAATTTGTAATATTTAAACTAATATTATAGAAAATTCTATGAACTCAACAGGAATCACAGGCACTGATCTTTTCACAGAATCTTCGAATCCAAAACCTTAGGAAGCCCAACAACAAGCTTAGTCAAAACTGCGTCTACCGATAAAAACACCCGGAGCTGCCAGCACGAACGAGTCGATGAAACTTTATTCCCGTTTTATAAAGCTATCGAAACTGTATAGCATAAGTCTAATAGTACAGATATCGCTCACTATCTTTTATGTAAAGACTTTGTAATGTAGTATTAGCTTTCGTATGCGGGAAGCCAAACTAAAGCCAATTTCCTCGTCAATTTACAAACTGGTGTATCTTTAGTTTCGATACTGTTAAGCATTTTTACTTAAATTTCAAGAAACGAATGGAACATTTCATAAAATTTACGATAATGGTAGCTTCGACCTTTCAAGTTCATTTTCCCTGCTTGCATTATACTGGCCCAGCCTTACGTATTTCTATAAGAATAATACATATAAAATTGGGACTTTCAAGACCAAATTAGTGTCCCTTTTAAACTTAACTACTTAATGGTCAACTTTTCACTATTTAAAATCGGTTTAATTTTCATTAATTTTATGTTCTCATTAAAGTATAGAAATCCAAGGTCTTCAAGAATATGTAACATTTATGGATCTAGAAACTCTCATTTATTTTCACTAAAATCGCTATTTAAACACCACCCTATAATCTTAATGAAAGTATTCTTCACGATTTCTTTGCTTATTTTTCATTTATGTATCGAGTCAACGAGCGAAACCGAATTCCTAATCCTAATTTATTTGAATATTTCGGAAACTGCATTTGGGTTGCATTTATAACTATGACCACTGTCGGCTACGGAGATATCACACCTATCACGTATATTGGTAGAATTTTTGGATATTTTTGTGCTTTCTGTGGAGCTATCATCATTTCTATCTTAGTTCTAGTCGCGATTAACATGTTTTAAATGGATCGGCACGAATAGGAAGCTCTTAAAATGCTTAAAATTTTGTCACAAAAAAGAAAGCTTAAGAAAATTGCGGGAAAGTATATCAGACTGGCGCTATGGAGGCTTTGGCAAAATAAAAAGCTAAAAAAATACAAAACTGACACTATTATTAAAGAAAGTCGTGAGTAAAAATCACAAAAAAGTTTATTAAAATAAGGAATTGCAATTTATAAATTCAATAAAAGTAGCACATAAAAATTTATGGGTCTTGAAATGTGCCGATAATTTGAGAAATCGTTTGCTCGCATTCAGTCTATAAACTAAAATTCTGATACTCTATTAAGCTATCTAGGAAGCTAAAATTTTATAAATACTGACAAAATAAAAAAATGCACTGATCCATTATACAACAAATGAAGTGAGCATTCAGTATTCGACAAAATTTCAATTTATTTTTTCATGCTTTATTATATTAAAACTGATTTCTACTTGATTTGATGCATTTAGTAATTATTAAGATAATCATTTGATAATGAGTGGCCGCAAACGAATTAAGTAGAACTACGAGGGCGATGAGACTCAAAAAGATGATAAGTTTAAGCTTATCTTTCAAAAACTGTGCGCTGCGAGTATAGCTAACACTGAGCATCCTTTCGAGCCACTCATGAAAAAAATAGAGGCAGAGAAACATCCCATTTTGCCAACATTAGGACCATCAGGCTAAGTTTATAAGCTAAATAGCGAGAAGCGTAAAAAGCCAATATAGATTTATTTGGACTCAGTCAACACAATATACAAAAAGAAAGATTTAGACATACTGATAAACCCATTGACTTACTCTAATGTGTTTGAAAACTGGGCTCCCCGAGAAATTGCAATATTCTAGTAAGCTATTTTAAAATTCGGCAAACAGTTCGAGTACATCGCTGATTTGATCTAAACGAAGAGCACTAAGTAAGTGTATGAGTTTTACCTGGAGTGGAAAACAACCTCGCATTTCAAGTCATACAAAAGTCATTTTAGTATTGCTAACCGAAGTAACCTCGAAGAGTGGGTTTGAGACACTTTGATTTTTTGGATCACATTTTGAATATTGTACTTGTTATAATTCTTATTCATCAAGTTGAGAGGCTTAGCAGGTATGAACGATAGAACCAATTAAAAGAAATTAGTCGAGGCTTTCAGAACTTTCTTTGAGAAATCTATCAGCCCGTATGTATACTCTAACGAAAATGTCATGAATGAATGGAAATATTTCTCTAGATTAATCTCATCAGAACCCATAGACTACAGTCAAATAGAGTTTTACCTTCTATTGGCAAATAAGTCTCAAATGAATCCACAAATGACACAGCCTGATTTTCGCAGTACCAGTTATGCTGAGAATTATAAATACAATCAGGTTCCATCTCAAACCCCTAACCACAAACTGATGTCAGAGTCAGATAAGAAAAGCTCAAACTCAAAGGCAATCGCTTCTCCTAAAAAGTAATCTTTTTGTTAAAATTAGAAAAAATTTAGTTGCTTGTTTGGAATCATTCCAAAACATGTTAGTGAAAAATCAAGAAAAGTTAGAATCTTTTAACCGCAAGGACATGCCAAACAACACAATCGGCCCAAATCCCGTCAAACGTTACTATTGAGTAAATCGGATAGATAAATTTGATCCTAACTAAGCATTTTTAATGTTTGTCCTTCATTTTTATTTGAATTAGCAGATGATTGTGTTTAATTTGATTAATATGAGTTGGGAATAGAGAGCAGAAGTTTATAAATAAAGTTATAGATTGTTAATAGCAGTTAGATCCGTATTTATTCAAATTTAAAATGAACCAGCAAGAGGATCTTCGTCGGAAATACACAGGCAATGCAAACTACAAAACAGTCGCACCCAGTAATCCGCTCATTGCCAATAAAGACTGGAAACGTAGTGATGTATCTCGCGAGAAGGAAGACAAAAAAATTATCATTGACCGACCACCCCTTAAAATAAACACTGTCGCTACTCATAACAATCATATCAGTACTGGCCCATCGACTAGCACAGGGCAGTAATAAAATAATAGAGTTAATCCGAAGGCGATCAATTTTAAAAATTTGAAAGAAAAATAAACAGTAGTAAAGAAGTAGACAACAGTCATACCTTCTAATACGCAAGGCCATCAAAAGAATATCGTTCATCCAGTCATTAAACCAAGCGTCTAGTACTATGGAGCCAGCACCAAGAATATGAGACCGCCAGAGCCTCATGGAATATCAATTAATGTCAATATTCAGAACATGATTTCTCAGAAGCAAGTAGAAAACATGAATTTAGAACAGCAAAGTGGGCTTAGCGATCGATCTGGACTTGGAGACGATAAAAAATCAAAAAAATTATTACCTAATAATATGATTTCAAAAATAGATGACTTCGAATGCAAAGAAGAGTTAGTATTCAAGCGAACGACTCCACTAGATAAATAAAATAAGGTACAAGACAAAACAGTCGAGAAGAGACCTTTAATAGATCGCACTAAACATAAAATTTAATCACAAACGAAACCGACAACTACCGTCCCTATTAAGCTTGTGGATGCAAAATAACAAATTAAAAAGTTCGAGTCTGAAATTGAGAACATAAATTCTGCATCATAAGCTGAAGCTGTTACATATTTGGACCATCGTCAACAATACTACATGATTCCGCCCCATTATATTGAGAAAAACCAGAAAAATTTCAACTGGAAAATGAGAGTCACATTGTTCGAGTGGATGATGCACGTGAGCTATTAATTCTCCATTAAAAGGGAAACATTTTACATCGCAGTCAACTTAGTCGACTTATTTTTATCAAAATAATGGAACCTACAGAGAACTGATTTCCAGTTAGCAGGAACAGCAGCTATGTTCATCGCTTCCAAATTGGAATAGTTTGAACCCAAATGCTCTGATCAGTTCGCAAAAGCTACGAAGAAATACAGCGCTCAAGAAGTCAAATAGATGGAGCGTAAAATTTGCAAGGTACATTAATTTCTAATATAGAGCTTAAAATATACGTTAAATCCGCCAACTTTATCAACATGGTCAAATAGATTCATGTTGCAGTGGGACACATTCTTGTAGCAGAACCCATCGGCAACTAGACACCCGCTATTTGCAACTTGCTAACCAAAGTATTTCAAAAAGTGTGACACTGAGTCGTATCGTCGGTATCGTACAGTCATGCAATTTCTTGACTGCGCAACTCTCGATATCTAGACTGTGCAGTATCAACCCAAGCTACTCGTGTGCGCTTTCATGTACTTAGTGCTGGGCCACTCAATGGGTGTCTTCAAGCAGGATGAAATCTGGATGAAATTTCCTAGGTCATCATTGTATCTTATCGATGACGATAATCTATTCAACGATCTATTTATGACATTCCTGCAAGCCAGCTTCAATATAATGCTAATCGACTTGCTGCCGACAGTACAGTACTGCGCAACATATTATGGGCTAACCTTGAACTTCGAGTAGCCCATAACCCCACCTGGCAGTGACCTAGACAGTATTGACTTCTAGGACTACTGTTCATTCCAGACGTATAATCCGTCTGCGAAATCTTATGTTTTCAATACGAGGATGAGAGGAATGTACGACTGATATGGCATCATGCTGATTAATTTTAATACTTTCTTATTTTATTGTACTATATTTTTATATATTTTCATATCACACTCATTACTCTAATTACCTTTATTTCTTGAACCGTTTATAACTCTCTTTCGAATTGAGTCATTAGTGAACTTTTTGGACTCCAGATTTGCACTTCGTCTTTTTAACAATCATAATTAAATATACCTCCTTTTTCATTAATTTCCACATGGTAATTATCTGTGAAGTCTTCTTTTTAACGGTGGGTATATTCTTAAACTTGTGCAAAGTGTTTCTCGGAAATTTGTTTTTCTTTTTTAAACTTGGTTTAAATAAAGAAATGCTTATCTTTGTACATAATGGAAATATCTATTTTTCCTTGATTTTTTCCGCCCCGGCTAGTTGATTTTAGTTGTTGAATCGGAAGGAATAGATGATCTCCAACCTTACTGACACGTTATTAACCTCTTAGTTGGAAATAAGGACATACTTGCTTGAGTAAACAAAATAACTGAAATTGAAACTCATACTAGTTGACTGGTTTTTGTAAAAGATGCTTTTTAATTAAGATTTCAAGCTTAGGAAACCGACGGGAATAATAAGGTTCTTAAAGAGCTGTAATTTGTTCTTGGTGCATGATTAGATGTTATATTGTAAAATTATATATTCAACTGTTTTATACTATAATCCCTTCTTATTTGTATATAGTACTTGGAAATTATTAGAATGTTAGATATCACCTCGTATAGAAGAAAGTAAAAGTATGTTCAACCACTCACAGTCATGCGAGAGTTCTACCACGACACGAGGGCACTAACACAAACAAAACCAAGAATGAAATCGTGTAATGATGTTGACCCTCTCGCTAGACAGACACTCTCCATTGATAAATTTAGCAAGTGCATTAAAGAAATGGAGAATACGAAGTATAATGCAACTGATAATAATATGGTAACGCTTATGAGCACTATCAGCAAAGATAAACTTAATTTTACTCAATGTCATAGCTTAAGGAAGTAGTCTGGATGTTTTAAATCATCGTTCTCAAGTAGTATACCATTGTTTAACTGCCACCCTGCGATAAAGGGGCGTATTTTTAGTAAAATGGAAAATTAGAATGATTCGAAGCCATAAATTTCCAATATTTTATTCACGAAGCGCAAACTGCAGATAAAAAATACAACCTAAGCATATTACGAAGTAAATTTAGTTTGAACATAGATGTGCTAATCAAAGTAGCAGATGGTCAAGGCTAAAAAATTAAAGAAGGAGCGGCTCAACAAAATCAGGTAAAATTGGATAATCACTAACTTGTACAAGGATACGGAACCTGAAGTATGCAAAACAGCGAAGAACAAGTATCGAATTAGAGAAATGTTTGCCAGCACACAACAAAATATTTTTCCAAGGGCATGATAATTGATGAAGTGACTCTCTTTCTGTGATATTATAGTATAGCCCTCAATATTAATTTTGATCAAAAACGAAATGCATTTTCAAAGTAAAGCAGTATTTAAATATCATTAGATAGTAATTTCTTGTCTTTATCATGTTGAAATAGCATGTGGGTGGTAGCTGGTGAGCTTCTCATCTTCTAAAAATGTCAGAGGGAATAACACGGCATGCCCTTGGATTTTGTGAGCGTGTTAATTGTACTATTATAGGCTTGCTTTCTATTTTCTTAGCTTCTTTATGTGCAGAAGGGATTTTATTTCGTCATCCGGGTAGCAACCGAATAAATTTTTGTAAATCATAGAGTTATCCTATATTATTTTATTAGTACTTTTGCAATTTCATATATTTATTTCCACAACTCCTCGCTTACGGGATTTCTAACTTTTATTTCCGACATACCGAAGTGTTATGCCCACAGTCTAGATCTAAGCTTATGAATTTTCTAGACCACTTTAAACGACTGCTTATTGATGAAAATTTATTTATTGGGAGCAGACTATACAAGTAAGCAAAGCTAAGAATCACGATTGCCTTCCATAGAGCGATCGTTTATGTTTGCAGATCCGCAAATCAGATAGCGATCGTCAATTATCATGAGCTTGGAGTGTAAGTATATTATTTATGTTACGGGAATCTAGTTTATTATGCCATGTGTGCGTAATCCTAAAATTTGAATGTAATTTTATGGGTGAGCTGTTTTCTTAGAAATTCGACCTAGCAGACTGTCCTCACCTCGACAGATTGTTTTGTATTGCCAATTCATGATAACTCGAGGCAATGAGGCTGAAGGATCATCTAATTAACCGGCAAATCCAGGAATCAACGGCATGATAATAATTACTTTAAATGATTATTCTAACTATATTGCTCGAATTATTCTTTAACTAATTGCTTCCATTATCTTATTCTTCACCACACCATTTGATTGAGTTGCTGAAATAAAGAACTGATTTTAGATGTATATGAATTTTTATGCATTGTTAATTAAAGAAATGTAAGCCTCGTAAATAGATTTCTCGTACTATTTAGAGCCTATTGACCATTGGCTTGCTGATCTTAATGCTTGACAGATAAAAATTTGGCTCTACTATTACATAAAAATCTATTTTTATTATTCACTAAAATGATTTTGTGCAATTTATTTTGGCTTTTTTGGAGTGGCACCAAATTTTTATCGTAGAGTTTATCTTGCTCTCGCTAAAATTTCGATGGAATTTCTTCGTGGAGGTGGCTCAATAACTTAAATTTGTTTTGTCATTTCTTGCAAATAATCATCTTGCACACGCTATTAAATATGCTATTTATCATTAATTCTGGCTTATATCCTCTATATTTGATCTAAAGTCTCTCTCATGCGATGTTAATTATTTTTGATTTTCTCTAAATATTTCTTTTCCTCCTGCAACTCCTCTGCTGAAAAGTTGATCATAGATTCCACTTAGCCATACTGCAAATTATGATGCTGATCTAATTCAATGTCCTCAATGTTTATCTGTTTAACTTAGTCTTTATTTTCAGTCTGCATGTACATTAACTAAGCACTTGGGGATTATCGTTTTGAATTACGGGATGACATCATCGGTTTATGGGCTTGGTTTGGGGTCTAGTGACTGTTCATTTTTTAATCTTATGTCTTTCGCAGTAGTCTATTAAATGCGTTTATCAGGGATTATTTTTTAGATGGAGCTTTATTTGGCTAATTTGAAGTTAGTTCATAGTTTGCATGCGTATGCTGAAGATGTTCATTGTTTTGGTGATCAATATTTTTCTTACTGTTCAGTTTGAACTTGATCTATTTTACGATGTCTTTTATACTATCAAACAGTCCTACTTTCTTCTATACCACCATCTCTTTATCTTCGTTTGTAATGAGCACATATCGATCTGCGAAATGAGTTTGATAGCTGGCATAGTTCCAATATTAAATAAAATGCCTGCTTAAGTCTTTGACGCACTTGCCCTTTACCATAAGTGTCACATCATGCCAAGGCAATCTCGGAAGTGTTCTTTACACATTTTCCTTTGTATACTATCTCACTTGCATGAAATCTGCCTTTCTGCAGTTGTTGTATTCAATCCCTGGATAAATGTCAGGGTTGGACTCAGTAATTAAGTGTTATTGAGTATCGTATCTGCCGTAACAAATATCGAGTCCACCGAGAAAAGCTAAAGATTGATCAACCACAATCAGCTTTTAATGGTGTGACCAAAATGTTGGCAGCACAATTTGGGGATGTCGGAGCACTCGAATATTTGAATCCAATGCTTATAGAGCCTCAATTGTGTAGGCTGAGTCATTAGTTAGGAACGATGACTAATAGTAGACAACAATGTAAATTTTGACTCCCTTTTTTGCAGTCAGTTTCAATAGGTGATCGAGTCGATAATCAGAGTTTGTACCAGTGACAGGGCGAACTAAATAAAATTCTGGTGAGACCCACCATCCACATATAAATACTTCTTCTTGTGCGTTCTAAATCCCATGAGCAAGAGCTTAAAAATATTAGGCCCCATCGACAAAAAACTAAACATCATTGGAATACCGAACAGGTGCAAAGCTATTGAATCTGTACTCCATCTGTTACTTCTTATACAGTTTGAAGTGCTTGTCGAGTATGTAGACAAAGATAAAGAACTACATTGCATTTGAGGCCTGCAATGTTAATTTACGATGATAAGAGTGAATGTAGATTAGGTATTAAGATGATGATGGATTTATAGGGGTCTACCATGAGAAGTCTTTGCAAAAGTGTAAAAATTACTGAATCTTCTGCTTTGATGTATTGTATGTTATTATGCCATTGTTGAGAATGTATACTTGACATCGTCGCCATTTTATACACAGACAACACTTATACTGAGCATATCGACCACCTGACTGTTTTTTCAAGCTAAGCGAGAATTTTTTACCAGGAATAATTGGACCAATATCAAAAAATAGCCTAAACCATTATTCTTTATCAATATCTTGCAGACCAGTAATATGTGCTAGGTACTCCGAATCCCGTATTTTGTCAAAATCATAAATATACTAATATTTCATTTATTTGGCTTTTTTGTTGTATAAACGTAAGAATCTGACAATCTCGTCATGCGTGCGATATACTCTATTAATAAGCTATATCAGTACGTGAATTAGGTCTGCTGGTAATCAACTGTAAACTAATATAATGTGGGACTGATGTCATCGACCAGTAGCTCAAATTCTTTCTGCGGCATGAAGTAGAAAAGATCTTTTATTATGTCGGGAGTTTCAAGCTTGCCCGAGTAGGCTATTTTGATGGACATGGGTGGACTAATTTCCAAAATATTATACAATTTTAATAATAAACAAACATATGCTCGATAACAAATCCAAAATCATGATCACAGTCTCTGTGGTCTCGCTCATTTTCTTTGCTCTTTTCGGTTTGCAGAAACTTTCGAATAGAAGTACTCCGCTTCTCGACTCAAATAATTGGAATGCAAGTGAGGAAATGTAAGCAAACGCTTCATCTATCTCCTATTCTCAATCAGCTAGTCCAGTCGGTTTACCCAATCTAGGTAATGTCTGCTACATGTCATCTGTACTCCAGGTCATGTTCGCATTGATACCTGAGTGGATATAGTCTAATACTAACAAAGGAGCACTCACATAAAAATTTCTTCATTTGAATAAAAACAGAGATACTGCAACCTATGTATAGTTTAAAAGAGAAGCGTAAAACAGTATTTAAATCACTAAAGGATATTATTAGCAAGATGCTCATGAGTTTTTTACATAGTTGCTCAATACTCTTTCTCAATAGAATATAAAAGTGGATTAGAACAAAAAATAATCATCTGGAATACAAATGATAGCAACTTAAAATTCACATAAGAGTACAATTGTATAAAGTGAACTGTAACAATTATTTAAAGGAGAACTATAAGCAAACTATCATTGCTAAAAAGGACATAAACTGACAGCATCAGTATAGCCATTCACATTCTTGTCTGTGCCAATTCCAGCTCATCAACATACGGCAACAGTATCATAGCTTTTGGTTATGTCACTAGCTCTAGAATAGATCGATGGAGCAACCTGCTAGAAATGCGGGAGTGGGATACCAAGTAAATTAGCTAAAACAATTTCAGTCACTAAGACACCGCATTATTTAGTAGTACAATTGCTCAGGTTCAAACAGGAGGCAGATGGTTCAGTTGCGAAAATCAATGAGAAAGTATTATACACTGACAATATCAATTTAGGACTTAAATTCGTTGATCCAAAAACAAAAAGGTAAAATAATAAAAATGTGAAATACAGACTGATTGGCACTATTCATCATTGGGGATCTCTCAATCATGGCCATTACTACGCATAAGTTAGGGATTAACAAGATATTGTGTATCGTTTGAACGATGAGCAAGTCTAACAGGTCGAGTTTTGCAAAAATGAGGTCAAGCAATCAGATTCTGTCTATATGTTGTTCTATTAAAGAATTAACAGAGGTGCTTCAATTAATTGAATATAGTTTATCATCTTTGGCTTATGTGATTTAGAGTACTTTTGATTAAATATTTTTGATTTTAGTGTGTTGAAATTCTTATGTAAATTTTTTACCCTTATGTAACATTGATTGCTTGTTGACTTATACAAAAATAAAACCTATTACATAAGTCATTTAAAAAATGTTAAAAATATTGGATCTTGGTATATATTGATTGCTTGTTGAAACATGTGAGAAACCTTGTGCGCTCTCATATAGGCAGTGTATCTTCCTAGAATTTTGCTTAAGAATTTAATTATTTGATTTTTATTTATAGGTCTAGAAATGAGCTGGCTAAGAGCAAACCGCCTCTCTGTTAAAGATCCACTGGGATCGATGTCTTTCAACTCTGGCATTCGATCATCAGTTGATGCGAAATCAAAGCCCACTATAGACACGGATATTAGTACTCCTGATAAAATTAAATCTAATCCTTCGTTTTCCCTAGAGAGAATCAATTCCAAGACTATTGAGAACACTAAATCCACTCTATCATCAATTATTAAGAGAAAGGATTCAGTCAAGCTACCTAGTTTGAAGAAAGGTAACTCCAGCTAGATGAACCCGGAATAAGATAAAATTATTGAGAACTTCAAAGAAATCTATTACCAAACTCAAATCTACAAGGCCCTGTAGACTTTTGAGTCCACCTACATGATGACTTTAGCTCGTCAACACTTTTATCAGACGATTGAAGCATTGAGGATTACTAAAAATGTTCGCCTTCTAGAACCCAAGAAGCACATAAAGCTATAGAAAAAGAGTCCTTTCAAAAAAACAATATACCTGGACTTAGATGAAACTCTAATTCACACTGATTAAAGATCAAATAGTTTTTCAGTAAAACTTACATTCCCAATATAAACTGGCGGTTCTATTCAAGCAGGAGTTAGGATCAGACCCTTTTGTAAATAATTTATTACAGAATTAGCAAAAATAGCTGAGGTGATCATTTTTACAGCCAGTAGTGCTTCCTACGCTGATATTATTCTGGATTACCTGGATCCAGAAAAGAAAATATTTGCTCACAGGCTATATCGAAATCATTGCACTCTAGAAAAAGGATATTATATCAAAGATTTGAGGGCGGTGAATAGAAATTTAGAAGATGTCGCCATAGTTGATAACTCTGCTTTCTCTTTCTTACTTCAGCCTTGGAATGGGATACCATGTATACCATTTTATCATTTCTCTAAAGATCAAGAGTTACTAAGTTTGTTAGATTACTTGAAAGAACTAGTAAAGCAAGATGATATGAGAGAGTCAATCAGGAAGACTTTCTTCTGGGAGTTGTATTTGAAGGACAACAGCGATCCCAAAAAATTGTTCATAAGAAAGTATCGAAAATAGTTTGAGGACAAAAATTCTATTATTTAATGATTTTTGTTTTAATAATTATATAAATCCTCATTGATCGAAAATATACATAAAAATATTCTTAATCCTATTTATAAATTATTTTATCAAATTAGTTGGGTG
>APMI01010466.1_pt1 | contig 12355 bp, 10 predicted proteins | sample 667938 | NCBI WGS metagenome assembly APMI01 (sample SAMN01084076, study PRJNA167559) | wastewater metagenome | biome: Wastewater | place: Denmark: Ejby Moelle, Odense | collected 2011-11-28 | reverse complement strand
CCGACCCAAAACGGACACTCGACGGCACGCGCTTGACCTCGCGCCTGATGAGGCAAACCATGTGGTCGTGCGTCTTCATGCCGACACCCAATTGGCGTTAGGCGGCACAGTGCGTAAATCACGGCAAGTACTCAAAACACAAGGAAGAGTAATCATGGCGATCAAACCAGGTCCAAAGCCAATTGCTAAATCAACAGGGAAGCCGGATCAGCGGCGGCGGGATAACAAGGCAACGCCTGGAAATACGCCTTCTCTCAAGCCTCACAAGCACAAGAAGGGCAGCTGACAAGTTCGTAGCTAAGTAGCCGCCTAACAATTAATTCAAGCCGAACCCGCTCCGCGGGTCGGCTAAGAGCATACGGTAGCTGCTTTTAGCCGAAGCGGACATGATTAGCCCCAGCGCCACAGGTCAGCGCTCACCGGCTCTAGTGATCAACGCCGCCAGTATCCGCACGCGGCCGGGCCGCCAAAATCTTAGCGGCCCGCGCCGTGTCTCAGGCGGAGCGACCTCCGGTGAGCTTGTCAGCCCCTGCATCGAGATACCCCAGGGCCTTTTCAAGCTTGCTCAGCATCTCGCGGCGCGGCGCACAGTCCTGGTAACCGTTGCGCAGGATCGTCGTGAGCTGTTGGATCGTGTAGTGCAGCGTATGCGGACGCTCCGGCAGGTTGGCCCCGTAGTAGACGTCGTGCCGATCGCGCATGAGTTCCCGATGCTCCATCAGCACCCAGTCCTCGAGCCGGGACTTCACCTGGTCCACGAGGGTGTACGCCTTCCAAGGCGCGTCCAGGTACGCCGTGCTCTGCAGCAGCGTGCTTGCCTTCTCGTGGAGCTCGAAGGCCATTGGGCGCTCGGGCCTCCAGCGGCCTTTGTGGCCGGGAGCCCCGCCGTAGGCGATGGCGCCCGCGCGGGTGGTGCCGGGGTAGGCAGGCATGGTCCGCTTGCTGGTCGGCTTGGCGGTCGCGGCGCGCGCCGGGCTGACGAATCGGTCGTTGTATTTGGCGCTAACGACGGCGGAGAACGTCCGAGCGTGCCGCGGCTGCCTCTGCATCGTCTCCACTTGAGCGACTACACGGCGCCCGAGCTGATCGTCGGCGACGATGATGTAAGGCCGGGAGTGATCAGGCGCATACAGGCCCTTCCAGTCCGGCGCGAAGAGGTTGAGTCCATTGCGCTCGAGCCAGGACGACCGCGCCGCGTTGCGCGGATCCACGTGGTCGTAGGGCTCGTCGAGCGTCAGCAGCGCACCGGAGTTCGGATCGGTCCAATTGGAGTAATGATCGCGCTCGGGCAGATCCTCGATTGACAGGCCCTTGCGGTCGGCCTGGCGCGTAGCCGGACGCAGGCCGGTCTCATCCATGAAGTGCAGCGTGCGGGCGGCTGCAAGCAGCCGATCGCGAGCTTCCTCGAGCGTGTCCTGGTTGGACTCGAGCTCGAGGTGGTCGGCGAACTCGAACCGGAAACCGACGAGATTGCGACCGCGATCGAGCTGCCGCCAGGTGATGAGCGAGTCCAAGGGCTGCGACAGTCGGATGTGGAGGGTCTCGCGACCGGCGGTGCGCTGCTGCTGCTCGGGGATGCGCCGGTTGCGCCAGTAGGCGGTGAGGTAGCCGTCGTACAGCGGCGCGACGGCGATGGCCGTGCCCATGCGGCGCTGGGCGTCGGTGAAGTTGTTGTAGCCGCAGTGCACCGCGGCCCGGTCGAGGGCATGGGTATAGCTGAGGTCAGGAGCGTCGCGGTGGAGCGACTTCGCAAGGCGCTTCAGGCCGTCCAACGTGGACGGCAGCACGGGCGTGCTGGTCATGGCAGTTCTCTACGGCCTTGTCCGCTGCGTCACCCGTTGCCGCCGCGTCCCAGGCCATTGGAGAAAGGCCATGGAATCAGGAGTAGTGCCGCAGTGCCGTTTCCAGCTTCGCCAAGACGGGTGCCATGCGCCTGCGAGCGCGTGATATACGCTACGCCCGTGTCTGGCGCGTGTCCAGCGGGCGTGTGTTTGGGAAATACATTGCCTTACAGCGCGCCAATGCCGACCGCCCCGAAGCGCACATCAATCTCGGCTTGTTCTACTCCGAACGCCGCGATGCAGTGAAGGCAGAAGCGGAGTATCGGGCCGCACTGAGGCTGGCCCGAACTTCGTCCCCGCGTACGTAAACCTGGCCGATCTGTGTCGGATGAATGACCGTGGGCAGGAGGCGGAGGGTTCGTTGGGACTGCTGAGGGCGCGTCAGCTTCGAGTGCCCGCTTTTGGCCGATCGAGGCAGCGCGCGCCTAAGGTTGAATCGCTGCGTTGCGGCGATCGCATTAGGGATCTGAAAGTTGCAACTAAGGGTCTACCTTCCGCACTCTCGGCAGGCTCGCGAGTCCTTCAACCATCGCCGGCAGGAACAGCAGGACAAGCGGAACCGCCGCAGTGAGCCCGAAAATGATCGCGATGGCGAGGGGTTGCTGCAGTCCGGCGCCACGACTTATGCCGAGCGCCAAGGGCGCCAGCGTCAAGATGGCAATGAGAGCCGACATCAGGATCGGCCGTAGCCGCTTGCTGGTTGCTTCGCGCAGATGAGCCAGCGTGACGGCCTGACCGCGGTCGAGCTCCGCGAAGAAGAACACGATGAGTTCGGTGACCATGCCGATGACCATCGTCAGACCCATCAGCGCGGAAATGTCGAGCTCGATTCCGGAAAGCCACAATCCACACAGAACCGCGCTTGCGGAAAGCATCACGGTGACCATCGCGGACAACGTCCACGCCAGATTGTCGAACAGCAATGTCAGCAGGAGTGCCGCCAACAGCAGTGCTGCGCCGAAGACCATCGCCATGTCGGTAAAGCTCTTCTGCTGCTCGGCATACAGTCCGCCATAGTCGATCCGTATCGACGACGGCAGCCCGAGGCCTGAAACAGTCTGCCGGACCTCCTTCATGGCGGAACCAAGATCACGCCCCTCGAGTCTCGCAGTCACGTCGACGAAGGGCGCCAGGTCTTCGCGGGTCAGTTGTTTTTGCCCGGCCTCGATCGAGACCGTCGCCACCTGCGCCAGACGTACCGAATGTCCATCGGGCGAGACGATCGTCAGCGCGTCCAGTTCGGCCACGCGCGCGCGCAGATTTTCAGGGCCACGGACTCGCACGTCCAGCAACTGTTCCCCGACGCGCACCTGGGTCGCCTTTGTTCCGCCGATCAGTGATTCGACTTGCTCTGCCACTGCACCGGGATCGAGACCGCGCTGTGCCGCGGCACCGGGATCGACGCGCACCGAAACTGCATCACCCGCCACACGAAGGCCATCCACGACCTCGATCACGCCTTTCACCCTCCCTATGGCAGCGCCGACTTTCTTTGCCGCATCTTCGAGTGCGATGGGATCATCGCCGAACAGCTTCACCTCGATGGGCTGGGGTACCGCCGTGAGATCGCCGATGAGGTCTTCCATCAACTGCATGAGTTCGACGTCCAGTCCAGGGACCTGCAGGTTGATCTTCTCCCGAATGTCGGCCATCACCGCATCGATCGACCGGCGCGCGCCGCCCTTGAGACGGATGAAATAATCGCCTTCATCGGCCTCGGTGAGGCCGCCGCCAAGCTGGAGGCCGGTCCGCCGCGAATAGCTCGCGACCTCGGGTGTGGCAGAGACGATCGCCTCGACCTGCGCGAGCAGCCGGTCTGTATCCTGGAGCGCGGAACCCGGCTGCGCCTTGTAGTCGAGAACGAAGCCGCCCTCATCCATTTTCGGCATGAAGCCTGAAGGCACATTCGACCAGGCCAGAAAGCCCGCCAGTGCGAGGGCAATTCCAGTCACCAACGCAAATGCGCCCGGCCTCACGAATGCAAGATCGGCGACACGGGCGTAGCCGCGCTGCACGCGCGTCATGAACGCATCAGCCTTTTCCGCCGACGCAATATCCTTGTCGCCGAGCCAGTGCGCGGCCAGCAATGGAATCACGAAGCGTGCATAGAGCAGCGAAATCATCAGCGCCGCCACCATGGTGATGGCCAGCGCTTTGAAGAAGCCGCCGGTCACGCCGCTGATGAAAGCGAGCGGGATGAACACCACGATGGTGGCTCCAGTCGAACCATAGAGCGGTTTGCCCATTTCCGCCGCCGCACGCAGAAGCGAGGGGGGACCCTTCGCCTTGCCTTCCTGCATGCGTCGCATGACGTGTTCGAGCATGACCACGGCGTCATCGACGATCAAGCCGACCGCTGCCGCCATGCCACCTAGCGTCATCATGTCGAAATGCATCCCGAGCGCAAACAGGAGCAGGCAGGTTGCCGCGAGCACGGCCGGAAGCATGGTGGCGGTGATCGCCATGAGCCGTGGCGAGCGCATGAACAGGAACAGCACCAGCCCCGCAAGCAGGGCACCGATCAGGATTGCGTCGCGCACGGCGTTGGCCGCGCCTTTCACGAGTTCGGATTGGTCGTAGTAGGGCGTGACGGTCACGCTGGGCGGGAGGGCCAGGGCTTTCAGCCTGCTGCCGACATCCTTGACGACCTGCACGGTGTTTCCATCGAGCGCTTGCCGCACATTGATGAGCACCGCGTTCTGTCCGTTGGAGTTGACCAGCGTATGGTTCGGGGCCGCAGAGAGTTTGACGCTGGCAATGCTGCCAAGGGTGACGATGCCGGCACCCGATGCGCCCGACTTGACGGGGATCGCCTCGATGTCCCGCGGCGTCGCCAACCGGTTCTGGACGAGAACGAGATAGAGCCGGTGACGATCTTCGATCTTGCCTGCTCCGAGCACGGTATTGGCCCTGGCCAGCGCAGTGGACACATCCGTCGGCGATACGCCAATGGCCGCCATGCGTGCGGGATCCAGTGCAACTTCGAATTCACGTGGCGATCCGCCCAGGATGTCCACCGCCGCCACGTCGCTGACCGCTGTAAGCGCCGGTCGGATTTTCATCTCGGCGATCTGCCGCAACGCCTCCTGGTCCAGCGTCTGCGAGGTCAGTGCAACACCGTAGACCGGGAATATCGTCGGGTCCGAACGGCGAACGTCGAACACCGTTCCGGGGGGGAGTGTGCCTTGGATGGACGCAAGCGCCCCCTGTGTCGCCAGTTCGGCCGAGACCATGTCGTGGCCCCATGCGAAGTTAAGAGCAACTTCTGCCGTTCCGCGACTTGTGGTCGAACGCAAGCGCGTGACTCCAGGGATGGTGCGCAAGGCGATTTCGACGTTACGGGTGATCTGCGCCTCCATTTGGGCCGCGTCCCGGTCGCCTGCATCGATCGATACGACCACGCGCGGGTAGTCGATCTGGGGAAACAGGCTGACCGGCATTCGCAATCCTGAGAGGACGCCACCGACGGTAAGCAAGAGGACGGCGAGCCAGATTGAACGTGCATGGCGGGCGAGACCCGTGGCGTCTTGGATCGTCACTTGGTGCGTACCTTGGTGCCATCGTCCAGCGCGGTCCCACCCTCGGTGACGACGCTGTCGCCAACCTTCACCCCCTTGACGATGGCGACGATGGCTCCGTTCGATGCACCGAGTTCGACATCCCTTCGATGCGCGATTGCATTGGTGACAACAAATACGTATGGCTGACCGCCGTCGTCGAGCAGGGCCTGGTAGGGGATCGTCGCTGCGTTGGATGACTGCTCCAGCGTCACTTCGCCAGAAAGGGGTTGTCCCGTTCCAGCCCCGAGTGCCGCAGGGACGCTGGCGTAGACCGAAGCCAGCCGAGTCTGTGGGTCTGCCGACGGATCGACCGAGGTGATTTGGAGCGTTGTGTGCGGATCGCCTTGCGCGCCAGGGATTCGGACGCCCGAATTCCGCGAAATCCGCCCGATCAGGTTAGGATCGATGCCGAAACGTGCACGCAAGGTGCCGCTTCGGCTGATCGTAGCCATGGGAGTCCCTGCGGATACCAGTTCGCCCGGACTGCTCGTGACCGACTGGACATACCCGGATCCCGGCGCACGCAGCTCGAGTGCGCTTGACTGGGACGAAAGCGCGGCCCGGTTTGCGTGTGCGCTCTGCGCTGCTGCGCGTGCGGACTCGACTTCGGATTCGCTGACGAGACCGTCCGCGCGCAGTCGTTGCGCTCTCTCATAAGCGAGCTGGGCAGCGTTTGCCTCGGCGGAAAGCCTGGAAACCGCGGCCTTGGAAGAAGGGCTCGGCATCAGTTCGACAACAAGCTGGCCACGGGTGACAGATGTACCAGCAGGTGCAGCGATCCGGACAACCATGGACTCTATCGGCGCGGACAGCATGAATTGCGAACTGGCATCCTGACCGACCGTACCGTAGATGACCTGAGTGGACGCAACCCCGCCGCTCTGGGCCGTGGACAGCTTCACCAGCGCAGTCGGATCCGCGGAAGTTGCCGTCGTCGAATTGCCTGAACACGAAGCCAGGAGCATGACTGCGGCAAGGGAGAAAGGAACGTTTTTCATTTTGGCCAAGCCCCTGTCGGCGTTCCGGTCAGCATCTCAAGTGCGATCATCTGTTCGTTGAGTTCCTGTTCCGCTTGTGCGAGCTGTGTTTGCCGATCACGCAGTGCCTGCTCGGCATTTGCGGCAGTCTCATCCGACAAGTCACCGCGGTCCGCTGCGCGGCGCGCTGCGGCGGCATGGCGCTCAAGTTGCGGTAGCGCCGCGAGCGCATCGCCACGGTTCAGCCGCGCCAGCGAGATCGCACCTTCGGCTGCGGAAATGTCGGCTCGTGTCTGGAACAGGCGCGCATCGTATTCCGAGCGCAGCGCCTCGCGCGTTGCCCGCTCCACTGCGATCACTCCCCGATTGCGATTCCACAACGGAATCGTGAAGTCGAGTGAGGGACCGGCAAGCAGGTTGCCTGCGGAATCGCGCTGGGTGTTCAGTGACAGGCCAAGATTTGGAAATTGTTCCAGCACCGCACGACGCAACGCCGCTCCCTGGGATCCGTACCCTTCGCGCAAGGCGGCAAGGTCTGTCCGGTTAGCCTGCGCCATCGCGAACAGGGCACTCGTCGGTGGTGGTGATGTGAACTGCGGCGGCTCGGCCAGGCGCAGGTGATATTCCGGTGGCAGGCCGATCGTTCGAATGAGTTCGGCGCGTGCCGTCTCAAGAGCCTTCTGCGCCGAACGGAGGTTCCCGCTTGAACTGAGGTCCGCAAGGCGTGCCGATTGCAGGCGGTCTCCGGCAATGTCCCCACGAACCGCTGCTCGTGTGATCCGGTCGAGCAACGACTGCGACGACATGCGGGACGCTTGCGCCAGCTCGACGATCCGCTCGAGCCGGTTGATCCTGGCGGCTTGAAGCCTGGCTTGCCCGGCGGTTTGCCACTCAGCCCACGCCAGATCCAGTCGTACCTGCCGATTCTGTGCCAGCGCCAACTCTCTGCGCACGGTGCGGGTGCGCAAACTGGCGATGTCAAGGCCAAGCCCTGTCGTGAGGTCAAGGAGCGCGTCCGGACCGCTCAACACCTTGCTGGCACCAATCGAAAAGGTGGGGTCCGGCAGAAGTCCAGCCGCAAAGACCTGTGCCTCGGCGACGCTGGCCCTTGCTCGCAGTGCCGCAAGGTCCGGATTGTTCAACACCGCAATCGCAGCGATCCCGTCCTGGCTGAGAGGTGCGGAGAGATCGATCGATACCGGCGTCAGCCAGGGGCGCTCAAGTTGGCCAGCCCTCGCCTCCAAAATTGTAGCGATCGGATCGGCGAGTGCCGTCTGTCGGAGCGCGAGCGGCTCGGGCGTATACGTCGCGCAGCTCGCTATCAGCAACATCACTGGTACCGCTAGCCTTTTCATCAAGGTTCCTTGGCAAACTCGATCCGGGCTTCGAGGCCTGGTGCGGCGTCGAGCAGATACAGTCGCGCACCATGCGCTTCTGCGATTGCCTTGACCAGGCTCAAGCCAAGCCCATTGCCAGGCGTGGAGCGTGCTGCCTCGAGTCTGACGAATCGGTTGAGCACACGCTGGCGGTCTTCGTCGGGAATACCGATGCCGTTATCGCGTACGAACATCGTGGGATGGCCATCCTGATAGGTGGCCCCGAGTTCGATACGACTTGAGGAGGGTGTATGACGCAATGCATTCTGGATCAGGTTAATGAGCGCCTGCGCAAGCAATTCCCTGTCGCCGTGGACCAGAATGGGCGTTTCGTCAACGGAGGTAAGAAGTGCGTGACCGCTGTCTTCGGCAAGTGGCTCGTGGGTTTCAGACAGGTCGCGAACCAGTTCGCTGAGGTCAACAAGTCCAAAATGACGCTTCAGATCTGAATGTTCGAGTTCGGATATCCGCAGCATTGCAGCGAAAAGGCTGAGTAACTCGTCACTCTTTTCGATCGCTACCTCGATCATCTCTCCTCGAGTGTCGTCGTCACTGTCGCGCAGTCGCTCGAGGTGGCTTCGCAGGTGACTCAAGGGCGTACGCATGTCATGTGCCAGGTCGCTGGTGACTTGCTGCAGATTGAGAACCAATGCAGCGATGCGATCGAGCATGGCATTGAGCGAGGCAGCAAGCTGATCGAATTCGTCCCCGTGGCTCCCGACTTCGGCTCGGCCCGAGAAATCGCCCGACGCAAACGAACGCGAAGCCGTCGCGATGAGTTCCAGCCGGTGGGTGAGATAACGTCCGAGAACGATTGCAAAGGCAACGGAGATGCCAAGCATGGCCGCGAAGCCGAAGCTGAAGACCGTCAGGATCGACTTGGCGATCGACTCGACGGGTTCGAGATCTGCGGCGACGACCAGTCGGTTGCCGTCAGGCAGCGTGGTGACGAGCGCCCGGGCCGGATCGCTCCCCTCGGCAGGATCGCGAAAGTGGATCCGGTGCCAGCCTGGGCTTGGCATAGAAGTATTGAGGGCGCCGGCCAGCTTGCGTCCGTCACGGCCAAAAACCGCGAACGAGAGGGTATTGGAAACGCTACGTTCGCGCTCTCCAATGGACTCGCTAAGGCCGTCCAGACCATCATCTGCATAGCTGGCCAGCAGGCTTACGCTACCCTGCTTGATGACATTGTCCAGCTCTCGCTGGAAGGCTGAATTTGTGGCGAAGTAGACGGCCAGGCCGATTGCAAGAGTTGCCAGTGCAAAGGCAAGCGCAGTGAGGATCGCGATACGGTTGGCGGCACTTCGAAGCAGCATCCTCATTCGGCGCGCATCCGGTAGCCAACCCCGCGTCGGGTTTCTATCAGGTCCTCTAATCCACCTTCGTTGAGCTTGGAACGCAAGCGGCTCATGTGGGTTTCCACAATCTTCGTTTGCGGATCGAAATGGAAATCCCACACCCTTTCGAGGAGCATTGTCCTGGTTACGAACTCACCGGGATGGCGCATCAACTCCTCCAACAGCCGGAATTCCTTGGGTTGCAGGATCACGTCTGCACCGTTTCTCCGTACATCGCGTGCCAACAAATCCATTTCCATGGGCCCGACCGCCAAGCGGGTTACCGCGTGTTGAGGGGAGCTGCGTCGTGCAAGCGCCTTTACCCGGGCAGACAGTTCACTGAAGGCGAAAGGTTTGGTGAGGTAATCATCCGCACCAGCATCCAGGCCTTGTACGCGAGCCGCGATCTGGGCCAGTGCTGTCAACATGATGGCAGGCTGCTGGATGCCGCCGGCTCGCAGGCGGCGCAGCACCTCGAGTCCGTCAAGTGCCGGCATCATGCGATCGAGAATGATCAGATCGAAGTTCTCGGTCAGTCCGAAGTGGAGCGCATCCTCCCCATTGCGTGCGACGATCACGTTGTGACCGAGCTCCGCGAGGCCACGTTCGACAAAAGTCGCGGTATCGACATCGTCTTCAGCAAGGAGGATGCGCATCACCCGATGGACTCAGTCCGCTTTGCCGGCTGTTTCCCAGCCATCTTCAACGATCTTGCCAGTCATGGCATCGACGCCGACTTCATGGGTCTTGCCGTTTTCGCTGATGTCGAAAGACCAGCGCCAGCTGCCACCTTCCTTCTCGTAGTCAGATTCGGCAATGGTGCCTTTGGCGACCGTCATGGCGATTTTGCGAGCCTGCGCTTCGCTGATCTTCGGCTTGGGTGCTTTCGCATGTTCGGTAGCTTCTTCGGCTTTGCTCTCCTGGCCTGCTTCCTGGGTGCCTGCATAGGCGGCAATGCTCAGGCCGAGTGCCGCTCCGGCAATTGCAATCTTGGAAAATGCGTTCATTTCATTTCTCCTGGAGCGCAACATTGCGCTTTGTCAAATATGCAACCCGACACATCACAAGACAGTTTCCCCCGGGATACAAATTCCCAAACTTTCCACTCAATCTTCCTGCAGCTACTTTACCTCGAAATAAGCCTCCAGCTTGTCCACGAGGTCAAGCTCCGTCGTCGATGACGACCGGGCGAGTGTCAAATCCCTTGCTTGCACTGCCTTGCGCATATCCGCAATAGCGTGGGTCATCTGATTCCTCAACGGGGCATCTGCAACCATCGGCACGATAGCGGCCCATTGGACATCAGCGAAATCGACAGCTGCTCCTGCATCTGACCAACGCGCCGGAGTGGCTTGCAGGTTTGCTTGAAAGCGAAAGCCGGCATAGTCCATGAGGCTCACGGCCCGAGGAGTCTTTCCAGTGTCAGCGGCATCTTCAACAAGCGTGCGGTACCCCTCGACCGACGTCAATGCGATCGCAGTGCGGTCGCCTGAAGTCCGTGCCGCGGCAATGGCGGAGAGCTGAGACAGAAGCTTTTCTCTCGCGCCTTTATCCAGATTCGTTGAAATGCTCTCCACCGCGCTGTTCGCATCCTTGATGAGGTTGTCCAATGCTGGAGGGGGTGCAGTTGCAGCCTGCTCCGTCAGGGCCTCGAAGGGCTCTGCGGCGGCAATGAGGGCCGAACGCCTTGCATCCGGATCCTTCGTTGAATTCGTGAGAGCTGGAGCAGAGTCAACCGCTGCAGGCGTGGCTGGGGAGGTGGATTGTTTGCCGGTGCATCCGTCGATCCCGATCGCGATGAATCCCGCGATCAGCGCCAATTTCAGTGCATTGTTCACGCTTTTTCTCCTTCTCGATTGGGATGCGCTTACCTATCCCCCAAATGCCCGCCCAAGTACATAGAAATGTGCTGAGTTTGGGGAATCGTATATTTGAGAGGGCGGGTGAGCTTTTGTTTCAATCTTTTCTGAAACAGGATCCTCATCCGGATCGGAGATTCCTAGGCTCTGCGTGATGCAACCTCTGGCTGCAGGTGGCCTCAAAAAACTGTCGCTGCGTTGGCTTGCAGTATTCATGACGCGAGAGCTTGTCTTGCTTCGACTCGAGGCAGTCATCAGGGATTGATCCCAGATATCGCCTAGAGCTTGAACTGCCTGCTAAGTCCCCTACAAACACGGCATCATGTCCGAATGAACCTATGGCTGAAATGGCCGGCCGGCATCGGGCCAGCCTTGCTCGCTGCACTGCTCTTTGGCGCCAGCACGCCGCTAGCAAAGATGCTGGTGGCGGATATTTCCCCCATCCTGCTGGCTGGCCTCCTGTATGGCGGCTCTGGCATCGGGCTTGGCGCCTGGTTGTTGCTTCGGAGACTTAGGACACGGGAGGCCGGGGCCGAGGCTGGGCTGCAACGTCGCGATCTGCCCTGGCTTGGCGGTGCGGTATTGTTTGGTGGCGTGCTGGGACCTGTCCTGTTGATGTTTGGATTGAGCAGCACACCTGCATCCACTGCATCACTGCTCCTCAATCTTGAAAGCGTATTGACCGCGTTGGTGGCCTGGCTGGTCTTCAAGGAAAACGTGGACTCACGCATTTTCCTCGGCATGGTTGCCATCGTGGCGGGGGGCGTGATTCTGTCCTGGACGCAGGCTCCAACGATCGGTCTGCCCTGGGGCTCCATCGCGATCGCGGGCGCATGCGCGTGTTGGGCGATCGACAACAATCTGACCAGGGTCGTTTCTGGCGGTGATCCGGTGCAGATCGCCGCGATCAAGGGTGGCGTGGCGGGTGCGATCAACATCACGGTAGCGCTGCTGATCGGTCAGCGATTGCCGGGTGCGCTCCATGTTGTGTCAGCGGGCGTCATCGGTCTGTTCGGATACGGGATCAGCCTGGTGGCCTTCGTGCTTGCGTTGCGACATCTGGGGTCGGCGCGAACGGGTGCGTATTTTTCGACGGCACCTTTCGTCGGGGCTGCGCTCTCGTTGCTGCTGCTTCGAGAAGCGCCTGCGCTCAGTTTCTGGATAGCGGGCGGGCTCATGGCGCTCGGTGTCTGGTTACACGTCAGCGAGCACCACGAGCACGAACATGTGCATGAGCCGATGGAGCATGAACACCTCCACGCCCATGACGAACACCATCAGCACGCGCATGATTTCGAGTGGGATGGGAGCGAGCCTCACGCGCATCCGCACCGCCATGCGCCCATCACACATTCACATCCGCACTATCCCGATCTGCACCATCGCCACGGACACGGCTGAGGAA
>APMI01030799.1_pt1 | contig 12356 bp, 11 predicted proteins | sample 667938 | NCBI WGS metagenome assembly APMI01 (sample SAMN01084076, study PRJNA167559) | wastewater metagenome | biome: Wastewater | place: Denmark: Ejby Moelle, Odense | collected 2011-11-28 | reverse complement strand
CGCTCTGGCTCGCCGACCTGCCCGGCGTGTTCGCCGTGAGCCTTGGCGAAGACGATTCCGACGCCGCCCGGTTCGACCTCAACTTCACGCTGCCCGCCGTCGAGCGCGACGACCCCTGCGCCGCACTGGCCAAGCCCGCGGGCCGCTAACTTTCACCCTGTTACGGAGTATCCATGTCCCGTTTTACCGGCCCCCGCCTCAAAGCCATGCGTGCCCTCGGCGTCGAACTGCCCGGCCTGTCGCGCAAATCGATCGTCGATCGCCCGCACCCGCCCGGCCAGCATGGCAACCGCCTGCGCAAGAAATCGGGCTTCGGCCTGCAGTTGCAGGAAAAACAGAAGCTGCGCCTGAACTACGGCCTCTCGGAACGCCAGATGCGCCGCGTGATGAGCGATGCCAAGCATGCGCAAGGTTCGGCCGGCGACAAGCTCGCCGAATTGCTCGAACGCCGGCTCGACAACGCGGTGTTCCGCGCCGGTTTCGCGCCCACGATTCCGGCGGCGCGCCAGCTGGTGAATCACTCGCATTGCCTGGTCAACGGTCGTGCGGTGAACATCCCCTCGTACCGCCTGCGGATCGGCGACGTGATCGCGCTGCGCGAAAAGAGCCGCAAGCACCCGGTGGTGCAGCAAAGCTTCGCGGAGCCCGCGCTCACCCGGCCCGAATGGCTCAACTGCGATGAGGTCGCCCACACCGCCACCGTGGCGCACTTGCCGGCGCTGAGCGACATCCCCTTCCCGATCGAGATGCAGCTGGTCGTCGAGTACTACGCACAGCGCTTGTAACCGAGCAGCGGCCCGCGGGCACGGTAACCTCAACCGGATCCGATGCGCTGCTGGCGCTAGGATTCAGCCCGCCGGCTTTGACGGCGCGATCGTTGACCATCTATCCACTCGACGGCTTACGATCGCGCGTCCTTTTTCATTTGGACTTTTGCGGCTTGCAACGTGCACATTGCACCCGACGGGGTCCCCGGCGCGGACTTGTCCCGGCGTGTTCGTTGGCGGCGGTTCTTACCTTCGAACGGACTTGGGCATTGAACCGGCCTGCCGATCATCTGGCGAGCGCGGCGACACATCTTTGAGACAGTGCTTTAAGCCTTAGAACGAGCGTTCCCGAGTGCCGACAACTTCGTAGTCGAAGCGCTATGTCGTGGAACATGAGCGCGAGCGTTCGGCGTCCTCCATCAAGCGCGTCCGACTGAACGATCGGTATGGGGTGGCGAACGGACCTTCGAAACGCAGGCCGTCGAATGACCGGTCTTATGTCCTGCCGACGCTCACGTGTTGCAAGCGAATGTCCGTTTCCCAGCCTTCACTGACCGCTTGTGTCGTCGTTGGGAGCGACTGCTTCTGGATGGACGCCGACTAGTGCATCGGTGCTCGTTAGCTGACGTTCGCTGTCAATTGGCCCCGGAGCTCACCGACCGCTAAGGCCGAATCCGGACACCGTGCCCTGCAATAAAAAGCATCTAGACAGGCGCAGGGGCTTCAGAAGGCGCACTTTTCGGGGCTCTCCAGAAGGTCATGCTCTTCAGTTTCGGACGCAGGGGACAGCGTAGCGCGTGCCCCAAACTGTGCACATCGCGACGCATGCCGACAAAGCTGAATTTCGCCCCACTCCACCGCGCTCGCGCCTGATCCAACAGCGAAATCTGAGAACGACCGCCAGCCGCCGTCGCTGCGCACGACTGCGCAGATGCGGCTGACGCGAGGATCGCCGGTATCACACAGCGAAATCGGAAAGGGATCGAGTTGTGGCACGCACATCGACGCATCTCCGGAAAGATCCGTCAGACACTAACAGGCCGGCGCATACGGCTAAGCGCCCGATCCGCTCTCGCAGCCGCTTAGGGTGGAGGCCTACGTGTATAGCTTTGGAGACCTTCTCACAAGGAGGCCTCCATGCCGACATCCCCGCAGTCGTCCTTCGTCAATTACTACTCGTGCCGGACGTGCGGCCACTTCCATCAGCGCGCAGGCACGTTACTGCAGCGGGGCCGCTGCCCCAAGTGCCACTCCGATACGCCGGCTGCGCTCTGCGACAAAATGATCGATGGCTTGGGCATCGTCATCGTGCATCAGGGCGACTTTGACGCGCTCCGCGATACCCAGCTCGAAACGTGATCACCATGATCAGACGGTGTATTTGATTGAAATCGCCGCCCGATCGGCGGTGACCGCGCATCAAATCCTGTGCTGACGTCAGCCAAAATTGGGACAGGCTTAGCGGGGCGCCGCTGGCCGGATCCGCAACCACTATTCAAACCTATTTTGGAGGAACGCATGGCACAACGACTAATCCGGATGCGCGAGGTCACTCACCGCGTTGGACTGCAGAAGACGGCGATCTACCGGCGCATTCAGCGGGGCGAGTTCCCCCGCCCCATCAAGGTCGGCCGAGCGTCGGGGTGGATCGAGATCGAGGTCGAACAGTGGATTTCCGCGACGATTGCTGCAAACCGCGCCTTCGCGCAATAGCGACGCCGCCCGCCCCGCAGGCGCCGACTGCCTGACCAAAACCCTCGGTGACAACCTTCGCCGAGGGCTTTGTCCGTCCACCGTTTCAACGACAAAGTGCCCGGACGCGTTCAAATCACGCTCGAAGCCCCGCTCATTTCGGGACAGTTAGCGGCGCCGCAATGAGCATCCGGATGATGGGTTTTATGATGGGTAAAACAAATGCGCCCCGAAAGGCGCATGTTTGTTAGTGCGGTGGCGGATGGGGTGGGATTCGAACCCACGAGCCCCGCGAAGGGCCGCCGGTTTTCAAGACCGGTGCATTCAACCACTCTGCCACCCATCCACAATTTGCTATTTTACCACGGTGGGCCAAGAATCGATCGCTGAGCGGCTCGCAGAACCATTCGGCGCACACTCGGTCTTAATCGCAACTGAAACACTCCACTGGAGGATCTGAATGACCCTGAACACCTACGCGTCTGGCGGCATTGCTGCATCGTCGCGCAACCGCGTGCTGCGCAATACGTATGCGCTGCTTGCACTATCGATGCTGCCGACGATCCTCGGCGCCTTCATCGGCGTGCAACTCGGCTTCTCGTTCTTTGCCGGCAGCCCGATGCTGGGCTTCATGCTCTTCATGGCGGTCGCCTTCGGCTTCTTCTTCGCGATCGAAAAGTTCAAGAACAGCAGCGTGGGTGTTCTGCTCCTGCTTGGCTTTACCTTCTTCATGGGCCTGATGCTGTCGCGAAGCCTGCAGTACACGCTGGGCTTCTCCAACGGCGCAAGCCTGATCGCGTTGGCCGCAGGCGGCACCGGCGTGATCTTCTTTGCGATGGCAGGGCTTGCGACGGTAACGAAGCGCGATCTCTCCGGCATGAGCAAGTTCCTGTTCGTCGGCATGATCGTCGCGCTGATCGCGGGCGTGGCAAACATCTTCCTGCAGTTGCCGGCGCTGTCGATCGTCATGGCGGTCGCGTGCCTCGGCATCTTCTCGGCATACATCCTCTACGATGTGAACCGGGTCGTTACCGGCGGCGAGACGAACTACGTCACCGCCACGCTGGCGATCTACCTCGACATCTACAACGTATTCGTCAGCCTGCTCCAGTTGCTCGGCATCTTCGGCGGCGACCGCGACTGATCACGTCGCCAGTCAATGCAACGGGCGGCCTCGGCCGCCCGTTTTCTTAGTCGCGCTCGAATAGGGCGATCGACTCCACATGTGAGGTATGCGGGAACATGTTCGCCACCCCCGCACCCTGCAGTCGGTAACCCTTCTCGTGGACCAGCACTGCCGCATCACGCGCCAGCGACGACGGATTGCACGACACGTAAACGAGGCGGCGCGGCGCATCGTCACCCAATGCCTTGACCACGGCAATCGCGCCCTCACGGGGCGGATCGAGGAGCATCTTGTCCAGCCGCCCTAGCGCGGCAATGCTCCGCGGCGTTGCCTCAAAGAGGTTGGCCACCGAGAACTCGCTGCGCGCGGACAGGCCATTTGCCGCGGCGTTCGCGGCAGCACGCGCGACCAACGCGGCACTGCCTTCAACGCCGACGACGTGCGCCCCTTTGCGCGCAATCGGAAGGCTGAAGTTGCCTAGACCACAGAAGAGATCCGCAATACGTTCGCCCGGCTGAGGATCAAGCAACAGCATCGACCGCCGAATCAACAGACGATTGATGTCGACATTGACCTGCGTGAAATCGGTCGGGCGGAATGCGAGCCGCAAACCGAATTCCGGCAGCGTGTAGAACAGCTCGCGCCCCTCGCCCTTGGCAAGTGGCTGCACGGTGTCTGGCCCCCCGGGCTGCGACCACATGCTGAATCCATGCGCTTCGCCAAACGCCAACAAGGTCGAAACGTCGGAGGACGTCAAAGGCACAAGGTTGCGCACCACAAGCACCGTTCGATCCTGCGTCACCGCAACTTCGATCTGCGGAATCCGATCCGGCGCTGAGAGTTGCGCGACGAGTTCGCGCAATAGCGTCAATTTGTGGCCGATCTGCGGCGGCAGGATCTCGCAGGACCGCATGTCCGCGATGTAGCTGCTCTTCTTCTCATGGAATCCGACCAGCACGCCGCCGAGCCTCGGCACCTGTCGCACGCTTAGCCGTGCACGATACCGGTAGCCCCAGGTCGGCCCCTGAACCGCCGGATAAACGATTGCAGGACGTATCCGTGCAATGTGCCAGAGGTTGTCTTCAAGCACCCGTTGCTTGGCCGCCACCTGGGCACTCGGCTCCAGATGCTGCATGCTGCAACCGCCGCACACGCCGAAGAACTCACAGCGCGGCTTGACGCGCTGTGAGCTCTGCGTGATCGAGCGAGTCATCGTCGCCTGTTCGAACTTCGGCTTCTTGCGGTAGCTGGAGTACTCAACCCGCTCACCCGGCAAGGCGCCTTCGATGAAGATCGCCTTGCCGTCCACGCGCGCCACGCCACGCCCTTCGTGGTCCAGCGATTCAACCTTAGCGACTGGCATTTGCAAGCCCCTTGAAGCCATGCTTAAAAGGGGCCGGATTGTACCAGCCGGCCTCCTAACGGTCGTCGCTATAATCTTGCGATGATCTCCACTCTTCTTGGCGGCCTAAGTGCCGATGAGTTTCTTCGCGAATACTGGCAGCGCAAGCCGCTCCTGGTACGTGGCGCGCTCAAAGAATTCAAGGGCGTGTTCAGCAAACCCGAGCTGCTTGAGCTGGCCACCCGCGACGACGTCGAATCGCGTCGCGTCTGGAACACCGACGGCCAATGGCAGCTGGAACGCGGGCCTTTCAGCAGTCGCGCGTGGCGCCAGAAAGGCCCCTGGACAGTGCTTGTTTCTGGCACAAACCTCGTCTCCGACGAAGCCGACGCGCTTCTCCGTCAGTTCGATTTCATACCCCAGGCGCGTCTTGACGATCTGATGGTCAGCTACGCCACCGACGGCGGTGGCGTCGGGCCGCACTTCGACAATTACGACGTATTCCTGATCCAGGGTGTCGGCCAGCGTCGCTGGCGCATTGGCGCCCAGCGTGACCTCGCCGTCATCGAAGGGGCACCGCTGCGCCTGCTGAAGGACTTCCGACCCTCGCGGGAGTGGGTGGTCGAGCCTGGCGACCTCCTCTACCTCCCCCCGCAATACGCTCATGACGGCGTCGCGATCGGCGAATGCATGACCTATTCGGTTGGTTTCCGGACAGCAACTCACCAAGAGTTGGCGGAAGCCTTTCTGGGCTATCTGCAGGAGAACTTGTCGTTGAAGGGGCGCTATGCGGACCCGGGTTTGAAGCGCCCGAAGAATAGCGCCGAGATCAGCAACGAAATGATCGAGCAAGTCGCTGCCACCCTCGCCCGGATCAGCTGGAACAAACAAACAGTTGCAAATTTTCTCGGCGCCTACCTCAGCGAGCCCAAGCCCCACGTCTTCTTTGAGCCGCCGGAGTTGCCGATGAGCGAGCGGAAATTCGCGACAACCGTTGGCCAGCGTGGCTTTCGGCTCGACATCAAGACACAGCTGCTATACCGCGGAAACCGCTTCTTCCTGAACGGCGAACCGTTCGACGCCGAGCCTGCCCAACGCGCCGCCCTGAAACTTTTGGCGCGCGATCGAAAACTGAGCGCAAATGCTGTCAACCCGACGCTGCTTTGTGCGTTTTATGATTGGTATTGCAGCGGATTTGGGGCTCCGGCGTAACAGCAGCAGTAGGTGCAGAGCGCTTGAGCTTTGAAAAACATGCTAGAATCTGAGATCGGTTAGGCGTCTAGCCGTGCCGACCAAAAGAATTTGGCGTTTGTCTTTATCGATAAGGGAAACCAACAATGAAGCAATCTCTCCTCGTCGCCGCCCTCGTGGCGCTGGCCGTTACCGCTTGTGGCAAGAAAGAAGAAGCGCCGGTTGAGCAATCCGCTCCGGTCGCTGTTGAGCAGTCCGCTCCGGCTGCTGAGCAATCGGCTCCGGCTGCTGACCAGTCGGCTCCGGCCGCTGAAGCTCCGGCTGCTGAGCAATCGGCTCCGGCTGCTGACCAGTCCGCCGCCAAGTAATTCGCGCCAGCGGAAGAAAGAGCCGACCTTCGGGTCGGCTTTTTTTCGTCTAACGATTTGGTAGCACGCGGCCATTTGGCCCACCCAGATCTACAGGCAAAAAAAACGCGCCCAACGGGCGCGTTTTGTGGGTGTCGCCAATTACTTGAGCTGCTCGTAAAGCAACTTCAGAATCTTGCTGGCCTCTTCACCCTTGTCGATGTTGCCGTCCTTATCGAGAACGCGCACCAGCGACCGCTTGTCGTCGCCCTTCACGAAGATCCGATAAGCCGCACCGACCTTCAGCTGCGCAGCGGGGCTTACGACCGGCTCAGCCGGCGCACTGCGCCAGAAAGCCAGCTTGTCGAGCCAGCCGCTCTCCTGCTTCTGCTCGACCTTTGCGCCCGCAACGCGCACATCGAACAGGCCGATATCGCGATCGCGATCCTCGACCAACAAACCGTTGCGATCCAGCGCAAGACCAACCTGACGCCATGCGTCGTCGATCGAGCCCGCCAGGATCAGCGCCGCGCCGCCATCGGCAGCACAGGCGAACCAGCCATCAGTTCCTTAGCACGATCTTCGGACGCGCCGAGCGACAGCATCAGGCGGCGAAGCATCTCGGCCTCCATGCCCGGATCCGGCTTGCGCCAGGTCCAGACGGAGGAGTCTTTCTCCACGCCGCCCGTCAGTACCTCTTCGAGCCCACGGTGGCTGATGAACACGTCAGTTGAACCCGGTTGGGTGCCCGGCTCGATACGAGTACGGAAGCGATCCTTCTCCGGCGAGCTGTACATGCCATCGAGGAACTTGCCGACGGTGTCGCGGACGATGTCTTGCTTGATCTTCGTACGATTCTCAAGCCAGTCCGTTTCGAGAATGCCGACTTCAGGACTATCGACGACGAGTGCATAACCGTTCTGCAACCAGAAGGTCTTGATCTTCGGGTAGAGCTGGGCCGGAGCAAGTGGCACCGTCAGCCAGCGCTCTGAACCAGCGCGGCCGATCGTCATTCTGGCAACGTCGGGAACAACCTCGGGGCCGCTGGCAACCGCCATGCCGCCTGCCGACGGCTTACGCCCCGCCTGATATTCAGACAGGGTCGCTGCAGCCGATTCTCCTTCGACCGCATAGCGGTCATCGCGGCCCGGCTTGGTCAGGTCAGGCGGAACATCCAGAGGCGTTGCGCGCTGTTGAGCGCCCGCCTTGTAGTCGACCTTGCCCACATCCTTGGTTGAAAACGTGCACGCGCCGAGCACGACGAGCAGGCACACCGGTGCAACGCTTTGCAGCTTGAACATACTGCAGACTCCTCAGGCCTCAATGCCGGCCTGACGCAGTGCGTCGAGCAGCTTGGATTCGTTTGCGACGGTCAGTCGCGTCAATGGAAGACGGATACCCGAACCGATAAGCCCCATACGCTCAAGGGCCCATTTCGCGGGAATCGGATTGGGTTCGCAGAACAGGTGCTTATGCAGACCGACCAGCTTGGCGTTGATCGCACGCGCGCGAGTCAGGTCACCCGCAGCCGCCGCAACGCACATTTCGTGCATGGCGCGGGGCGCGATGTTGGACGTCACCGAGATAACGCCGTGGCCGCCGAGCAACAGGAAGGCCAGCGAGGTCATGTCGTCGCCGCTGTAGAGCGCGAAATCGGCCGGTGCTCGCAGGATCAGATCGAGCGCGCGATCGATCGCCCCGGTTGCATCCTTGAGGCCGACGACGTTCGGAATCTCGGCAAGGCGCAGCGCGGTGTCGTTCGACATGTCCGCCCCGGTCCGCCCCGGGACGTTGTATAGGATCACCGGGATATCGACTGCTTCGGCGATCGTGCGGAAGTGCTGGTACAGGCCCTCTTGCGTGGGCTTGTTGTAGTACGGCACCACCGACAGGATGCCGTCGGCTCCGGCAGACTTTGCAAATTGCGACAATTCAATCGCTTCTGCCGTCGAATTTGCCCCGGTTCCGGCAATGACAGGCACACGGCCGGCGGCATGTCCGACCGCAGTCCGGATCAGTTCGCAATGCTCTTCGACGTTGACGGTCGGCGATTCACCGGTCGTCCCGACGATGACGATGCCGTCGGTTCCTTCCGCGACGTGCCAGTCGATAAGACTCTTGAGCCGCGCCAGGTCAAGGCTGCCATCCTCACGCATCGGCGTGACGATCGCGACAATCGAACCCTTAATCATGCGTTTGCCGCCACAAAGACAAAGCCGAGATTCTAGCGCATACGTGGAAAATCAGCGTCAAAGGTCCGCCAGCGCCTTGATATGAGCAACCGCACTGCGCGCAAGTGCCGACAGCGCATAGCCCCCCTCGAGCATCGACACGATGCGGCCGCCGCAATGCTGCTCGGCAAACAGCCGCAACTGCTGTGTCACCCAGGCGTAGTCCGCCTCGACGAGGCCAAGGGACGCCATATCGTCTTCGTAGTGCGCATCGAACCCAGCCGAGATGTAAAGCATCTCCGGAGCGAAGTTCCGCAAGGCCGGCAACCAGACGTCTGTGACGATATCGCGGAAAACATCGCCACGCGTACCGGCAGGCACCGGCACGTTGACCATGTTCGCCGCGGGTTTATCCGCCCCGGTGTAGGGATAAAAGGGGTGCTGGAAGAAGCTGACCATCAGCACCCGCTCGTCGCCGGCGAAGATGTTTTCCGTGCCGTTGCCGTGATGCACATCGAAGTCCACCACCGCGACACGCTTCAAGCCGTGCGATTCGAGCGCATGAGAGGCCGCAACGGCGATGTTGTTGAAGAAGCAAAAACCCATGGCGCGATCGCGCTCAGCGTGGTGCCCGGGCGGCCGCACCGCACAGAATGCGTTGTCGACTTCCCCGCGCATCACGAGATCTGTAGCCAGCACGCCAGCGCCCGCGGCACGCAGGGCGGCGCGGATGGTGTGCGGACACATGGCGGTATCGGGGTCGATATGCTTGATACCCCGCTCCGGCGCACTGCCGATAAGATCCTCGACATGCCGCTTCGGATGAACGCGCGACAATTGTTCGATGCTCGCCTGCGGCGCGTCATGAAAATTGAGGAACGAATCGATGCCGGAGGCGATCAATCTATCCTGAATCGCAGAGAGGCGATCCGGGCATTCGGGGTGCATGGCCCCCATGTTGTGCATCCAGCAATCCGGATGCGTGATGAATGCGGTCGCCATGTGGCCCCTCGCCGCCTCGTTCTGATCTGAATAAATGGGCCGACCAAACGCGACGACCCTCCCCCATCCCGATATTATCCGACCGACACCATGAGCCCACAACAAAAACTGCCCATCACCGAAGCGCGCGCCCTGGCCCATGCCATTGCCGCCGCGGTAGGCGAATCCATTCTCGGCAAATCGGCGCAGATCCGGCTCGCAGTCGCGTGCCTGATTGCGCGGGGCCATCTGTTGATCGAGGACGTACCCGGCGTCGGCAAGACAACCCTGGCGCATGCGCTGGCCGATGCCTGCGGCCTTGCCTGGCGGCGCGTGCAGTTCACCAGCGATCTTCTGCCGGCGGACCTGGTCGGCGTATCCGTCTGGGAAAGTGCAAACGCACAGTTCGCCTTCCGGCCAGGCCCGGTGTTCTCGGAAGTGCTGCTCGCCGACGAGGTCAATCGCGCCTCACCCAAGACTCAGAGTGCCTTGTTGGAAGCCATGGAGGAACGCCGCGTCTCGGTCGACGGCGTAACGCATCCGCTGCCGGATCCGTTCTTTGTTATCGCGACGCAAAACCCTGCCCACCATGCAGGTACGTTTGAGCTGCCGGAATCGCAGCTGGATCGCTTCCTGATGCGACTGGCGCTCGGCTACCCGCCGGCAGATGCCGAACTCGCCCTGCTGGCCGGGCGTGACCGGCGAAAACGTAGTGTCGTCGCACACGTCACCGACCGAAGCACCCTTACAGCGCTGCAGGCCAGTTGCGCCGACGTCTTCGTCGGCGAACCGGTCGCGCGTTACGTGCTGCGCTTGGTCAGCGCAACACGCAGCCATCCAGCAATCGCGCTCGGCCTGAGCCCGCGGGCCGGCCTTGCGCTCCTAGCTGCGGCGCGCGCCTATGCGCTCACCGAGGGGCGCGACTTCGTGGCGCCGGAGGACGTCCAGGCGGTATGGCATCCAGTGGCAGCGCATCGCCTGCACACGCCGGATGGTCGTCATCTGCCGGACGCGCTGGTCGCCGAATTCCTGCAGGGCACGCCTGTCGCGTGAGCCTCTCGATGCGGCAAACCCTGCGCGAGCGCCTGCAACGCTGGATGCTGCGCGGCCGGCCACCGGAGCAACTACCGGTCACGCTCGGCCAGCGACGCATCTACGTGCTGCCAACCGGCCCCGGCCTGAGCTTCGGCCTGCTACTTCTGGCGATGCTGCTGGCAAGCCTCAACTACACCTTGTCGCTCGGCTTCGCGCTGACTTTCGTGCTGGCCGGCGTAGGCCACCTCTCCATGGTGCGGGCGCATCGCAACCTGCTTGGCGTCACGCTGCAGAGCGGACGCTGTGATGCCGTATTTGCCGGCGAACCGCGCGCACTGTCTCTGGTCATGCAGGAGCAGGCGGGGCGCGAACGGCCGTCGCTGGCGATCATGCATACGGCGTCGGCACCAGTGCGTTTCTCTATCCCCGCACGAGGCGCGCAAGCGCTGAGCTTGCCGCTGCCCGCCCAATCGCGCGGCCGGCACCCGGTCGGGCGCCTGCGTCTGGAGACCCGACATCCACTCGGGCTGATCGTCGCCTGGAGCTATTTCGAGCCCGCCGTGTACGGCCTCGTCTATCCGACCCCGGAAGTAGACCCGCCACCAGCCCCCTCGCATCACGGGAGCGGCGAAGGACGCCCGGTTCCCGGTAGCGACGGCGTGCTGTTCGACAGCCTGCGCCCCTACCGCGCCGGTGATCCGCTGCGTCAGATCGCATGGCGACAGCTCGCGCGGGGCGGCACGCTGGCAACGAAACACTTTGCGGCCGAGGCTGGCGGTGAGCAATGGCTACGCTGGGCCGACTGCCCGGCATCGATGGACACTGAAGCACGCCTTTCGCGCCTGTGCGCCTGGGCACTCAAAGCGGACGAAGCAAAGCAGCGCTTCGGCCTCGAACTACCGGGCCGCCACATCGCCCCCGGTAGCGGCATGGCACACCTGCGCGAAGTACTCGAAGCACTCGCGCGCCATGGGGTGACTGAGCATGCGTAAATCCGAGCCAGTCGATCGCCATGGCCAGCTGTGGATCCTCGCAGCGGTCTTGCTGACCCTGCTGCCTTTGCTGCCACGCCTGACGCTGGAAGTCGGCCTGGTCGCAGGCCTGCCGCTGCTATGGCAAGGGTGGCGGCTGCACGCTGCAACGCCCGCTCGCCCGCCCAATCGAGTCTTGTTGTTGGTGATCGCGGCGGTCGCAGTGGCGACCACCGTTGCGCGCTATGGCACTGCGTTCGGGCGCACACCCGGCCTTGCGCTACTGGCCATGCTGCTGGGGCTGAAAATGCTGGAGGCCCGCACGCGGCGCGATGCGCACATCACGATTCAGCTTTGCTTCTTCGTGCAACTGGGCTACTTCCTCATCGAGCAGAGCGCGCTGACCGCCGTCTGCGCGCTGGCCGCCTGCGTGCTGGCGCTGACTGCGCTGCTGCGGGTTGAGCAACCGGACTTGCTTCTGAAGCCGGCCCTCAGCGGTAGCGCGCGGATGGTGGGCATTGCGCTGCCGCTGGCTGCGCTGCTGTTCGTGCTCTTCCCGCGTATCGACACGCCGCTCTGGGGCATGCCCACCGATGGCGCCAGTGCCACCACCGGAATGTCGGATCGCATGCGCCCCGGCTCGATCGCAGACCTCTCGCTGTCCGGCGAGATTGCCTTTCGCGTCGAGTTCGCCGGCTCGCCGCCCCCGCCCCCCGCACGCTACTTCCCGGGC
>APMI01020075.1_pt1 | contig 12361 bp, 4 predicted proteins | sample 667938 | NCBI WGS metagenome assembly APMI01 (sample SAMN01084076, study PRJNA167559) | wastewater metagenome | biome: Wastewater | place: Denmark: Ejby Moelle, Odense | collected 2011-11-28 | reverse complement strand
GGAAGAGGCGCTAGAGAAAAAGTAATGCCTGTAGAACTTACTGATGAACAAATCAAAAATCAGATTAAAGAAACTTTAGAAAAACTAACCAACAAAGGTGGTAAATCCAAAGGGTCTAAATATAGAAAAGAAAAAAGAACTTATCGTAGAGAGCAAGACGAACTACAGCAAGAACTAGAAGCAGCAGACAGAACACTTAAAGTAACAGAGTTTATTACGGTTTCTGAATTGGCTTCTCTTATGGATGTAAGTGCTACAGAAGTAATTTCTGCTTGTTTCTCATTGGGCGTAATGGTTACTATGAACCAACGTTTAGAGGCAGATACCCTTACTTTGGTTGCAGATGAATTTGGTTATAAAATAGAATTTGCAGATGCAGATTTAGAATCTGAAGCAGCAGAAGAAGTAGAAGATACTGAAGAAGATTTATTACCAAGAGCACCAATTGTTACCGTAATGGGGCACGTAGATCACGGTAAAACATCTTTACTAGATTATATAAGAAAAACAAATGTTATCGCTGGTGAGAGTGGTGGTATTACCCAGCACATTGGTGCATATAACGTAAAACTAGAAGGCGGACAAAGAATTACTTTCTTAGATACTCCAGGTCACGAAGCATTTACTGCAATGAGAGCGAGAGGTGCACAGGTTACAGATATTGTAATTATTGTGGTGGCAGCAGATGATGATGTAATGCCTCAGACCAAAGAAGCTATTGCACACGCGCAAGCGGCAGGTGTACCTATGATTATTGCCATCAATAAAGTAGATAAGCCGAATGCTAATCCAGACAATATCCGTCAACAACTTTCGGGAATGAATATTCTGGTAGAAGAATGGGGAGGAAATGTACAGGCTCAGGAAATTTCTGCTAAATTTGGTAATAATGTAGATTTATTGTTAGAAAAAGTGCTTTTACAAGCCGAAATGCTTGAGTTAAAAGCTAATCCAAATAAAGTAGCTAATGGTGTTGTAATAGAAGCTTCTCTAGACAAAGGTAGAGGTTATGTTTCTACAGTGCTAGTTCAAGGTGGAACTCTAAAAGTAGGAGATTATCTTTTAGCAGGTAAAAATCATGGGAAAGTAAAAGCAATGCTAGACGAAAGAGGAAGACAGCTAAAAGAAGCAGGTCCTTCTATTCCGGTAACGGTTCTCGGTCTAGACGGAGCGCCTACTGCTGGTGATAAGTTTAAGGTATATGAAGACGAAAGAGAAGCTAAATCTATCGCGAATAAACGCGAACAGTTACAAAGAGAGCAAACCATCAGAACTAAAAAACACCTTACACTAGACGAACTAGGAAGAAGAATTGCTCTAGGTGATTTCAAAGAGTTGAATATTATCTTAAAAGGAGACGTAGATGGTTCAGTAGAGGCATTATCAGACCAATTACAAAGATTATCAACCGAAGAAATAAGCATCAATATTATCCATAAAGGGGTAGGTCAAATTACTGAATCAGATGTTCTATTAGCAGCAGCATCAGATGCTATTATGATTGGTTTCAACGTAAGAGCAGGAGCTAATGCCAAAGAATTAGCAGATAGAGAAGAAATAGAAATCAGAACATATTCTGTAATCTATGCAGCTATTGATGAAGTGAAAGAAGCAATGGAAGGTATGCTTTCGCCTGAAATAAAAGAACAAGTAATAGGTAACGTAGAAATTAGAGAAACATTCAAAATTTCAAAAGTAGGAACTATTGCAGGTTGTATGGTTTTAACTGGTAAAGTAACCAGAAATTCTAAAATTAGACTGCTTAGAGATGGTATTGTGAAATTTGACGGTGAGCTAGAATCGTTAAAACGTTTCAAAGATGATGTAAAAGAAGTGACCAAAGGTTATGAATGTGGATTAAATATCAAAGGATATAATGATATTGAAGTAGGAGATATCTTAGAAGTTTACGAAGAAATAGCGGTTAAGAAAAAATTGAAATAACCTTAGTGTATATTAAAACACCCTCTAAATCTAGAGGGTGTTTTTTTTTTTGATTAGTTTTATTGTTTTTATGGGTATTTTTTTATGGGTGTTATCTATTATATGTTGTTTTTTACTTTTCTTTAAAATGTGATTAATTTTAGTTTTTTTAATTTATAGTTGTTCTAAATAAAATTAAATTAGTTTTTGATTATTTTAAATAAGATGTCTTATATCTTGTTTTTTTTGAAGATATATAAAATATGTGCTTTTCTAGTGTTTGCTTTTTAATCTTTAATTAATAGTTGACATTTGTTTTTGCATTTTGTTTAAATAATTTTTCAAATTACGTTTGTATATGTTAAAATTAATTAACATTTTTGTCAAAAATGTATTAAAATTAGTTAATATGAATGTAAAAATTAAATCACTAACGGTTGGCGCTCTGTTTTTCTTAGGCGGAGCTACTGTCATGGCACAGCAAACCAAAGAGAAGGGTGAAAAAGAAATTGAAGAGGTAGTAGTCGTAGGCTACGGAACTCAAAAAAAATCTGATGTAACTGCTAGTTTAACAACCGTAAAAGGTTCTGTTTTAGCAGATAAGCCAGTTCAAACTTTTGATCAGGCTATGGCGGGTCGAAGTACAGGGGTGCAGATTACTGTTCCTAGTGGTGTGCTTAATGCGGCTCCTGTTTTTAGAATTAGAGGTACTAGTTCAATCTCTTTAAGTTCTTATCCACTTATCATTGTAGATGGGGTACCAACTTTTACAGATAATAACAGTTCTACTTCAGCTGCTAGTAATCCGCTAGCTTCAATAAATCCGGCAGATATAGAAAGTATAGATATTGCTAAAGATGCAGCAGCAACAGCAATCTATGGTAGTAGAGCAGCGAATGGAGTTGTATTTGTTACAACCAAAAAAGGGAAGAGTGGCAAAGCTAGAGTAAATTATAGTACTTGGTTGAGCATGGCTAGTCCGTTCAGGTTGCCAGAAACATTAGGAGCGGAAGACTATGTAAGATATAAAAATGCAGCGGTTGCTAATAACCCTACAGCTAGTGCTGTGAAATTTAGTACTGCATTAGACGCAAATGGAAGATTGATTGATACAGACTGGTCAAAAATTGTTTACAGAACGGGACTTTCGTACAACCATAGTATTAATGTTTCTGGAGGTAATGATGGTACTTCTTACTATTTTTCTGCAGGTTATACTAATCAACAAGGTATAATTCAAAAAAATGATTTTAAAAGAATTAGTGCTTTATTAAATGTAGATTCTAAAGTAAGTAAATATATTTCAATTGGGGGTAAATTATCATTCTCAAATGAAGAAAATTTTGCAGCCGCTAACTCAGGATCTTTGTCTGGTGGAGCTTTTTCTACAGGTGGATTAGGTCGTTTGCAATTTGTTTTACCTTCTACACTTGCTCCGTTTAACAATGATGGTTCATATAGTTTAAATGGTGCAGCAATTGGTAGTTCCCCGCAAATTGTAGGTATAAGTAATCTAGGGTATTATAACCCACAGTTTATATTAGACAATAATAAAGAGTCTACTGAAAACAATCGTATTCAAGGGAATGTTTATGGTCAGGTAAAACCATTATCATGGTTAACAGCTCGTACACAATTGGGGTTAGATTTTATGTTAACGGATAACAATGTTTTTTGGAGCCCTAGAGGTGGAGATGGATATTCTAGAAATGGTTATGCATGGGCTGGTAATGATATAGCTAAAACGATAGTGTGGACAAATACCTTACAGTTTGACAAATCTTTTGGACAACATGATTTTAATTTACTTTTTGGTAATGAACAACAGTTTTCAAAGTTTAAAGGGATTGGTTTGCAAAGAGAAAATCTTTCTGATCCAGATTATGATGTGATACAAGCGGGTTTTACCACCAATAATCCTGCTAACATGTATAAATCAGAAAATTATTTAGTTTCTTTCTTTTCTCGTTTAAATTATAATTATGCTGATAAATATTTTGTAAGCGGTAATTTACGACAAGATGAATACTCAGCTTTGGCAATCAAAAAAGGTGTTTTCTGGGGAGTAAGTGCTGGTTGGGAAATAACTAAAGAAGGGTTTTGGGAAAATATTGGAGCAAATAATATATTCTCAAGTTTTAGGTTAAAAGGGAGCTACGGTAAAGTAGGGAATGTAAGTGGTATTGGTAACTTTCAATCTTTATCTACTTTTGGATCAGGTTTGTATGGAGGTGTGCCAGCTCTTTCGTTTAATAATGTTGGTAATACTAATCTTACTTGGGAAACAAGTAAAAAAATGGATGTTGGTGCATCTTTTAGTGTTTTAAAAGGACGTTTAACAGCCGAAGTTAGCTATTATGATAATAAAATTGATGGCTTAATATTATTTGTACAGCAATCACCTTCAGCGGGGTTACCTACAAGTGTACCTCAGAATATTGGAAAAATGTATAATAAAGGCTGGGAGGTTGATGTGAAGTCTTCAATTATACAAACTGATGATTTTTCTTGGAGTGTAGGGGGTAATGTATCTTTTAATGAAAATATGGTAACTGAATTAGCCCCAGGTATGCCAAATCTTCAAACTGCTACTTCTGGTTTAGAAACTGTTAATAGAACGATGCCTGGTTATTCATTGGGACAACTTTTTGTAGTTAGAACAGCGGGTGTAGATCCTGCAACGGGTAAGCGTATTTTCCTTAATAAGAATGGAGAAAAGATATACTATCAATTCTATGCTGCTCCTGGAACTTTTCAATGGTCTAAAACTGCAGACGGCACTGTAAGAGCAGATGCAGTATCAATAGCAGATGGAGTAATGTATGGTAATACACAGCCTAAAATATATGGAGGTTTTGATAACACATTCCGTTATAAAGGTTTTGAGTTGAATTCATTATTTACATTCCAAATGGGTAACTATGTATATTATGGTTCTAATGCAGGATTACACGACCAACGTTGGTGGAATAATAGTGTAGATGTGTTAACAGATGCTTGGCAGAATCCAGGTGATACTGACAAAAAATATGCTAAACCTGTATTCAATGATAATGTTTCAAACGGTTCATCAATGCCATTGGATATAAATGTATTTAAAGGTGATTTCTTAAAACTTAAAAGTTTAACATTAGCATACAATTTGCCAAAATCACTTCTTGATGAATATAAGATTAGTAGTGTTAGATTGTATGTGAGCGGTCAGAATTTATTTATAGCAACTAAATATCCAGGTCCGGATCCAGAGGTTTCTTCAAATGGTAATACGCCATCTGCTCCAGGAGTTGATAGAAATACTGTAGGTAATGCAAGAACATTTGTGTTCGGACTTAATGTAGGATTCTAATTTTAAATTATAAAAAATGAAAAATAAAAAAATATTTATAGGGCTCGCTATAAGTTTACTTTCTTTAGTTACTTCTTGTAGAAGTGAAGAGTCTTTGTCTCCTGAAAATGAGACAGCAATTACGGATGCTTCAGCGTTTACGACGCCAACTAGAATAGATGGAGTATTGTTATCCGTTTATAGTGCTTTTAAGAGTGGGAATGTTCATGGCGGTAGATATATTGTTTATGGTGATATTAGGGGGGTAGATATATTAAAAGAAACCGATAATCTAGTTACGGCAGCAGATATTTTTAACCAAATTCCTACCAATTCTTCTAACTCTATTACCTCATTTTGGACAAGTAGTTATTATGCAATTAATAATGCCAACCTTTTTATTGAAGGGATGAATGATGGAGGAACAAATGTAGTAGGAGCAGCTAAAGGAAAGGCGTATATAGCAGAGGCAAAAGCTTTAAGAGCAATGTTATATTATGGCTTATTACAGTTTTTTGCTAAACCATATGCTGATGGTAACGGAGCAAAGCCTGGTTTGCCACTTAGGCTTACTGGAATTAAAGGTAGTGGAAGTTCTGAACTAGCAAGGAGCACGGTAGCTGAAGTTTATACACAAATTTTAAAAGATTTAAATGAGGCTGAAATTGACTTGCCATTAACTAATTCTAGCGCGGCACTTAATACCACACGTATTCATAAAAATACCGTTATAGCATTCAAAACTAGAGTGTATTTGTCAATGCAAAAATATCCTGAAGCTGTAACAGAAGCTAATAAAATTGTCTCTTCTACAGCCCCATTTGTGTCGCCAAGTGGAGTTGCTCACAAATTAGAGGCTAACATAGCAACCATATTTACCAATTATACAACAAGCGAATCAATATTTTCAATGCCAATGACATCTACGGCAGGCGATTTCCCAGGTACGCAAAATCAAATAGCATATTATTGGACTCCAGTAGCCTCATTAGGAGGTGTTGGTAACGGTGAATATTCAGTAAATCCAGCAGGTATTTTAGCGAACACTACTCAATTTACGGTAGATGATAAAAGAAGATCTTTTATTCTAGCTACAAATTCAGGGACAAAACTTTGGAACATGAAGTTTAAAACACCAAATCCATATACAGATTATGTGCCTGTAATTAGATATGCGGAAGTACTTCTGAATTTAGCTGAAGCTAAAGTGAGATCTACTAATACAGTAGATGCACAATCAATAGCATTATTAAATGCTGTTCATGGGCGTTCTGATGCAGCAAAGGTTTTTACCGCGGGTGATTTTGCTACACCTGTAGCATTTTTATTAGCAGTTGATAATGAACGTAGAATGGAATTTATGGGTGAAGGACACAGAAGCAGAGACGTTACTAGATTATTAGCAACATTTCCTGCGCATGGTTCTGCACCAGCTAAAGGATTGAATGATGTAGGATATATTTGGCCAATACCATCAACTGAATTATCACTAAATCCTTTATGTGTAGATAATTAGTAGCATTTATTTACTGATGTAATTTTATAACCACTCAACTTTGAGTGGTTATTTATATTTTCAATTTATATTTATTCTAAATAAAAAAATAAAAAATAAATAAATGAAAATTAATTAGTGCTCATGTGTGTAGTATTTGTTTTATTTGTGAAAAAAATTGCCTAAAAGAGCGTTTAGATTATATCTTTTATTAATTTTTTTTTGAAGGTTATTTTCATATTAAGAAAAATAATGTGATTAAATTTGGTTATGTTAAAATTTATTAACATTTTTGCCAATCAATGTATTAAATTTTGTTAATATGAATGTAAAAATTAAAGCGCTAACAGCTGGCGTGCTCTTTTTTATAGGGGGACAAGCTGTAATGGCGCAAAAAACGAAAACAGATACTGCGGCCACAAAAAATATTGAGGAAGTGGTAGTTACTGGTTACGGAACAGTTAATAGAGAAACTTTTGTTGGAACTTCTGCTAAAGTAGATAGTGAACTTTTAACAAAAAAGAATGTTTCTGCTGTAACACAGGCTTTAACAGGTGAAGTAGCAGGGGTTAGGGTGATTAATACTTCAGGGCAACCTGGAACGAGTCCAACCATTAGAGTGAGAGGTTTTGGGTCTGTAAATGGAAATAGAGATCCTTTGATAGTTTTAGATGGGACTCCTTATGATGGTAATTTATCTTCTGTAAATCCTGAGGACATAGACAATATGTCTGTTTTAAAAGATGCAACAGCAACAGCAATTTACGGAGCTAGAGGAGCTAATGGTGTTGTTGTAATTACTACAAAAAAGGGGAAAAGAAATTCTAGTGAAGTTGTTTTAGAATCTAAAACAGGTGTGAATGTAAGCTTTTTGCCTAGGTATGATGTAATTAAATCACCAGAAGAATTTATTGGTTTATCATGGCAATCTCTTGTTAACTTTGCTAAATATGGAGGAGCAGGAACAGCGGCAGCAGCAGATCCGCTAACTTGGGCTAGTAGTAATCTGTTGTCAGGTGGTTCTTATGGTATTGATCCAAGGTACAACATGTGGAATGTTTCTAATGGTGGAGCATTAATAGACCCAACAACAGGAAAGGTAAGAAGTGATGTTACTAGAAAGTATTCTCCAGAAAATTGGGAGGATTATGGTTTTAGAACAGGAACTAGATCAGAAACTAATCTAAGTATTTCTGGAGGGGCGGATAAGACAAGATATTATTCAAGTTTTGGTTACTTGAAAGATGAAGGTTACTTGTTAAACTCAAATTTTGAAAGATATAGTGCTAGACTTAATGTAAGTCACCAAGCAAAGAAATGGCTTTCTGGTGGTGTAAATTTAGGCTATACATATTCTAAAAGCAAAAATAATGGGCAAGCTGAAGATTCAGGAAGTATTTTTTGGTTTGTAGATAATATCCCATCAATATTCCCTTTGTTTAAGAGAGATGCGAATGGAAATATTTTGCCAGATCCAATTTATGGCGGAGGGCTATATGATTATGGAGATGATTATGCAAGAAATTTTGGAAATGGAACAAATGCAATTGCAGATGCTTTATATGGAAAAGATTTTAGTAGAAGACATGAGGTAAATGGATCGGCGAACATAAAAATAGACATTTTGCCGTATTTATCTTTTGAAACTAAAATAGGGGGGAATTTTACCACAAGAGGAAGAGATGTAGTAAGAAGTAAATATTACGGATCTTCTGTTTCGGTAAATGGAACAATTACAAAGTATGATTATGATACCTTTAATTATACTTTCTTGCAAATGTTAAGATTTGATAAAAAATTCGGAAAGCACGGGGTTTCAGCTTTTGCGGCTCACGAATCTACTAATTATCGTTATGATATAATGTATGCTTCTAAAAATAATCTTATTACTGATGGTGGCACAGAATTAAACAACGCTTCAACTATAGTTAATGCCTATTCTTATATATTAGATTGGAGTTTAGAGTCTTATTTTGCTAATCTAGCTTATGATTATGAAGGGAAGTATTTATTTACTGGTAACGTAAGGAGAGATGGTTCTTCTAGATTTGTTGATAAAGATTTAAAATGGGGTACATTCGGATCTCTTGGTCTTGGATGGGTAGTTTCTAGAGAAAATTTCCTTAGAAATAACAAAATTTTCAGTAATTTGAAATTAAAAGCAAGTTATGGTGTTATTGGTGACCAAGCTGGTGTTGGGTATTATCCAGGATATGGAACATATAATAACTTCCCATTAAATGGTGAAATTGCAACTCCTTACAGTAATGTGGGATATCCAAATCTAACTTGGGAAACTGCAAAAATATTTCAAACAGGTATAGAGTTTTCATTATTTAAGAAAAAAATATTTGAAGGGTCTGTAGAGTTTTATAACAAAAAGACAGATAATCTTATTTTTGATAGAAGAGTTCCAATATCTTTAGGATATGCGATAGAGAAAGTTAATGATGGTGTAATGCTAAATCAAGGGGTTGAATTTACACTAAACACAAATTTCTTAAGAAATGAGAACGCTCATATAGTATTAAGTATCAATGGTGAGATTCTTAAAAATCAGTTGAAAACAATGCCTCTAGATCCATCAACAGGAACTAATAAAGTTATAGATGTACAAGGTCTTTATGGTTGGGCAGCAGGAAGATCAATATATGATTTTTATATCCAAGAATGGGCTGGAGTTAATCCGTTAAACGGAAGAGCACAGTGGACCGTTAACTATGTAGATACAAATGGAAATGGTCAGTTTGACACATCTGATACTTGGATTAATAGTTTATCTCTTTTTAAAGCAAGTAATCCTGATGCTGTAATATCTCAAGGAATTACAGAGAATTATTCGCAAGCAACACTTAAATATGTTGGTAAATCTGCAATTCCAAAAATAAGAGGTGGTGTAACTCTAGATACGGGATATAAAGGTTTTTCTTTGAGCACTCAATTTTTATATAGTTTTGGTGGTTATGCCTATGATGGAGCTTATGCATCTCTAATGGGTAATAGAAGAATTGGTTTGAATAACTGGCATAGAGATATGCTTCAAAGTTGGAATGATAATTCTTTTAATCCTAACACATCATCTGATATCCCTAGATTAAGTGGTGGATTAGCTGCGGGAACCTTGAATGATACTCAAGTAAATTCTACTTCATCAAGATTTTTAACTAAAGCAGATTATATAGTCTTAAATAATGTTAAGTTATCTTATGATGTTCCTCAGCAAATATTATCAAACGTAAAAATGACAGGGTTAACTTTATTCGTTACAGGTGATAATTTATGGATTTCTACAAAAAGAAAAGGTTTCAATCCTTCAACTTCAGAAAGCGGATCATCAAATACTTATAGATATTCTCCAATTTCTACATTTACTTTTGGTATTCGTGCTAAATTTTAATTTATTAAAGCAATAAGACATGAAAAAAATATTTTATTTAACAGCAATATTAGGAGGGTTAGCGCTGCAGTCGTGTAGAGAAGAAAATCTAGTTACTGAGCCAACGGAAACCATTTCAAACCCTTCTATTCAACAGAAAGTTAATGGTATGTATGCTATGTTGATTCAAACAGGTACTGGAGGAACAACAAGACATGAAGACTTTGGACAAAAGGGAATAGATGTTTTTACAGATATGCTTGAGTCTGATGTAGCATTATCTCGTAATGCATACTCAAGGTATAATTCTTTAGCTAACTATACAGCAACATTAGATTATACTTCAGATTTTAATTATATTCCGTGGAGATACTATTATAGAGTTATATATTCTGCTAATGATGTAATTAATGATTTTGGAGGAGATACTAACCCAGATTTTTCTAAAGGAGATAAAGCATTGTATGCACAGGCATTGGCTATGAGAGGGTATGCATATTTTTATTTATTACAACTTTATACAAAAGAATATAGCCCAACAACTAAAGGTGTTCCATTAGTTACTTCTATTTCGCAAACTAAAAGTGAGATGAAAACTCAAAAAGAGGTTTATGATTTAGTCCTTTCAGATTTATCAACTGCTGAATCTCTTTTAGCAGGTTACAATAGAAGTAATAAGATTAAGTTTAATCAAGATGTAGTAAGAGGGTTATTAGCTTATACTTACGCTGCAATGAATAATCCTGCTAAAGCACAGGAATATTCACAAAAAGTTATATCTAGTGGTAGCTATCCAATTACTACTGCATCACAGTTAACAGGTGGTTTTAATGCAATTACTACTCCTAGTTGGATGTGGGGAGCTGATATTACATTAGATATGGGATTAAATTTAGTTAGCTGGTGGGGACAAATGGATTATTATACTTATAGCTACCAGTCTGTAGGGGATTATAAAACAATTGATGAAGTATTAAGAACTTCTATAAGAAATGATGATGTTAGAAAGAATCAATTTCAACAAGTTGTTGCTGGATATTGGTTTGGAAGCAATAAGTTTTATGAACCTAAGAAAATTAGACAAGGTGTTAGATATATTGAAACAGATTATATCTTTATGAGAGTAGATGAATTTCATTTGTTAAAAGCTGAATCACTTGCAAAACAAGGAGATGCGTTTTTGCCTGAAGCAAAACAAGCGCTAAAAACTTTATTGCAAAATAGAATTACAGACTTATCTTTTATAGATGCGGTTACTAATTCATCAGATTTGCTTAAAGTTATTTACCAACAAAGTAGAATAGAATTATGGGGCGAGGGTAAAATTTATTTAGCGATGAAGAGAAATAAAATGGATGTAATAAGAGGTCAGAATCATGATGCATATAAAGGGCTTCAGATGGGTTCTACCGACCCAAGACTTACTTTTATGCTTCCATCGGCAGAAGTTATTAACAACCCTAATTTGTAAAATAATTAGTCTAAGTAGATTAAAGGGCAGACGCAATTTGCGTCTGCTTTTTTATTTCCCATTTTTCATTACATTTGTATTTCAAAATTTCATAATGAGATACCTATTTTTCATCATAATTTTATTTGTAAATTTTACTAACGCACAGATTATTAAAAAAAGTGATAATAGAACCTCCACTTCGGATACCTTAGTTGTAGATAGAGGAGGAAAAGATTCTATCAAAATTTTTAAGCCTACCATTAATGATTATCTAATTTACCATCAATTTTCTGAAAAAAAAGTTTTTGATACCGTTTTTACAGCAGATAAATCCTATCAGTTCTCTCAATTTAACAACAGAGATAATTTCGGGAAAATCCAGTTTGCTAACATAGGTTCAGGATTTCAAGATTTGGTTTTTTCTGTAAATAAAGAACAAAATTTAGCACTACTACCTACCAATAAATCACATTTTATTGTGGGGATTGATGATGTGAAATATTATGATGTAAAAACACCTACCACTTCTTTTGTTTATCATAATGCTATGAAACAAGGTGCTGCACTTACCACCACCTATACCCAAAATGTAGGTAAAAACTTCAATATTGCAGTAGAATATATGGGGCTTCGTTCTCAAGGATTGTATCGCAGAAGTTTGGCGTCTTCTAATAACATCACTTTTTCTTCGCATTTTAATTCTAAAAATAATAGATATCAATTTTATACCCATTACATACATCAAAACGTAAACAATGAAGAAAGTGCAGGATTGGAAGATGTAAGCCT
>APMI01062195.1_pt1 | contig 12365 bp, 7 predicted proteins | sample 667938 | NCBI WGS metagenome assembly APMI01 (sample SAMN01084076, study PRJNA167559) | wastewater metagenome | biome: Wastewater | place: Denmark: Ejby Moelle, Odense | collected 2011-11-28 | reverse complement strand
TTTTATATTGACTATATTTTGCGTGCATGTTCTTTTTCACGCAGTTCCAATTATTACTTTGCCTAGTTAATTGATGATTTTGATAAATTTGCAGTGGGCAACTAATAAATTTTAACTTATTTTATGATTTCCCACTCTTTGTATTTTTATTACATCTTCCTGTTCCGTTGCTCCACTTACATCTGCCTTTTTTCCAACTGCTTTACTTTGTCCTAATATTAAGTCCACTAAGGTTGGAGATTTTTAAAACGAGTGATCATTTAAGCTGGTTCATTAAGATCAAATTTTTGGTAGGATCCAATCTGTTTGTACATGTTTTCCATAGCTTGGAATCTTTACTGCAAATCATTCATGGTTATTTCTGTGTACTTTCTAATGAAAATATTGGCTAGCACCGACTCATACAAATCCATAAACTCTCGTTTTTATTCTTATTATTCGGCAATGTCTAAACCTTTTTTGAACTCTCTCGATTTTTGTTATCTGAATTTTTCATCGTTTTGTCGCTTGCTTATTGTCGATTGTTTTTCAAAAAGTATTTGTTCTCTACCCCTCTGCTATTTAAGTATCTAATCATAAGTTTTATCAACTTTGACCATTAGATTTTTCATACTTTCCTGACTCTCACGGCCTTACAATTCTACCTGCTTGACAAGTGACTTAAGTTTGCTTAAATATACTTTGTTATCATTGATTTGCGATTCAATGAAAAGGTTAATTTTCTAAATTAATTGACATTTACTTTTCGCTCTATTATCATATGCTACAACGATACTTTTTAAAACATAACACTTTCTGTTTTTAGTTTTTGGTGCTCGAATTTTCGTTGAGCTCGCATGACCGTCTCCTAGTTTTTTCTTTTGTAAATTTCCAAACCTTCCAACTCTATTTTTAGGTCTTTAGTCAGCTTTTTTATTTTTTAAATATCAGTTTGCCTTTGTACTGACTGAATTCTAAAGTTGTCAGTCATTTGTTTGAGTGTGTTGAGATCATTGCCTGTTTCATGAGCCTCGTCGTATGTGCCGGTCAACAATTTCCTCTATAGCAAATTGAGATGAATCTTCTATCTTTTAAATTATCTCTGGCCCTCTACAGTAGAATATCGCTCGAGACTGCTCAATCTCTCAGTGCGAACTGACTTAAACTTCTCGCGGATGTCCTGCGCTGATTAATTTGTTTTCAGCTTGAGTTTTTTAAACTTTAGCTATTTCTGGCTGCCTGACTATGAGTTTTATAGTCCTGTTTTGATCTTCGGTAGTGAACTGGTCATATTAATATTATTTTTATCTAAGAAGTTATTTGCAACATACATAATTTCATAATAAATAATGCTGTCTATACTCAGAGCTCATTCACGATATATATGGACTCATTTTCATCTCCAAGACTAATGCAGGCATAGTACTGACCAATGCGATCATCAATCCTCATGCTGTGAGTTGTCTACATGTCCCTGTTCTTAGTAATTTGCAATGTTTTCTTGCGGCCTTAATACAGAATGGTGAGAGTAATGGTATCTCCCCTTTAGAAGTTCCAGTCCTGCAGTAGTACAACAATTACCAGTACAAGACTCTGCACATTTTCGGAGTAAATTTCGGCATTTTAATCATCTCCTGCTTCCCAGATCCAATAATTGGGCCCGTCACATTTGTAAGCATTTTAGTATTTGCAATCGGCAAGCAGTTTCAAATCGGTCACCCCGAGCCACACGCACTTGTGATCAGACTTTTTAATGCTGAAAGTTATGCTGTTTCGGAAGGGACTAAGTGCTGGGATCACTACGCAAGAGTGATAGACATCTACTTTAATCATGAAATACTGTCGAAGTTACGATTTGTCGCCACAGTCCGATCATTCGATAACTCGATTGAAGAGTGCTTACTCACATCCGAGAATTTAAACTATACTAATTTAAATATTTACCTCACTGAATGCTTTAGAGTCCAGTAGGATAGACATAGCTTGACTATGGATAAATTTTATGTTGAAAATTATGCGCCTTATTTATAAACATGCGTCTGATAGCTTTAGATTCACTTTTTCTTCAATTTATCCTAGCTTCACCTTAATTATCTCAGGAGTGGGTATTTTAGATTTCTGACTTATCATTACTTTGGCTGCTTCAATATTGTTTTGCAAGTTAGCTACGTTGTATTCGCCGCAGATAAAGAGCAGCTCCTGCATAATGCGTTCGTTCCGACCTTCAAAATAGGCCTCAAGTTGGTTAATTTCGTGTCCGATTTCTTTGCGCAACTTTTATATTGACTGGAAATAATTAAAGCACTCTTACTTGCTTAAAAGAGTTCCCTAATATTTTTAAGTCCTTGCTGAGGCTGTCTGGTTATGGCTTTTACGTATACAGCTTGGGTATTTATTCGAGCATAAATTTCTTCAAACTGATGATTTCATGGAGGCGATGCTCAGAGTCAAGACAGAGCGGACACGCAAGAGAGTTATGGTTGCAATTCTGACAAACTAATTGCAAATATTCTGATGTATGGGTAGGGCATTTTAAATATGTAGGCGCTGAGTCCATTGCCTATCTAGATTATGTGAGAATCAAATTAAAGGAACCAATACAGCCAAACTCAATACAATTGAATGAGCTCTTCAAAACAGCAATAGACAATAGTTAATAATTGTGAAACGATTACGACATAATTTTTGAATGAATCTGCACTCAATACGAAAATGGTACGTCATATAATTCAAAAACAAAAGAAGATATGATAATAAAAATTGCAATTGATGAGCTCAACTTGAAACGAATAGGGCTTAATTTGAAAATAGAATCAATCGGCATTTAAATAACTCGCCTGAGCTTGTTACGAGCTGAGGTTGCTGAAAGTGAATATAATTGTCAGATAAATGGTGCATTAATAATATTATAATATTATACATTCCAAATATTATTTAAGTATGGACATCCAGTTGACAGTTGCTACTTTTGCCCTCATTTCTGAAGTTCGGCCGTGCAAAGCCATTGAAATCGTTTGCAATCGGCCCAAAGTGGAAATCGACAACTCGCCCAAGAAAAGTCCGAAGTACAAAAAGGTGGGCAAGACAACCAAGGCCATCCTCATGAAAATGGTTGAGTCCGGGTCCTCCATCGTTGCAGTACACATATATTTAAACTCAGGCCTCCTGCAAGCTGGGAATTAACTATTCAACTGCGAAGTCAATCATACAGGCGCGGAACCGGGACCTCAGCTCCAAGGGGCCGCTCTACTGTCCGACCGACGACAGCAACTAGAAAAATGTGAGGGTGCCCTTTCAACAAGCTCACTGAATTTCAAACACTTACGTGATATGTATTTTACTTGTCTAAAAATGTATAACTTAAAATTTGCAAACAAAGTATGTCATTTTCCACAGATCCATGCTCACAAAAGCATTCTCAAGAAATGGGCTTTTAATTTAAATTTATTGCCTTCAAGTCATGTTGAAATTATATGTCACTAAATATTATATGCACATCATGTTATGTCTCAATATTTGATATTATTCGGTTGAGCCAATCTTAAGCTCAAGTTGAAGTGAGATCAACACTGAATAGTAAAGTGTTGACGACAATGATAAATATTTTATTAACTTATGATTAATCAGCATATAATTATCTATGAGGGACATAAGAAAACCACATCGTTATCAAATCCCTGATAATTTTCAACCAAAATCCGATAAAGTTATTGCTCAGAACATCATTAATAAAAAAGGCCTGAATGACTCATAAAATAAGAGTTATTCAAACCAGGTGAATGAGTGCCAATCGAAAAGTCACATGAGTCCAATGATCAGCAGTTTGGCAAGTTAGAAGTTAACAGGGAGCAGGCCAATGAAAAAATCTAAGCACTTGGATACACACAACAGACCGCCGAACCAGCTTGAAGTCCAGCACCAAAATAATAAGTCACAAGAGACAATAAAGCTGAAGAGTAAATAAAAAGGATCGACTTAGAAAAACATTGAGACTGCAAAGAACAGGGTGTTCTACTACAAATCGCCTGAGTGGCTAAAGCACAAGAAGAATACAGAGACCGGTCAAAACTATTTTAAGCATGAGGCCATTAATAAATTCTAGGCAATTGATCAGGATTTCCATACTACTGCGGGCACCAACGCCGATATGAATGATGTAACTCGCTTGCGATCTGACTCAGTGGCTTATCTGAGAATGGGCGAGGAGAACAACAGCGACAAATCCATGAAGGGCAGACTATACTATGAATAGAAGTTTCATATCGGCGGTGAAGAACTTGAAATTACCAACCTAAGATTGGAAGAGGAAGTTAAATAACTGAAATACAGACTCTAAAACATGTAGGAAGACAACAACATTTTGCTGGGCCGAATGCAAACCCTAGAGGTCGAGCTCAATCTCAGTTACAAAAGGATTGGCGAGCACGTTGCTAGGGAGTAACATCATAGATTAGTTGAGGCCAAACTTAAATAAAAAGTGCAAGATTTATAAAGCAAACTCCTAACTGTAAAGGACCAAATAAATTGCAAGAATTAATTTCTAGATTCTGGCTTCAATGAGGGGCTGTCTTACACTTTGAACAATGATAGGGAAATAATTCAGAAAAAGAATGAAGAGATTTCAAGGTTAAACGAAATAGTAAATAAATCGAGACTAAAAGTAAATTAGCTGAACCACTTATTGTCTCAGTAGCGCATAAATAGCCTTCAGCATACTCGGGCTTTATAGCAGCATTACTAATCGCTGATGCTGACTCGATAACTAAACAGTTACGAGCTGAAGAAGACAATCGAGGGCTCAAAGTAAAAGTCAAGATTTGCTCCATCAGTCAGTGTTCGATATCTACACGACAACCACGAAATGATAAAGAAGGCAGTGTCGACAAACAACTTGCATAGGGATATCCCAAATGTGAAATTTATCAATGGTTGATTTATTATTTTTACTCTATCTTGAATCTAATTAAATTGATTGATAAAGATGATAAAATTTACAACTGACCAAATTGCCAACTTAGAGAAATCAGACAGCCTTAAGCATTTTTAATAAAAAGTGTAAAAGCAAGGTATTCTTTTGCCTAGTATCCGAGCCCTCGTTAGAAACAGTTACGCCTTTGCCACATCGCACTCATACTCAATATAGCAAAAACAATAGTTACTAAATTTTATCATTGAGCAAGTATATGAAATACCTAAACTGAAGACAGCGAAGGGCGATTTTATTAAGTAGTATCCTTAAAAAATAGCTAACTTGAGTAACAGGACAGCATAAAAAACTGCAGTCAAGTTCTCATGGGCTGAAACTGAACAAATTCGCATATTTTACGAACGATAGGTACTACCTTTTTATGAACTTTATGAATTTGTGCTTGATGACAACGAAGAATTTAACTTTGTAACTTTTTAGTATGACCCTGTCCCTACGGTTAGTGAATGTCATATTTTTGAAGGACAAGTAGTTCAGCCATAAACTATTGCAGTCCTCAAAGAATTAGTTGGAGAAAGAGCCCTCAAATAATAGAAGAAAGACCCAAAGAAAAAATGATATCGATTTAATGATTAATTTATGCTTACTTTATCATCAAAAAGGTTGCCATAATTTTTTCATGTCAACATAAATTGGACTTCTTCTGTAGGCTTCAATTGGTTTCTTCATGTCTTTAGTGATGTAGCTATAGGAAATCAATACTTATTGGGTTTCCAAGTTAAACACAGCCAGTTGAGTGTCGCCTGTTTCGTGTGAGAGTCCGACCATGCGCCAGAAACTTTCCATTTCCCATTGGCCATACATTTGATTCTAAAATAGATAGCAATTTACGCTTACTAGGATAGATCCAACGCAATTATCGCCACTGGGTTGAACGTGCTTGTCGAAGTAGGCGACACCTGGTCGTTTCGGGTGGTATGACTCGTTGTAGTGAGTGTAATTTTTGTCATCATAGTTATTCAACACTTTCTCAGCGTATTCGAACATTCTAAAAGAGTGATCTTAGCTTGACGCCAGTCCAAGATGGATTGAGCAAGTCCTTTTGGCTTTGGTGAGAACAGCTAATGCTGTTGAAATATTATGGGCGTCGTATAACACATCACGAAGGACATAAGTCCATGGGTTACCATATCGTGTTGTTTTAACTGATGCCTTAGGCGGATACCATACTTTCTCACCTATTGATAAGTATGGCGACATTCCTGTTAACGAGCCAACGAAACCAACCCAGGCAAAATTAGCATGCATGTTCTCCCCTTTTGTGCTAGGTTGGTAGACAACAATCACAGCGTACTATGAAATAGGGTTCGCAGCGTCCCAATCCAGCGATCTCATGTGCAGTGTCTCATGGTTTCGAGTTGCTGGACCCCACAATCCTGCGACTGTGCAAGCTGCTTTAATAATTTAAGGCACAATATTCAGTCTTTGCAAGTCCCGTTTATTAACTTTACCTCCTGCTGCCATCCCATCTATTTCATCAAAGTACCTGCGATGAGCATATCTTCTTGTGATCATTACGTTAAGGTCAAGTAATCCATAAGCAAACTGTCTTACTCCATTGGTCAGATCTTTGGCTAGGAAGGCTGGTACGCGATTCTTCAGCAAAATTTCTGTCAGTTGGTCCAAGTAAAAATCATAGAATATTCCTATGTTGGCCTTGAGTTCTTGGGAAAACAGTTAACCAAATGCCTTACCCATTTAGTAAGCTGTTCCTTTGAGTTTTGCAACGTGGACGTAATTTCGTTAAGGGTCACTTCTATCGCCGATAATTAATTTCTCCCCATTAGTAGTTTTGTTAAGCAGAACAGGCTGATCAATAATGAGCATATTCTTGTTTGGGTTCACGGTGCAGCTCATAATTATTGTCAGTAAGGTACAGAAAACGACAATTCTGGAAATCCTACTCATTGTCTGTTTATGCAAGTGCCAATACAAAGAGATTATTAATAAAATAATCGATAACAAAACCGAAAACAAAATTGAACACATTTATCAAAATTAAATTGGTTCTAATTCGACAGTTGTTAAAATTGTTATTGGGGCACCTATTGTAATAATATATTTTACTTTTGTTTCTGTTGAATTTTGTCTGTAGTCGAACCAAATCACTAGATTTTTAACTCGGGTATAAAACAATGAATTTAAGGTGCTCAAATTTGTCGACATCAAGCAGAATCAGGTCGTCTACAGAGAGCTCATTGCAAGATAAATCCATTCCTGTTAATAATGGGGCTTTGAGCTTGCTAAGATGTAATATCCCAATCTTTGTCAAATCCGCATCCTTGAGGGTAATAAAATTTAGCTATGGGTACTAAGCACGCACGATATATTGGACCCCTTTGTCTCCGATCGATGTTTTCCCTATATTCAAATTCCTCAGAGAAGGATAGTGGTGAGGTTAAATTTTCGACAGTGCTTCACTCGTCAATCTAGTATTTCCAGCAAGAGACAATCCTTTGAGCAGGGGATACTGTCTGTCAAGCAAGCTTCTAATGGCATGATCGCTTAGGTCATTTTTTTACAGATTGATTTGCTATACTTTTTGGCAGTCTGATTCCCTCGCTATTTAAATTAGCTTTTCGTCCGAAATAAACAGCCCGGACATGTGAATCATGTTTAGGTGCTGGCCCTTATTGAAAAAGTACTCGACAAAGTGTCTAGCCTCTCCGTAAGGGTACTCGATCTGCACTAGTACATTGGCAGGGGCAATACGTGAGTTCTTTTTATTTTATAAACAGGATGAGTTGATGCCTGAAGATTTAGACAACTAAACAATTAACCCTGCATTTTGTGTGATAGTTTGAATCCAGCTCAAACTTTCGCAAGAGTCCACTCTCGAGAGTTTAAGTAACACAGCAATCAGCAAGTTTAGTTAAAATTTGCTTAGTGCTTAGAGATCAGTGCTCCTGATGCTTGTGCTTTCAATCATAATCGTCACCAACCTTTTAGTAAAGGTAGGGTTAATGTTGGTATCGATGCTCGACAGATAATTTTTACCTAAGTAGCTAGAATGTACTTGAAATGAATGCGTTCAGTCGACGCGATGAACTGTACTTGAATATAGAGTTAAATATCTACGGATCTCTGTTCAACTCGAAATTGAGCTACTAAAGAAGTGGCAAGCGATTGCTCATTAGCGTTTAGATACCACTCGTTTACAAATAATTTGACGCTAAATTCATGATCTTAAGTTTGGGGAAAGACTAATTTCGAGATTTATTTTACCAGCAATTTATCAAAGGTATGAACTTGTTGTCATCCAGACCAATGTTAGAAAGTTATAATCTTTACAAGAATTATGTATTAATATTGCATAGCTGATTTATTGGCCCCTCCAGCATCAGAATATTATTCAGACTCAAGCTTTTTAGTTTAAAATCTTGAGTGATAAACGAGCTCCAAAATTATAATTTGACTCTTTTTGTTTGGATTTAATACTATTTCGAGACATTTTGATGTGGGAGCGAAAGTAATCGCCGACGCCAACTTTGATATGATGAGCTTTATAGAGCTGCTAAGTGGGATATCAAGAGTTCTATTAGCAATACTTTCAACTAGACAGGCAGGCTAGATAGCAACGATTTCGATTATTCTCAAAGCAGACGCAATTTTTATTAAGTAGACAATTATTTATCGCAATTCTGAACAATTAAAACTGTAATGTTTGAATTTAATATAGTGCAAGTTGGTAAATCTGACTTATATTTAGTGAAGGAATGTATTAATCTCGCCAATGTCACCGATTTATAAATGCTACAGTTTCGGTAATTTGCATTTAAAAATGTAGCTTAGTAAATTATCACTGTTGCTCATGTCATCCATTTTCAAGACTCTTAGTTAAGGCATTTTGGCTGTGCTGAAGAACAAATCAAGAGCTTCAGGATTTACTGTGCAGTCGCCAAACTCAAAAATCTCAAGTTTTGATAAATTCATCACTGATAGTTTTTCAAGTCCAACATAAGTCATGGCAATAATATTAATATTTAACTGTCTAAGCATGAATCTCTGGCTGTGGAGATGTTAGAATATTTGCCAGTCAACAAAATTATAGTCTAAGTAACATCCAAGTTACTTAAGTTTAACGAATGGAGCAGGGGCATTGTTTTATTTGTCAATAAAATTTTGGCAGTCTTAGACTATAGTCGATTGTTTTTGAGATCCAGCTATTACAATGCCGGTAGTTCCAAAGTAGCAAGATGGTCAAATCCGTCATTATCGATTTCGAGACCTGTTAGATTTAATCGTTTTAAACTGCTGAAGTTCATAGCTGCTAGCTATTTATAAAACTGAGCTGAGAAAGTGTTCATGTCTGCAATAAATTAATAATTTACTTATGGCTAGATTTACGAGTCGGTGTGTTTGTAGTTTCGACAACAACTCTACAACATTGTGCTCTGATATGCCAGTTTTTCCAATGTTGAGCTAAACTAAATTTGTCAAATTCATTTATTTAAGTGCTGAAACTGATTAATTGTGAACTAGAGAGTTTCCAAACAGGTTCAATGACTTTAAAATTAATGGTAATTTCGATAAATAAATTATACCCTTTTGGGAAATAAAGTTTTCTAATCTATGCAATAGGTACATTTTAGTGAGAGAGTCTATATGGAAGATAACGAAAAGTTTAAAGCTGTTATGTCCTCCCAGGACAAATTGCATCCGTCCAGTATGAGAGTCGAGAGCTTACTAATAAAAGGCTGTGATAACAGAATTCGAGCAAGTTTTGGATTTAAGTTATTCTTTGTGAAATTAAACACTTTCAAGGATGATAAATTGAGTTAGAACATTCTTATTAACCCTTATTCAGTTACTAGACATTGAAATATATGAATTTCCACTATTTGCTCATTATAAATATCCTAGAAATTATTATTCGATAACAGACTTGCTGAGTCTATAATTTAGTTGGCTGCATCTAAATATAGGTACACAGTCGCAGTAGCTTTTGTTAGGTCAGGGTTATTGCCATGATTACGATACATGAAATGATAATCATGTTCATAAAGCAGATCATGTTATCCTTATATAATGGATATGGTGACAAATATTAATATCAAATTAAATGTAAATTCATTCAGTTTGTTTATTAGTTATTATATTCATTATCCATTTCTAACAAAGCCATCCTCAATTTATATTACTGTACATATGCAAAATTTGGGGATAAATAAATATATTGTCGACCCTCTTAGATGATACAATTTTGCTGAAATAAATATAAATTAGATTCTAAATTACAGCTGAAACAGTAATAATTGGTTTAATTTATGCTTTTAATGCCTATTTATTTCTATTTGTTGATGATAATATTAGTGTTAAAATAATTTTATAATTATTTTATATAAGGTAGATGATTCAATAAGTCTTCTAACCATTGAAAGTGAGCTACAACACGGTGTTGCAGTTCAATAGTTTACTTCTTTGGGCTAAAACTAAAAATAATTATTAAATATTTATTGATGTTTATTAAATGCTAGACAGACAGAGCTCACAAATTTATATTCTAGCCCTATTATATTAACAATATTGATTGATTAGGTAAGACCTTTATTGAAGAGCTAATAGAACAAAAAACTTTGTTATTTAGTCCATTAAATTTTATGTGAGATTGACTGACTTTTCATAATTTTTCTCCAAAAAAAAGTTGTTGTTGTCAGCTGATTTCATTTAAACAATATTTTTGGTCTACCTTTTTGAAATTGCAAAATAAAAATTCTATCCTGTTTGCTGAATTTTATTTCTTTCAAGCTTAGCCCTCATCGCTACCTTTAATGACAACAAATTAATATTAGCGAACTCAAAGAGCTTCTGTTGAGAAATGATTACAAGCTTGATAAATAAATTAAGTAAATAGAATATATGAAAAATTGCTAGAGTTGGGTCATGATGTTAGCTCATAGTATATCCTTGCCACACCTGAAGCCGCTCTGTTTCATGAATACGTTAGCTTAAAACACTTCAATCAGGAGGCTAACCGCTGATAAGAGTCTTTCATAAGTCTTAGAACAGAGATCTGTTTATAATAAATTAAACACAGTCAAAACCCGCCTAACAGGGTCTAAATAAATGACGATTAGAAATCGGCATGAATTTAAGATGAGTTTGATGGTGACAAAGATTTCACGGTCATAATCCATTTGCCTATAACATATCCGCATTTTTGTTTGTCGCCACTATCTGAAAATTGATTTATAATTATTAGAACTCGATGACGCTTGCCAGTCAGCGCGCACTCTTTGCTCAATCGCTAATTGCCTTGACGAATGCACTCTATGGCCAGTCCCACATTTTGTCAACTCTTGAGCCTGCAGACCGACAAAGATGATGAATCATCGTATGCCATAGATGCAGAAAAAGAGTGCCAGATTCCTAGTTCTAACGAAATTGACTTTAAGAGCTGGGTGCACACATGCTTATTTTGAAATTCCGCTGTTAACGAGTGCCAAGGGGCCTGAACGAGCCTAAAAAGCTATACCAAATTTAAATGATAATTACCAAATAGGGCACACTTCTCGCTATTTCTGCTAGTTAGATTGTCTAACTTACTCCAGAACACTAGTTTGCAGGAGTGGCTTCAATACAGCTCAAAGATGGGAGTTGAAAAATATTTCCTAAAAATTGAATCGAATACCCCATGCTTAAAAAATAGTGTCTATTATAAGCTTTGAACAAGCCTTTCTAAAAAGTAGCGCCAACCTTAATTGTTTTGTATGGAAATATGCCTTCTATCAAAACAAAGGTCAAGCACTCTAAAAGCACTAGTCAAATTCGTTACTCTTCGATAAATTTCGGCAATGCATGCGAGGCGCGAAATCCAAGATGCCAAAATCATCGAGATGACTAAACCAGTAACTAATTTTGATACAAAAGCATCCATAAATAGGGAACTAGCTTCTACGGGCACTAAAGTGCAGATCGAGGATCTATAATTCCATGACCATTGGCATAATTTGAAAATTAAAACAGTAATATGATGACAAATTTGCTTAAATTGCTTCACTTAGAGCTGAGGTAATCATTGAGATCAGATTAAAGGTAGGCGAGAAGAGACTTAAGTGTTTAGGATGACATTGCCATTATAATTTTTTGTTAAGAATCACAGAATGCCAAAAATCAAACCAAAATAGTAAGACGAAGAGTATCAGGGCCCTGCACCTCGAAAATACAGAAGGTACACTAAAAAGGTAAGCGTGGTATAAATGTTAGACGAAATAAAATTTGAGAAATATGATAGAGAAGCTGGGCAGGTCCACGAGCTCAGCCGCCAAGTTCTTGAAGGTCAAGAACTCCACAGCCAAGATGATGGTCCAAAAATGGAAGAAAATGGCCAAATTACAACGGGAGCTTGAGTTAAAAGTCAAAAGAGAGGAAAAAGAAATTTAAATCAAGGTCGAGCCCT
>APMI01012734.1_pt1 | contig 12366 bp, 14 predicted proteins | sample 667938 | NCBI WGS metagenome assembly APMI01 (sample SAMN01084076, study PRJNA167559) | wastewater metagenome | biome: Wastewater | place: Denmark: Ejby Moelle, Odense | collected 2011-11-28 | reverse complement strand
GGCGAGCATGACGAGGCCATTCCGGCGACGGTGGACGGCTTTGCCAAATCGGTGCCGGGCGCGACATTCCGCGAAATCCCGCACGCCGCGCACACCATCATGAACGACAATCCCGCAGCGTTCCTCGCGGTCCTGAGACCCTGGCTCGCGGCGCACGATTAGGACATCGATGTGCCTACCGTCCGCGCGAACGGCGTCGATCTCTTCTACAAGGACAGGGGCGATCCCGACGCGCCGGTGATCCTGCTGATCATGGGTGTCGGGACGCAGCTGATCGGATGGCCCAAGTCGCTGGTGAAATCGCTGGTGAAGGCGGGCTTCCGCGTCATCCGTTACGACAACCGCGACATCGGCAAGTCGACGCATCTTCACGAAGCGCCCGCACCCAATCTGCTGTGGGCGCTGGCGGCGAAGCGGCTCGGGTTTTCGGTGCCCTTGGGCTACACGCTCGACGACATGGCGGACGATGCCGCGGGGCTGATGGATGCGCTCGACATCCCGGCGGCACATGTGGTGGGCGCGTCGATGGGCGGCATGATCGCGCAGATTCTGGCCGCGAAGGCGCCGGAACGTGTCATCAGCCTGACGTCGGTCATGTCGTCGAGCGGGGCGCCGGGATTGCCGGGGCCTGCGCCGCAGGTGCGCAGGGTGCTGCTCGAACCGCGGTCGGCCTATCCGCCGCGCGAAGTGTCCACCGCCCGGCGCGCCCGCACGCTGGAACTCGTATCTTTCCCCGATGCAGCACGAAAACCGGATGCGTTTCAGGCAATCGCCGAAAAGGCGTTCAGGCGCGGCGACAATCCCATGGGAACGCGGCGCCAGATCCTCGCGATCTTCGCGGACGGATCGCGCGCGGAACGGCTGGTGCACATCAAGGCGCCGACCCTGGTCGTGCATGGCGCCGCCGATCCGCTGATCCCGCTCGCCTGCAGCGTCGACATCGCGAACCGTATCGCGGGTGCGCGGCTCGAGGTGATCGAGGAAATGGCGCACGACCTTCCGCCATCGCAGATGCCGCGATTGGCAAATCTGATTGCCGAGCATGCGCGCTCGGCGGAGGCCAAATAGGTCTCAGGCGCGTTCGACGTCGGTCTTCAGCCGGTCCAGCAGCGCCACAGCGCCCTTTGCATGCGGGCCGATCCAGCGTTCGTGGATGTCGTGGATGGGCAGCGGGTTGAGGTAGTTCCACCGCTCGCGCCCGCGTCGCACCACCGTCACCAGATCGGCATCCTCCAGCACGCGCAGGTGCTGCATCACCGTACAGCGATCGAGTTCGGGGAAGTGCGCGCACAGCGTGCCGGTGGTCAGCGGCTGGTCGCGCAGATCATCCAGGATCTGGCGGCGGACACCGGCCGACAGTGCCTTGAAAACCCGGTCGTGCGTGTCCGTGATTGACATGTTATATTTCTATAACATAAAATCGAGCGACTCAAGAGGAGATCGTTCGTGGATCAGACCTTCAGTGTGTTCGCCCGTATTTCGAAGCCCGTGTCCGAAGTGTTCGAGGCGGTCGCCGATCCCGACACGCTGTCGCATTATTTCACGACCGGCGGCGCGAAGGGGCGGCTGGAAACAGGCGCGACGGTGACGTGGGATTTCCACGATTTTCCCGGCGCCTTCCCGGTCGAGGTGGTTCGGGTCGATCCGGACAAGCATATTCATTTGCGCTGGGACGCGAACGACCAGGGAGCGAAGGGCGATGCCGCCTACAGGATAGACGTGACGATGGACTTCGAGGACCTGGGCGACGGCCGCACGCTGGTGACGATCAGCGAGGCGGGCTGGCGGGACACGCCGAGCGGCGTGAAGGGATCATATGGCAACTGCATGGGCTGGTCGCAGATGCTGTGCGCGCTGAAGATGTGGGTCGAACACGGCATCAACCTGCGCGAGGGGATGTATAAATAGCGGCCGGGCCACGGTTGGCACACCGGATTTCGAAGTCCAGTCCGTCGGCAACTTCCATCGCCTGATCGGCCAGCGCACGTCCCATTGTCGCAACGAAGTCCAGATGGCCGCGTCTCAGAAACGGCACGACACGCGAGAAATAGTGCAGCAGCCCCGCATAGGCTTGCTGGGCCGAATAGCGTTCGAAATCCGGCGCCTGGATGCCAGCATTGCTGAACGCCTGCGCAATCTTCCTGCCGTCGTCTGCCAGAAAACCACAGTTCCGAGATCCGGCCGGATCACGTGATTTACTGCCATGGGATCGCCCGCGACGGGCCCGCTTCAGCCAATCGTCGCCGTCCAGCACAAGTTGTACCAAATTATTGGACGTGAGGTATAAGTGCGCTTGCCGTCCCTCGATATAAAGACGCAGGCCGGAAAGCAACGGAATCCGGGCTGAAGATCGCGCGCTGGTCTTAAATATAAATCGAAAATATGAACTACTCATAGAATATCTTAGTGTTGTAAAATAGTTCGTTTGGTTTTCAAAGATCATGAGAGATTTACCCATCTTGACTGATAAACCGGATTGATTCGATATGAATTCGGGGGAGTCGGATAATTAATTACAACATATCTGTGAATATTTTAGAGATATATCTCCATAGTCAAGTATATATGCAATATGTCCGTCGGTGTATGTCGACATACTGTCGATCAAATATCTAGATGTTAAACATTCATTTATGGCATAATGTCAAATGATGAACGATATATCGAACGGTATATATCAAAAGATATACATCTATCCGTTATATTGTGATTGCTCAAGAATCAGTATTAAAGTGATACACAATAGCTCATCGGGTCGCACTGATTGTGCTTGGGTAATATATTACTAATCTGGTACGGCACTTTCAGAGGACTCTCACGAGAAGGGTCTGGAGTCGCGGAACTGGGTTAGGGAGTATTGTATGCCTTGCCACCGGCCCTGCATCAGGTCGGGCTGCGATGCCCCGGGGCTCCGCCTCGGACGCTTGTGAATATCGTTCTATCAGGCCGGCCACCGCGCTATGTAGGCGTGGTGGCCGATCGCGATTTTCCGGCAGTGACCAAGGGGCGCCGCATTATCCGGCAGGCCTGGCTGCGTTTCGGTCAGAATTACCGGATATCCCTTGCCGCCGCGCGCATCCTGCTGATCGCGGAAACCTTGTCCGGATCGCTGGCGGACTCTCGGGCAAGCAGTGTCTATCCGGCCCAATGGCTGATGCTGGCCTGGTCCATATGTGTCGCACTGGAATTGGGCCTGCCCCGCATGTCCTGGCGGCAGGCTGTTCGCCTTCAACCGATGTTCGGCGCACTGGATTGGGGCATCATCGGTGCCCTGATCGTCATTCACCCGGTGATTTCGCCCGCGTTCATCATCCTCGTGCCATTGCTGGCGGTGGCCAATCACCTGCCGCACAATGCCAAGGTGATCGTGATCGTGGGCCTGCTTTGCCTGGCCGCGCTGGTCGGCGTTTCGATCCGCCCGTTCGGCAGCGCGGCGATCGGCCCGCCCTGGTTGCTGATGCCCGCAGTTCTGCTCGTTGCGGCGCTGGCGCTGGCCAACTGGATTGCGCATCAGGCCTGGCGGGCGCGGTTCAGCAAATGGAGCGATCACCTGACGATCGCGGCCGTTTCCGCCGGTGAAGGCGTGGGCGACACGACCATGAGTTGCCTGAGAGGCGCTTATGGCAGCCAGGATGTCGTCTGGCTGGGGCATCGGAATACCGAAGAAAATCTGGAAACCATGCCGTTGACCCGTTCGGGTTTCGATTCCAGCGGCTCCGGCAGCAGTTTCGACACCCATTCGCTGGCCACCGAACTCGCGGGCTCGGCAGCGTTCGCATATGAACGGGGCTGCTCGTCGACGGTTCATATTTCGGCGCGGGGCGTGGTGCGTGAAGCGGATACACCGATCCTCGCCGAAGCGATCGCGGCGGACGTGCCCGAACAACGGTTCGTAAGCGGCGGCGTTATACGGCTGGAACACGGCCTTATCGTTTTCCTTGTCCCCTGCCGCCATGCACCGTCGCGGGCATTGCTCGAAGAAACGCTCGAGCGGACGCTGGTCGTCATCACGGCGTTCGACCGTTTCACGCAGCAGGAAATATGGGAGGCACAGAACTTCCTGTCGGCCCGCAAGGCGGTGTCCCGCGACCTGCACGATACCGTCCTGCAAACCCTGGCGAGCCTGCGGATGCGTATTTCGACACTCCTTGCCAAGGCGGGAACGTCCGACCCCGCAACCATCAGGCGGGGACTCGAAGACGTCCAGGCGATCGTGTCGGACGAGCAACGAACGCTGCGCGAAGTCATAGAGGGCGCGCAACGCGACGCCTCGCTGGACCGGAACCTGAACGACGTCATCGCGCAGACGGTGAAGACTCTGAGCGCGCAATGGGACGTCGATTGCGCGTTTGCGCCGCTCGACAGGTCGGTCGTCGTCGACGAGCACACGTCCAACCAATGCAACCAGATCGTCCGCGAAGTGGTCTCCAATGCCGTCCGGCACGGGCGGGCGTCGCAGTTCTCGGTCGCCGCTTCGATCGATGGGGACACATTGATGATCGCAGTCCGCGACGACAGTGCCACCGGCCATCCGGACATAGCCTTCGACCGTGGCATCTCGTCGAAATCGGTCGCCCAGCGGCTCGCCTATGTCGGTGGATCGGCCTATGTCGATCGCGCTGAAACCGGCTCGATTTTCGCAATCCGCATTCCCCTTACCGAGGGTCAGCATGGCTAGATTGTTCATCGTCGACGACCATCCGATTTTCCTTTCGGGCCTGTCGCAATTCATTTCGGAAAATGGCCATGAGGTCGTCAATTCGGCGAGTTCGGTGGCCGAGTGTCAGCGAACGCTGAACCTTCAGCCGGTCGATTTACTCATTCTCGACGTCACAATGAGTGACGGGTCAGGCGTAGACCTGCTGATGGAACTGCGTGCGAACGACAACAATATCCCGATTATCCTGCTGACGGCAGCAATCGACCCCGCCTCGGCTGTTCTCGCGATCAAGCATCGGGTGAATGCGATCGTGCTGAAGGACAGCGCGCCGGAAGAAATCGTCCGCGTGATAAACCAGGTCATGGAGGGTGACACCGTCATCGATGACTATGTTGCCGAGCAGATGGAACGCTACTCATCGGGGCGTCAGGTCGAAGAGGAATTCGTCGACCAGCGGCTGACCCAGCGGGAGAACCAGATTGTACAGCTGGTGCGCAACGGTTTGCGGAACCAGGAGATTGCGGCGCGGTGCAACCTGACGGAAGGGACCGTGAAGGTTCACCTTCACAACATCTTCCGGAAACTCAATGTGAAGTCGCGCTATGAACTCGTCGTACGGCGCGCGCCGTCCAGTGGTCAGGCATTTCCCTCGGTCTGGTCCGCCTGAGCGACGATCATACGACCAGGACGCCGCCGACGCCAAGGACCGACGTCGGGTCCGGAACCGGCTGATATCGGTATTGCCAATGAGCGGCCTTGAGGTCGTCGTTGTCGATCGACCGGGCATCGTTTTCGGCCCACGACTTGCCGTCGCGCATGACGGCATCGACCAGCGGCCCGATCATGCCCCATGTCGATTTCCAGGCGTCACGACCGGGACGTCCCAGAACCTCGCCCGATGCCGGATCGAGAAATTCCACATAGCCGTCGTTGTGCAGACACACATGGTCCGCCCCCCAGAACACGAAAACGGGATGGCGCGTCGTAAGCATGAAACGCACGATGGATTTGAGGGCTGGAGACCAATGTTGCGGTTTGCCCAGCGGCGTTTCTTCCCAGGCGACTTCGCGAAGCGCCTTGCCAGCGTCTCCGCCCTCGCGCAGGAAGGAAAGGTCTTCCGGCCGGAGGCCGGTCGTGTCGGACTGGGCGATCAGCGCCGGATCCATGCCGTGCATGTCCATCAACGGTAACCAGTACGATTGCGTAACGTTCCGATTGCCCTCTAGAGACGCGGTCGCCGCCGTCCATTTATCAACCGATATACGGCCCCGCCGGTATTTTCGTGGAAAGTTGCGGGAGATGGGCGGCCTGACCGGAACTTAAACCTGCATTAACCTATTTCCCGCACTCCGCAGTCTTGCGTGGCGGAAGGACGCAGATATGTTTCGTGTCATGGTTGATCATGTCGGGACCTCGCTGCAGATACGGAGCGTGGCGCTCGTGCGCCGCCTCGACCTCGACCTGAACAGGATCGTGCTCGCCTGGGTCGGTCTCGCCAGTTTCTTTTGCGGACTGCGTGCGGCTTTTCCGGCAAGTCAGGTCCAGGCGGCCGGAATCGACCTTCATGCACTTGCGCCCTACGTCTTCGTGATCGGCGCGCCTGTTGCGGCACTGCTGTTCACCGCAGCACTCTTCCCCTCGGGCGCCCTGCATTCGCAGCCTCAGATCCGGCTGGCGCGTTACGGACGCTGGCGGACGCTCGATTGCGTGTCGGCGCGCACGCTGCCTTTTTACGGCGCGACCGGGATCATGGCATCCCTGTTGCTCGGAATGCTGATCAACGTACCTGTGCGTACAGGCGAATTCCTGGTCGCGGTTCCTGCACTCGGCGCCGACGCGCCGTCGTGGTTTCGCGTCCTGTTCTACGCCATGATGGCCGACGTCACCGTGATGTCGAGCCTTTATGCCGTCGCGTTCGTGATGGCGCTGCGCAACGTGCCGTCATTCCCGCGCTTCCTCGTCATGGTGTGGATGTTCGACCTCTTGGCGCAGGTTTCGATCGCGCAGGCGGCGACCCATCTGGTCGATCTGCCCCCCGATATCGCCGCACCGCTGCAGTCGCTGCTGGTCGGCAATTTGAAGAAGGTCGGGATCAGCCTTGTGCTATGGCTTCCGTACCTGCTCCTGTCCGACCGGGTGAACCTGACCTACCGCCGCCGGGTGCGCGCTTAGGGTCAGGTCGAGCCCGGCGGTCCGTTCGCGCGAGACGTGGATGACGGCATGGTTGTCCGCATAGATGCGCCGCCACTGCGGGTCTGCATCGATGACCTTGGTAATTGCTTTTTCCGGCGGCAAAATGGTCCACGCGATCTTCCATTTTCTCTGCGCGGCAAGCCAGCGGGCCCGGTCACCCTCGTAAATCGCGACATACTCCGCAGTATGCGCATCGCCGTACATGTCGTTGCGGCCGTCGATGAACACCGGAATTCCGGCCAAAATCAGCGATCCGCCAAAACTGTATTCATTCAGCACGGGCTTATCGCGAAGCGAAACAGGGATAGCAGAAATAGCGTTCAACGGAGCGTTGTAAGTATCCGGCCGTGTTTTCTGTGCCACCAAGGCCGTGGCAATGACGCTTCCGAATAACGCAAGGATGACCGCAAAGACGGGCATGAATTCGCGTGCGTGACCGGTAATTTCGCCTTTCAGCCGGAAACGAGGCGTGACGGTGCCCGAATAGGCGTACGCGACGGGAGCTGCGAGAATTATGGGCGCAACGATCGCAAATATTGCCTGATGCCGCCACTGCGAAAGTGCCATATGTAACATGGCCAGAAGCACGAGTAATCGGATCCACGGTACTTGCACAGGCTTGAACAGGCAGAAAAACAGGCCGCCCATAAGAACGAGTTCAAAAGAGGTCAGTTCGCCAAAGCGCGTCGGCTGCCAATCGCTGATGAACTTGAGCGAGGTCATTCCCGCGACCTGAAACGGGTAGAGTATGCTTTGAAACCCTGACGGCGTTAGCATCGCCCCTCCAAGGCAAAGCAATCCGAATGTCGACCAGCGGACTATCGATGATCGCCGTTGCCCTGCTTCAGAATTCAAAATGCCTTCGAGGGCGAACGGGCCGACGAGCAGAAGCCCGAAGACACTGCTTGCATGCATGTTGGCCCACAGCGCCATGATGCCCGCTAACCAAAGCGATGGCGGCCGACGATCCTCAACGGCGCGCACGAGGGAAATCACCCAGAAGGTCAGGAAGACCCAGCCCATGACGTGAGGTCGCGCAAGCAGCGACTGCTGAACACCCAGCGCACAATAGAACAATGGAATAAGCGCCGCGACCGGCGTCATCCAGCGGCGCAGATAATTCGCCAGTAACGCGAATGTCGCAGCGACCAGGCTTGCGTACAATATCATCACGCCGGCCCATCCTGAGCTCCGATAGGCGAGATACATGACGACTTCAGTGAGCCATTCGTGCGTCGTCCAGGCGCGTCCATGGGCCGTGTAGGAAAAAGGGTCGAATGTCGGGACGGTTGCATGGTCGAGGATCCAGCGTCCTGCAGCGACATGCCAAGCCGTATCGCCATCGATAAGCGATCCGGTGTTCATGATCATCAGCCCACCCGCCGCCAGCGCTGTCATTGCAACGAGCAGGATGTCGTGAAAGGCGGCGTCGCGTCTTGTCATATATCCCCCGTTACCTGCCCGCGATCCCTACCTGGCAATGTCTATTGCGACAGATTCGCAAATAAACATATTTAAAACTCCCTTATATCGTGGACAACTTCAAGTAATTGTCGAGTAAATCAGTATATAACTTTAGTTATAGTTTTGATCAATTTTTGATACAACTTTAGATATAGCCGTCGATTCGTCCTAACTCACTGATTCGCAGGCTTTTTACGGTTAATGACAGCATTGTCAGTTTAACCTTGATTAATTGACGGCTAACACACTGTAAATAAAACGTAAAAAAACACGATTGACAGTTCGTTAGGAAAGGGGGCGACTAACCCCGTCGGAGGTTTCCGTCGAATGGGCAGGTTTCGCAAAGAGCCGCCCCGGTCGCAGCGACTGAAATCCATAGTTCGGCTAAGGGGCGCGGGCATGCCTGCCCGCGCGAGCAATGGGGTATGGAAGATGAAGAAGCTAATATATGCTTTGATGAATGACGACAGCGGTGCGTCCGCTGCCGAATATGCATTGATCCTCGCTATCGTCGGTTCGACGATCGCGCTGGCGGCGATCGGCCTTGGCGGTGCGATCAGCACCCGCATGAACGCCGCAACCAACTGCATCGGTGCCACGACCCAGAGCGGCTACACCGCCAACTGCGTCTGATTTTTCGTCAATTCATCACGGGGTATGAACAATGAACATCGTAAAGAACCTTCTCACTGACGACAGCGGTGCATCGGCTGCCGAATACGCGTTGATCCTCGCTATCGTCGGTTCGACGATCGCGCTGGCGGCGATCGGTCTTGGCGGTGCCATCAGCACCCGCATGAATGCGGCCAAGAACTGCATCTCTGCGACGACGCAGAGCGGTTACACCGCCAACTGCGTCTGACGACTTGCGTTGACATCCCCGGGGCACCCAAGTGCTCCGGGGCATTTCCGTTTCGACATCGATAACCGACCGAAACGTGTTAGGGTAATTGCTCCATCTTTGGGGAGCGCGTCTGGTAGCCGGGGGGAGTACCGAGAGTGCAACAGCGTTCGATGATCGCGCTGGGATTTGCGATAGTGCTGGGGCTGGTCGCGGTCTATCTCGTCAACGTGTTCCTGACGAGCGCACAGCCGCAACAGGCTGAAAACGCGCCCCAGGGAACCACCAAAGTCGCAGTCGCCCGCGTACCGCTGGACTTCGGTACCGAAATCACGCCGGACAAGGTTCGCTTCGTCGACCTGCCGCAATCGGCGATCCCGCAGGGCACCTATTATTCCATTCCGATGTTGCTGCCGATGAACAAGCGCCGCGTCGCGTTGCGCGCCATCGCGGTCAACGAACCGATCCTGAAATCCAACATCTCGGGCGAAGGTGGACGTGCGTCGATCGCCACGGTCCTGCGCCCCGACATGCGCGCCGCCGCCGTCCGCATCAGCGACGTATCGAGCGCGGGCGGATTTATCCTTCCCGGTGATACCGTGGACGTTTTGGTGACCCGCTCCGTCGAAGGGGGCGGCGCGAATACGCAGATCGCCGACGTGCTGCTTCAGAACGTCCGCGTGCTGGCGCTCGACCTCAATGCGAACAACTCCAGCGAACAACCGGCCGTCGCGAAAACCGCCACGCTGGAGGTAAGCCAGCTGAACGCGCAGAAACTGGCGCTGGCGCAAACCGTGGGACAGATCGTACTCGCACTGCGCAATACCGGCGACGAGACCAATCCGGTGGTCGAGACCGTTGGTGTCGAGGACCTGCGCGATGGCGCCTATGCGGGCGGATATCGCGGTCCGGGTCCGGCCTATCGACCCGCCCCGTCAGCCGCGCCGCAGACCGTCTCCTACAATCCCGGCCGCGCACCGGCGAGGGTCGCTCCCGCGCCCAAGCCCGAAGCGACGGTTCAGGTTTTCCGCGGCGTTGCGGGCAGTGTTTATGAGGTGCGTCACAATGCGCGTTAACAGGATTATCGCCCGCGCGCTGTGCGGCAGCGCCCTTGTCGCCGCAGCCTGCCTGTCCACGACGGTGCGCGCGCAGGCACTCGATGCCGTCGGCGCTCCCGACAGTCTGCATTCGGGACAACTCGACGTACCGGTCAACAAGAGCCAGGTGCTGCGGTCCGGACGCCCCTTCACCAAGGCGCTGATCGGCAGTTCGGACATCGCCGACATCCTGCCGCTGTCCAACCGCGCGCTCTATGTGCTGGGCAAGAAAGTCGGGACGACCAGCCTGACGCTGTACGATGGCGCCAACCTGGTCAGCGTCGTCGACGTGGCGGTCGGCCCCGATGTCGTGTCGCTCCGGCGGCAATTATCGGAGCTGATGCCCAACGAGAAGATTTCGGCGCGCATCTCGAACGATTCCGTCATCCTGTCGGGCATCGTGTCGAGCGCACCTGCAGCTGAGCGCGCCGGTGCCATCGCGGCGACCTATGCGCCCGACAAGGTCGTCAACATGTTGTCCCTCGGCGCATCGCAGCAGGTCATGCTGGAAGTGCGCTTTTCGGAAATCAACCGGCAGGCGGGCAAGCAGATCGGCCTCAACCATTCGTACGTGTCAGACAATGGCAGGTTCGGGGGCAGCATCGGAAATCTCGCCGCCAGTTCGGTCGTCCCGACTGTCAACAACGGCACGCCGACGATCATGCTGAACGGCCTCACCGATACGTTCGGGGTCGGCACATCGCTTTTTCGCATCGGCAGCTTGCGGCTGTTCTCGGCGCTCGACGCGCTGGAGCGCAAGGGTCTGGTGAAGACTCTGGCCGAACCGACACTTGTCGCCCTGTCGGGCGAAACGGCATCGTTCCTCGCAGGCGGTGAATTTCCGATCCCCGTCTCGCAAGGGAATGGCGGAGGGGTGACCGGCGGCACCGGCGGCAACGCGATCACCGTGGAGTTCAAACCCTTTGGTGTCAGCCTGGGCTTTACCCCGACCGTCCTCGACGACGGCGTGATCAACATGGTGGTCCAGCCCGAGGTCAGCTCGATCGATTCATCCGCATCGGTCACGGTGAACGGCCTCGTCGTACCGGGTCTCCAGACCCGCCGTGCAAAGACCACGGTCGAATTGCGCGACGGCGAATCCTTCGCGCTCGCGGGCCTGATCCGGAATGACTTTTCGGACACGGTGCGCCAGTTTCCGGTGCTCGGGTCCATCCCCATTCTCGGCGCGCTGTTTCGGTCATCCGGCTTCCAGAAAAACGAGACCGAACTGGTCATCATCGTGACGCCGCACCTGGTGAAACCGATGAAGCCCGAACAGGCACGCATCCCGACCGATCGCGTCAAGGATCCGAACGAACTCGACCTGTTCCTGATGGGCCGGACCGATCAGGCAGTGGGCATCAACCCGCTCGATCCCACCCAGCCGCATGTCAGGAACGCGCCCAAACCGGGCAGCAAGACGACGGGCGTTACAGGAGAAGTCGGCCATGAATTCTAGGCTTCCTGCAGCGGCTGTCATCATCCTCACGACCGCGGGGTGCACGCCGATCGATACGACGCTCGGCGGCGCAGTACGGCACAATATCGCTGTCCAGGTCGTCGATCCCAACCCACGCTATGAAGGCGAGGTAATGGAGGGCGGCGACGGTTTGCGCGGTGCGAAGGCTGTCGAACGCTATCGCAAAGGCGACGTGAAGCAGCCTGCAGCGATGTCCACGACCGTGGGCAGCAGCGGCGGTGGCGGCAGCCGTGGCGGCGGCTCGACGAGCAGCGGAGGATGATGCCCCAATGGCACCGCGCGCTGTCGACAGCCTAACGGGCAATCAAAGCGGCGCCGCCGCGGCGACAGTTGCACTTTCGCTGTTCGGCCTGGTGATGCTCGGCGGCCTCGCCATCGATTATTCGCGCATGATGTCGCTCGACAGCGAGTTGCAGAACGCCGCGGACCAAGCGGCGCTTGCAGCGGCCACCCAGCTCGATGGAAAGACCGGTGCGTGCGACCGTGCCATTGCCGCCGCGCGGTCGATGATCACCAACCAGACGCATTTTGCCAATGACAGCAACGCGTCCGGGTTGAACGTCGGCATTGCGACCACGTCCGGCTGCGCGGCAACCGCGGGGCGCAGCATCAAGTTCTACAGTTCTTATAC
>APMI01017399.1_pt1 | contig 12370 bp, 3 predicted proteins | sample 667938 | NCBI WGS metagenome assembly APMI01 (sample SAMN01084076, study PRJNA167559) | wastewater metagenome | biome: Wastewater | place: Denmark: Ejby Moelle, Odense | collected 2011-11-28 | reverse complement strand
GAGGTGTCCTCGTCGGTGCGAAAGACTTCCATAAGCTGATGCAAAGGCGTGTTGAAATAGTTACTAAAGCTGCGGACTGACTCGAGCCACAGATCGAAGGGCAGATTTAGCGGGTATTTCTGCTCCGACAGTGTTGTGTAGGCTTCGCGGATTACATACTGGGGCTCTGCCAACAGTTCCTCGGTAGTGGCATCACCGGTATCACGGGCCGCCTTTTCTGCCAGGCGATCATTGGCGACGTAGTACTCGAGTATCTCGTTGACGATATCGATGTAGGGAAGCGTTGTATTTGTGTTCTTGCACGTCAGCGCGATGTAGGGTAGGTCGGGACGGCGCTCAATCAGAGCGTCATAAGGTTTCCGGTCCTTTGGTGCGCGCTGCTGCCCATTCTTATACGTCCAGTCGCTCTTGTATTCAGTGGTATGTTTTTCTTTCCACTTCTTCAGGTGCTCGTCCCATACCTGCGGTTCCGTATCAATGAACTGCAACAGGTCTACCAGATATGCGGCTGGGCTCAGGACCGACCTGCAATGTTCGCACTCGCAGAAATCCATTGACCCGAAGAGCGATTCCATTGACGGATAGTGCTTGATCAACTCACTTTTGACACTTTCGCGAACCTCTGCCGATGCCGATAACCCAAGGACGGGCGTTTCGCTGTCGAGTATTTTGGCAATAGAGAAGAGGTTGTAGCTAACGCTGCTGACTTGCCGTGCCTTTCGATAGATCTGCTCGGCGATATCGTTTCTAGATGCTTTCTCGTGAATTTCCAGATATCCGCTATTGAAAAGTGAGGCGAACTGATCCTCGCTGAAGGCCATGATGTCGAACGCCGATGTCGTTCCCAATGCAAGGAGAACATGTAAAGATTCGTTGTCCGGTGTGATCTGGTAAACGCGCTGTAATGCGTTTAGTTGTTGAACAACAGGTTTCTGTATGGCAAGTCTAAGATCCGACTCACTCGCATCGTCACTTAGATTCAGCAAGCCTTTATTGGCTTTCAGAAATGCCCAAATGGGTGTTTTGCCCAGCTTGAACCCTTGTGCTGCAGCGTCCTTGAGGAGTTTGACGGTATCCTTATGTACCGTCTTATTTAAATTAACGTCATTTTCCATTAACTGCGTGAGCACCTGTGTCGGGTAGCTCAGGCGTATCTTGCGGGCCATGTCTTCGGCGTAGGCATTGAGCCGTGTCAGTACATCTGTGCCCTTGTAGGTGGAAGGGATCAAGGCCTCCAACTTCTCGAGATCTGCGCCGCTTTCAGGATCTACTTCCTGGGCAATCCCTGCTTGAGCGCGAATCTCACTCTCCCAAGCCGTTGCTGTGAATAAATTCCGTTCAACCAAGTCGGCTGGGCTTCTCAGACTCTTCTCCATCAGCCGCGAAATCATTTCCGAACTGTTGCCTGTCAAGAACGCCAGCTTTCCGTGTAGTTGTAGCGTTCCGATATCGGCTCCGCCCAGTCCTGATTTGACGGCCTCATCCCACAGGCGGTTGCCGCTGCCCTGATGGCGGAAGAATACAGAAGCGAATTTTTCTTGTGCGTCAGCACTAATCCCGGACGACTGAAGCAAGTCGCTATAGGTCGAATTTGAGTGTGGAGCGGTCGTGGCTAGGGGGGGGCGGATGGAAATGGCGGTTAATTTTTTCTCGGCGTCGGTGATTTGCTGATCATTCAGTTGAACGATGCCTGCGTCGCGAGCCTTCTTTAATGCTGCAGCGACTACATCAGGGGCAACACGCAACAGCAATGACTTGTCTGACGGCAGGCCCGCGCGGAGCAATCCATATAGCGCAGCGGATGCTAAGCCTGTCTCCTGCACATCCGGATCCTTTGCCAATTGATCGCTCAGTGCGGAGAGTGCAATCAGTCGCGCATCCCAACCTGCCATACGGCTCAGCAAGCTGAGGTCCTGAGATGCGCCATTCATCGCCACGGCTTCGATCTGAGTAAGTTCTTTGCGACTCTTGGTCAATGCAGCAGACAGGCGCTCATACTCTGTCTTCTCGACAGGCTGAAGGTCCGTGGGAGCAATCAAATTAATGGTGGTACCGTCCCCAATCGACTCGGGTGCAAGTGGCGCTGATAGCACGATCTCCTTCCCAGTGAAAGCCCGAATCTCGAAAGCTGTTGTGCCCAATTGCACATCGTTAGGGAATGTGTAGTGGCCTGTCTCGTCTGTGTCTGTAGTTGCGACGATGGAATCCGCATCCGCATCCGCATCCGCATCCGCATCCGCCTCAGCGCTTGTGCCGAGGCGATAGAGGCGAAGCTGCAGCTTTTGTGCTGGCCGACCATCCTGAAGGATGATGCAACCGTCAATCTGGCGGGGGGCCGATATCAATTTTTTGGCAATCAGTGTATTGAAAGCAGCGACAGTATCGTTATCGACCTCGCCGGTTTGTGTCTGCATTTCGAGTAATTGCTGAAGGCTCTTGACTGTCGCCTCCGTTGCAGGCCCAAACGTCTTTCCTTTTTCACCGGGAGCAATCTGGAATCCGAGGAGTTCTAATGCTTCGTGCAGCCTTGCTACAGCTTCACCGGTGTCGTTCAGTTTTGTGGCAACAAGGTTCTTAATCATGAGAAACCTCCGTTCGCTCTCTTGGGTATGCATCTGCTGCCCGCGATCTATTGACCTTGATGAGAGGCCTCGCTGGCTACACTACGGTGCTGAAAGATCGTCTACATCTCCGATGGTGGGCGATATTTCTGGTCTGACTCTGAAGCTATTGACGCTGATGCTCGGCTGTCACCGGATAACCTGAATACTCGGCCGCACTTGTGTCATGTGCTGTTTTCGAGAATTGGAGAATGCGCCCTGTGCGGCTATCGGCATGTTGGTCTTAAAGGGGAGTCCGCCAAGGTGTTTCAGCAATTTTGAGTTATCTCCCGTTTTGCATTTTGGTGGTCGATTTGTAATTCATCTCGTAGTAGAGCCTACTATTCTCCGTAGGAGGGAAAAGGTGATAGCCGAATGTGCGATGCATTAGCCCCTGAGTGTAGTCGTGCGCCCACTTCCCTTGTACTCCAACCCTGATTTGGTCCCCTCCTATGGACACGGCAACATAAGCTGCATATAGCGAGACGCCGGGGCCCTGGGTTTGATAGGTGCCAAGGTTTTTGCTTACTTCAATGCCATGTTCTGTTACTATTCTTGTTCCCCATGGCTCTCCTTTTACGGCTCTAGTCCTGTCGCCATCTTTAATTTCATAAAAATTCTTAGTGTTGTTCCTGGCGAATTCATCTTCTGTGACAAGTCGTATTCTGTCAGTCACGTCGAAGGCCCCGAACTCAATCGAGGAAGTTCCTGATTTAAATCGAGCGCTGAAAAATGCTGTTTCGCCACCATCCAGTCCGTCGCCCCACAAGTTGTCATTCCCATACCGCAGCACTTGGCTATTGGGGCCTTGGCTGAAGCCAAGGTAGATATTTCCGGTCTTTGTCTCTATTGGAGAGGTGTCACGTGTGTTTGACTGGACATTTCTCTCTGGAGCGAAATGTCCAGAGAAATAAATTTGGCCATACCCAACTCTCCCACCATAAAGTGATGGACCGCTTCCAGCGAACGACCGGACATCGAAGGCGCTGGACTGTGCTTCCGAGTGGGGGGCGCCTGAGGTCCAACCGAGCCCTGCGTACCAAGACAGATTGCTACCGATTGCACTGCGCGCTAGTCCGTATTTGGAGGGGGCTTTGTATGTCTCGTACCGAACGCCAGCCTCGATGCCAGTTTGATTGTGAGTTGGTAAGGAAATGGATGACTCGACGAAACGCCCGAATTCCTGGCCGGTGGTTCCAAATGATATGCTGAAGCCAATACTTACGTTGAGTAGTGGTGCGGCATTGGTCTGACGACCTGTTACGTCAACTTTGTTTACAGGATTGCTTCTAACGTACTGATATAGATTGCTTCCGTCATCAACTCCGATTGGATCACATCGCGTCCATCGACCAAGCCAGGCCGCGTAATACCGCGCTCCGTAGTAATACAGACCGCTCTCCTCATCCCGCTCCTTTCCTGTGTATCGGTATTGCTTTGAGCTATCCGTTTGGGCGCTTACCGCCTGGTAAGTCGTACTGCCGTAGGGCGAATATTCTTCATAGGAAATTATCTGCCCCTTATCGTCCAGTTCCAGGCTGGCGGAGCCGAGGTGGTTGCCGAATTGGTAGCGCGTCAGGCGTTCGGGTGAGAGGTCTTTGCCTTCGGTGTCTAGGGTGCGGGTTTCCACGATAGCAATGCGCTGCTTGTCATCCATGATGTGAAGCGATTCCCGCACGCGTTTGGGCGTGATTCCGTCGATTTTGTATTCGCGATAGATTTCGAAGCCGCCGAGGTAAACACGTTCCGCCAGGCGGGTGGTGGTCTTGCCCATGAGGTCGTCAGCGGGTACTGCAGCGCGTTCGGTTACCTTGCGTATGCGTTGTCCATTGGCGTCATAGACGTAGTAGGTCGTTTCTGGCTGCTTCGCCTTAACAATTTGCCGTGCTGTGGCCTGGAGTTGATCGCGGTAGTCCCAGTTAATCAGGGGCAGGTGCGGAAAGCGGACCATGTTGCCGTGTGCGTCGTGCGCGTAAGGCTCAGTCGGGTTGTTGTCGAGGGTGGTGCTGGAGAGGCGATTGCTGGTTTTTAGAGCGACGCCTTCGTTACCGTGCTCGATGAGGCTGGCTTCACCGTAGGTGTAAGTTCGTGTCCAGCCTGAAGGGGCAGGATTGCTGCTGTGTTGCATTTTGAGGAAATTGCCAACGGCATCGTATACGTAGCGTTCGATGTAGCGGCCCATGACTTGGCCATCATTGGCTGCCAAGGCAAGGCCGACATGGGGTACATCATCTGCTGAGTATGCGCTGGGGGTTCCGCCTGCTTGCCCGACGTGCTCTCGCCCGCGGGCCTCTATCAGTCGGTAAAGCGCGTCGTAGGTGTAATTGTTACTTGGCTCAACACGCTGGTTGCGGAAGTAGATTGCTTGTTGGGCGTTGTCGTGGATGTGAGTAATGTTGCCGGCCGGGTCGTAGGTATAGTGCAGGTTCTGCACGTGGCAGCCTGCCCAGTCAGCCGAGGGGGGCTGCGGGCAGTCCGCAGGGAAGGTCTCCGCGCTCCGGCGGGTGAGCAGGTGAATGAGGCGGAACGTGAAGGGGTCGTATTCGTAGAGGGTGGTGGTGCCGTTGCCGTAGTCGATGCGCTGGCGTTGTCCCTTGGCGTCGTAGTCGATGTTAGTGACAAAGGGGGCCCATACTGGCTGGCCGCCGTTTGTTTCACCACGCAGATTGGCGTCTACCCGCTCAAGAAGATTAGCTTCGTTGTAGCCGGGACGAAGTGTGTAAGGCCGCATCTCTGGGGTGTGCGGTGTGGTTAGCAGCACTGGGCGATTGAGCGCGTCGTACTGGGTCAGGCTTGCGAAGATCTCGTTTTCCAGTAGAGGCGATATTGACGCCTCCAGTGTGGCTGACGAGAACGGAACAGTGCTGTCGGTGGGCAGGGCGGCATCGGCGGCGTGCCAGTCGAGGGCTTTTTTATATTCCTTGGAAAGCCGTCGGGTGGCCTGCAATGGGTTGCCCTTGAAGTCGTGGGCTTCGACGCCGGCTATCCCTGCTTGATCAAAATGCAGATGGAGTTTGCCGCGGAGGTTGCGGTGTTCAGTTTCTGGGTGCTGTTCGCCGTAGAGTAGGCGCTCAGTCAGGATTTCTTCATTGGGACGGATCGGGTCCGCTCCGACAACAAATTTACGCAGCGGTCGGCGTAGCACGTCATAGGCTGTACGGAAGGTGTGGCCTCGGTTGTCCCAGGCTCGGATGGCTTTTCCGGTAACGTCATTGAGAATCCAGCGTGCTCCTGCCTCCATGCTGGCTTGACGGATACGGTTGCCAAGCATGTCGTAGGTGTAGTGCATGACAATGCGGTCAAGGGAATCATGCACCTCGCGCTGATTGCCCTCGATGTCCAGTACGATGCGGGCTTGGAGGTCCATTGCGGAGCCGTCCAGGTCGTGTCCTTGGCACACCACTTTGTTGCGGGCGACGGTCAGGAAGGGGCGGCCCAGAGTGTCGAAGTGAACCGTGGTGGGTGTGCGGGCGTGGGCTTCTGCACCAGCTGCGGCAGCCTGCTCCTCGGGGCCGAGCGCGCCGGTCTGGCGTTGTGCGTGCCAGGTTTCCCAGCGCAGTCCGGGTTCGGTAATTTGTAGGTTGGCAAAGTAAGGCGCGGTGATGCCAGCGATGTCTGCATCGATCCGCGGGTCATCCAGCACCGTGTCGTTGACGTCGTGGGCCGTTTGTTGCCACGGGTCGAACACCACCTTCTCGTAGGTGTTGTTTGGGTGCAAGGTTGCGGCGACTCGCTCGCTGGGGTCGTAGAAAAGGACGGGGCTGATGCCCGCTTTCACGCCGAACTCGAACCGGTGCCCTGTGTTTTCGAGAGCACTGAAAAAGGGTTCGTACTGATGGACGGGCTTGCCCTTATTATTGAAGACTGTCCATCCGCTTCCCACCCAGCGCGCTAGGCTCTGCTCCCCGTTTTCCTTCTTTGGTTCCGCCTGGATCTTCTTTTGGATCACGCGACCGAAGCCATCGGAATAGCTGAAGCTGTGCTGAACCTTGGTTTGCTCGGTGGCCAGCAGGTCAGCGTTGTGGGTCTCGCGGACAATCGTGTATATGGCGCTTGGCTGTGGATCGGCGCTGCCTTGGGTGCGTTGGTAAGCGAACAGGTCGTATACGAGTCGGGAGGTGGCCTGGCCAAGGAGTCTCAGCGGGTCGGCGAGCGGATTACGTAGGTGCTCAAGAATGACGTCCTCGGGAAGATCCGCAGCGAAGCTGTCGAGTGAATCGCCGTGGTCATCCTCAGGTTTCCCCATTACTGCGTTGCCAACCACCATGCCCAGGATGTCGAAAGCCACTTGGCTTCGGTTGTGGTTGGGGTCCATGACGCGCCAGGGCTTGAGTACGCGGTAGTCGTTGCCCGGTTTGCTGGGGTTGATGTGGCCGTCCGCGAGGCGCTCACCGACAGTGATGCGGTTTCCTAGCGCGTCGCGGGTTTCTACCATCAGCAGGTCGTAGGGGTCATAGGTGGTGCTGGCTTCGACGCCGAACGGATCTCGGCGGCGTAGGGGCAGGAAGAAGTGCTGGCACGCGTATGCCAGTTCCTGCTCGGGCGTGTCGTCGGTATCGGGTGACAGAAATATACGGCCGGACGGAACCCACCAGTGCCCGTCGCTGTTCAGATCGACGTATCCACCTTGATCCATACCCTGTCCCCCTACAACGTTTTCGGGTTCGGGCAGCAGCGCTACTCCATCGCGCATGAACGCCTTTGCCAGCAGTCCGGGTGTGAAGGAGAGCTTGTAGGCTTCACCGGGCATGGCCAAAGATTCAAGTTCGCCAAGGGGCAATAGGTCAGTGAGGTCGTTGCTACGGAAGAGGGTACACACCCGTTCGATGGGGCGTTTCTGGGGCGTGGTGTAGTCCGCTACCTGCTCGTAGGGAATTTCTGTTGTCGCTCGCACCAGCGCAAAGTCCTCTTGAATCCATTCGTCGAGGCTGAAGCGCGGCGCGTTGCTTCCCGGGCTGATACCGGTGAGTTCATACGTCACGACGTCGGCTGGCATGGGGGGGCGCCAGGCTCCTGGGGTGTCTATGGCTCCGTGGGTGTTTCGGGCGCCGGCGACACTGTTCTCGGTGTAGGTAATGAGGGTACGGATTTGCTCTTGTCGGTCGTTGTCGGTTGGCAGGTTGCTGTCAGGTACCCGGCGGCCGTAGCCAATGGTTGCTGACTTGAGCACATTGCCATAGTTGTCTACCTGAAGCGTGAGGGCATGCTGGATACGAGGATCGACAGGGTTGCGTTCGTAGTGGTAAGTGAGCGTCTCACGGGCATGGGTGAAGAACACCGCGTGTTGGTTGTCGCCCCGGGGTTGTTCGCATCGAACGGTGAAGTTCTGCTCAATGACCGAAAATGGGGTGAGGGCACGCTGGATTTGCTCTGGCGTTGCCTCGGGCCCGGCATCGTCGGTATAGACTTCCTGGCGAAGCATCTGGCCCCTGAGGGCACGGCAGGCTTCGCGCTCCTCGTCGAGGGTGAGACTGGGCGGGAGGACGGTGTCAGGTAGGAGTAAGGCCTCCGTTTCGTCGTCGCTCAGGCCAAGCGTCCTGTAGTACTCGCCGGTGTCATCGGAGTTGAGTAGACCGGCGAAAAAATCCGAGACATGTTTGCGATCGGTATAAATGCCAGTGTGGTACCAGGTTTTTGTGTGGATTGGCGGGACGTTAAATGCAGGGTCGAGGTTGGTGGCCTCGGGCATTGCGCTGTTTCCGGTCAGCGCGCCAATTTGCTCGGTGTCCCACTGCTCCACCATGCCAAAGCCGCGAAATTCACGTTCCTCTCCATCAAAATAGCCGTGGTGATACGCGTAACGGGCAGCGAAATGGTTGCGGCTGATGTGGTCCAAGGTTTCGACGCGCTCGACTACATGCACCGGATAGGGCAGGCGGGTGATCCAGGGTTTCCCATCTTGCTTGTCCTGCAGATAAAACTTACTCGAAGGGGCGTACTGGATACGGGTTTCGGTGCCTAAGTTGTTGACCATTCTGACGAGCAAGTGGGGCTTGTGTTCGCCCATCAGCTTGATGTAGCGCATCTGCCTGCCCGAGTTGCCCGGCAGTGGTGACGACCACACCAGGCAGGCCGTGCCGTTGCCCATCAGGTCGACGGGGATGATATTGGCAAAATTATGTAGTGGGAGAAATGCCTTAAGTTGCTGCACGGGGCTCCAACTGTTGCCGGACTGGTTGAAATAGATCCTTACGCCATCCCTGTGGAGATAGATGACGTCGGTAGTTCCGCTACCGTCAATGTCTGCGAGGCGAATGCGCTTCTGGTCGAACTGGTCCGGGTTGTCGAACCAGGGCGAGTTGTCCATAGTGACCTTGGCACCGAAGCGGCCGTAGCCCAGATTGGGCCAGTAGCAGATTTCGCCATTGCGGATTCGTGCGATATCAGTGAGGCCGTCGCCAGAGAGGTCTGCAAGATAGATGGACTCAGTGCCGTCGGAAAAAACGATGCGGGGGCCTGTTTCTTCGTTGAAAGCTTGCACGACCCTGTTGGCTGGGCCGAAGCCAGCCTCCCCTAGTGAGGGGTGCCAAATAAGAACGTCCGTTTCAGTGACAAGTACGTCGGCATGGCCATCACCGTCGAGATCAATGAACCTCAGATTCGGATCATGCATGTCTCGGTTAAGTCGCGAGATGAAGGCCCGGAAGGGGTGCCAGCCTTCAGCGCAGTCGTGCTCGTATAGGCCAGGTGTGGGGCCGTTCAGGAGGACAAGATCCGGCTGGCCGTCGCCGGCAAGATCGAGAAATTGGGCTCCACCAGCCAATGCGAGATTCGGCTTAAGATCGATCTGCTCTATCGGTGCAAAGCGGGCGCTCATCTTGTCGCCGCCGGTGGCGGGGCTGAGGTTGCGCTTGTAATACCACCAGCCAGCCTGTTCGGTGAGAATGCCGGGGATGCCTTCGCCGTGAAGATCAATCCATTGGTATAGGCTGCCGTCAAGGCCAACTGGTAGGTTCTTCAAGTCTTCGGGAGCAACGTCCTCTACCTCGTCCTGAACGACGGCTTGGGTATATTCAAACTCGACTGCTGGCAGGCTGCTTCGCTTGTAAGTGTTGTCATTACGGCGGTAGCCCGACTGAGTGACTGAGCGAAGAAATGTGTAAATAGGTGTACTTGCGTCGTTTGGGTCGAGTCCGTTTGTGTACGAAAAGTCAGTGGAGCGAACGAGGCAGTCCAGGCCTACGCCAGGCTCTGCCTCGAAGTTGTGAAACATCAATACACGCTGGCATAGGCGATTGGTGCGCACCTCAAAGCCTGAACGGTAGGAACTAAAGGGGTCGGGACGATACTTCCATCCCTCGGTATCCTCAGGCAGCGGGGGGGGCGTAAAATGTTCTCCGTAGTCGAAGACAACTTCAAACAACCACTGTCCCTGTTTGATCTGTTTATCGATTTCAACCGCATTGAGAAAAGTGGGACGCTGCCCAGTGTCGTCGAGCAGCGGCTGCCGATTGCCATAGTGGATACGCTTGAGGTAACGGTTTGCTGTCCGCCGCGGGTCTTCACTGGGACCGCGGTTCCGCTCGCTCGCCTTGGCCGTTTCGATACCGTTGCCGTCTTCGCTCTTATAGCGGTAAAGGATGGCATTGCCCGTGGCGTCCCGGGTCTCGCAGATGAGCCAGCTAAAGATGTGGCTTGGGTCAAGCGGGTCGGCAATGCGGGACGCGGCATCGAGTCCGTACACAGTGAGGATGTTGTCTTTGGAAAGCGAACGCCAGTGGACGTCTGTAGGATCGCCGAGCTTGGACCAACGCTCTATTCGCGCAAAGAGCCCCTCGATGCGTGGGCGATAGCGGCGGACGTGATAGTTGCCTGATAAGTCTTCGCCTTCGTGGATGACGAGCCTCTGGTGGGTGTCACGCAAGAAGGGGTCTGTCTGGCTTCTGTGATATTCCTGATGCTGTGCGGCCCATGCCCCCTCGGAATCATCCTGCCTGTACATCGGCACCAGATCCTCCGCCCCTGACAGGACGAACACATCTGAATTTTCCTGATCACAGTACCTGGGAAGACCTTTGTCAGTCTTGCGCGTAACGGTAGGTAGGGAAAGACTCCAGCCGAAGCCGAATGGGCCATTGCCGGCACCAGAATCGTAGGATAGCGAAAGCTGCGGACCAAACCCAGAACGCCCCGGGCTAGTGGCGATCGGAACGGACATGGAGCCGGTTCCTGTGACTGGATTCGCCGCAAATTTCTCACCCATACCCCGTATCGAACCACCCCCCTTGGGTAGCTGCAACGCGGGCGATTGTGGGGCTACATAGGAGTCCTCTCTATGTGTGTCCGAGGCCGGAGCCCATGCGTTATCTTCCGACATCAAGGCCTCCCCTTATCGCACCCTTTGTACTGCGAGACCGGCCTCGATATTTAGACAGGCCTCTTACCCCCTTGCCTCCATCCTCAAAGGGCCGTAGCGCCTCCAGACACCTTTACTGAGCATAGATTGCGGAATGACAAAAGGAAGAGTTGAAATCAAATTTCCATAAAATTTTTCATGTGTGCGACACCCGAATGCTTCCTGTTCGCGGCCTGAATATCGCGCTTGTAGCTCATGCAGACGAGCAACTGGTACTCCATCTGCTCGTCCGAAAGGTTGTACAGGCGCTTCAAGACCAGGATGCGCACCATCGTCTCGGTCGGGTACGGGGGGCGGCCACCTTGGGCGCTGACCGGCCGGGGTGCGATGCGATCGACCCCGGCCGCCAGTGCCGCAAAGTCGATGTACGACTCGATTTCGGCAAGCGGATCGCCCAGGGTGTCGATCTTCTTGTGGTGATGTTCGTCGGCGAACAGGTCGGTTTTGATGGCGCAGCGGGGTTTTATCGGGGCAGATGGCTACGGGGTTCAGGATGGCAGGCTTTTGCCAAGCAGCGGGTGAGGCGAGGTTTTTCGAGGCGCCCTACAAGCGTTCGATCACGCCGCTTCCATGCGGCGAAATACCAACGGGCGACCGTTATGGCTGCGTTTCACCAGCCAGGTGGCAAGGGCGGAGTCCATGTAGTCCGCGTGCCCTGGAAACCAGTCGACCAGCGCCCGGGCGTAGGCGCGGGCCACATCGAACTGGCCCTGGGCCACAACTTCCCGCACGTCGTACGCTGAATTCAGAACCTTCTCGTGCTCTTCGATATGGCATTCGCCGCCGCCAGGAAAGTCGGGGGCGCTGAGCCAGTCGTTTTCCTGTTGGAAATGGGCTTCCGCGTGATGGATGAAGGCATCGAGGGCGCCCGGGATTTCAGCGTCGCGGGCGTTCAGCAGGGCACAGACGCATTCGACAAATTCCGCATGCGTCGTGTCGATCGTATTGTGTCCCAGCAGGAAGCGGTCGCTCCAGGTAAATGGCTGTTCGGTCGTCATCTGCGTCTCTCCTTGCTCTGATGCTGTGTCTCGGGTGGGGCCTCGATTCTTGCACCGAGGCCCGGTGTCTTGTTGCGCTGAAAACCCGGCCTACAAATGTTTGTGGCCCCAGACGCTGGTCACGTCGAAGAGCTTCACGTCCGTGTCGTCGGGTTCAATTTCCAGCCCGCCCCAGCCGCATTCGAACTGGAGTTTGGAGGGGGACTCGACATAGAAGGAGAACATGTTGTCGTTCACATGCCGGCCGATTGAGCGCGTCTGACGAAAATCGTGGGTGTGCAGCCGGAACGGATGCCGCTTGATCCAGCGGCATCCCCAGGCCCGGCACTTAGAAGTCGACCTTGTCGGTCTTGTAGCGCGGCGGCTTGCCCTCGGCGGTGTCACGGAAGCGTTGCGCGGTGTCCTTGCGCGAGCCC
>APMI01007536.1_pt1 | contig 12383 bp, 11 predicted proteins | sample 667938 | NCBI WGS metagenome assembly APMI01 (sample SAMN01084076, study PRJNA167559) | wastewater metagenome | biome: Wastewater | place: Denmark: Ejby Moelle, Odense | collected 2011-11-28 | reverse complement strand
GCGGCGGGTGCCGCCCGGCCGCCTCGTCGCCGTAGTGCTCCTGGCCATCGGCGGGTTCGGGATGATCGCCCCCTTCCTGTGGATGATCGTCACGGCACTGAAGTCGCCAGAGCACCTCTTCGACGTGCCACCGAACTGGATCCCGCTCGAGTTCGAGTGGGACAACTTCTCGAGAGCCGTGAACGGTCCTCTGCCTCTGCTTCGGAACATGTTCAACAGCGCGTTCATCGCCATCGTCGGCACACTCGGCATCCTGATCACCGCGCCAATGGCCGGTTACGCGTTCGCGCGACTGCAGTTCCGCGGCCAGAACACGATCTTCGTCGGCCTGCTCGCCTCCATGATGGTGCCGGTGCAGGTCACGATCATCCCGCTCTTCCTCATCATGCGGAACCTGGGCGTCATCAACACCCCGTGGAGCCTGATCCTCCCCGCGCTCACGTGGGCCTTCGGGGTCTTCCTGATGCGCCAGTTCTTCCTCACGGTGCCCAAGGAGATCCTGGAGGCGGCGCGCATCGATGGAGCAGGACCCTGGACGACCTATCGCCTGGTCGCGCTCCCCTTGGTGAAGAACGGGCTCAGCGCACTCGGGGTAATCGCATTCCTCAACAACCCCTATCTCTGGAATGCATACTTCGCGCCGTCGATCTTCCTCAACAGCCAGGACACGGCGACTCTGCCGCTCGCGCTCGTGCTGATGCAGGGACCGTTCAGCACGGGTCAGATGAACGTCGTCATGGCGGCTACGACCCTCGCGGTCATCCCGGCCCTGATCGTCTTCCTTCTCGCGCAACGCTGGATCATCGCGAGCCTCACCCAATCCGCCGTCAAGGGCTGACGCCGAGGCGGCGGATCGATTCGCGCCGGACCACCGTGCTCGTCATCGCCATCTGCCTCGCCGTGCGCAACGGCTCGCCCTTGAGTTCGGCAACCAGGATGTCGACCGCCACGGCGCCCATCTCGTAGTACGGCAATGCCAAGGTGGTCAGGGCCGGGGACAGCGCCTCGGCGACGATCTCCTGATTGTCGAATCCGACCACGGACAGATCGTGCGGGATCGCCATGCCCGCCTCACGGGCTGCGCGGTAGGTGCCCATCGCCATCCGGTCGTTGAAGCAGAACACGGCGGTGGGACGCTGCGAACGGAACAGGGCGGACGCTGCCTCATACCCATCCAACGCGAAGGAACTGCGGCCCGCGACGACAAGAGACTTGCGGTACCGGATGCCGGCGTCCTTCAGGGCGGCGCGATACCCCTCAAGCCGCCCCTCACGGGCCGGGATAGGGCTCATCGTGTTGATGAAGGCGATTGACGTATGACCGGCACGGATCAACTCCTCCGTCGCAGCGTAGCCACCCTGGTACTCGTCGGGGTAGACAGATCGATGTGTGGACTGAGTGGATTCGGCATTAACCACGATGAGGGGTTTGCCCTCGAGCGAAGCGGGTACGTCGAGCACACGATGGTGCGCGGCGGCGTATACGACACCGTCGACCTGATGCTGCCAGATGGCAGAAATCTCACGCTCCTCGACAGTGCGCACGTTGCCGGTCGTCATGATTATGAGCAACCACCCGTGCCGAGATGCTGCTTCCTGCGCGCCCAAGATCAACTTGCCCGCATAGGGGGTTGTTGCGATCTCGTCGCTGAGAAGAGCGAGTGTATTTGATCGATGGGTTCGCAACGCTCGGGCGAGTCCGTTGGGCTGGTAGCCCATCTCTTTGGCTGCAAGTTGGACTCGTTTGCGAGTCGCGTCTGCCACGCGGGCACCTGCGACTTGGTTGAGCACATGCGAGACGGTGGTCGGGGACACACCGGCCCGGGCCGCGATGTCATTGATGTTAGGACGTCCGTTTTGAGACACCTGACGTCCTTTCGGCGAAACGATTGGTTGGAGTTTAGTGCCCATGCCTGGATTGGCACTGCGTCATCGCACGCAGGCCAAAATCGGGTGCCAAAACCTTTCGGCATGTAGAGTACTCGACGAAGTGGACCAAGCCGCGGGGATTGGAGTGGCGCACTTGTCGGTCATGCACACAGCCGTTACATCTCGACGGACCCGGTCACGTACGCGGATCCGGTCACGCGGATGGGGGCGGACAACCACCTGCGTTCGGGCTCGCCGCGGGCAGCTTCCCTTTGCTGCTATGTCCCCGCTGAACCCTCAGAGTTCGCCTATCGCCTGGCCGAGCTGCAAGTACACTCGGCTCACTACCTCGTTGTCCACGGTGTACCGAACTCGTTGTCCGCGTCGTGCCTGTCCAACGGCCGGGTCCGCGATGAGCAGACCGGCTTGCACCATGGCCTGCAAAGAGGCGGCGACAGTAGACGCGGGAAGGCCGAGAGCGTTAGCGATCTGGCCGCGGGTGGCTGGTCCGTGCTCTCGGAGGTGGCCGATGATGCCGGCGCGTACTAGGTTGCCGAGAGCCTTGATGGGATCCTCCAGCCACTCGCTCCAACCACTCGAGCTGATCGCGGGTCGCCTAGGCATAGCACCCATTGTGCCGTTGCCTCGCGAATCCGACGCCATTCGAGTGGATGTCTTGACTATTCACTCCGACTGAGTGTAGGTCTATAACATTCACTCGGCAAGTCACTGGATTGGGGGAACTGATGGAGCAGCAACGCAGACGCGGACATCAGGTAGCGTTTTTCGCTCTGGTAGTCGTACTGGTTGCGGTCGCAGTCACGGCGGCGATTTTCGGCGGACTGGGGCGATCCGGCACCAACGATGGCCCCACCAGCGCGCCGACCGGATCGCAGCCATCCGTCTCCCCGCCCGCAACGAGCGGCGCGGACGACGTGGTCGATCCGAAGGTCGCGGATCGAGGCTGGATACCGGAGCCGATTACGGTGGACCGCGATTTCTACGTCCGGGCGGCGCTCACTGCAGCGGGAACGTTCGACGCGCAACTGGCCGACCGGGACGAGTGGGTCACCTGGCTGAAGACCTGGTTCACACCCAGCCCGTTGTACGACAACCCGGATGATGCTGCCGAGCAGTTGTCCAGGTATTTGAGCGAGCTCGATCAGTCGGTGCTCGTGCCGCAAGCCACGTGGGATGACCTCGCCGCGGACGAAGGACGCGTAGCGGGTGAGGTCTCGGGTCCGATCGAGTACCTGGATCTGCCCGAGACCGCTGCGGTGAACGTTTGGACGGCGTCGGCGGATGTGGTGCTTACGTACACCCGGCGCATCGATGACGAGGAGTCCAGCTATCAGGACACCGTGCGGGTGAGCGTGCAGGTGGTGTGCGGTGGCGCGAGTATCCCGACGCCGGATTCAGCGCAACGGGCTGGTGATTGCAAGGTGGTGCGGTACTTCGACGAGGCGGTGGGCTGAGTCGTGCCTAAGCCGATCCTCCTGATCGCGAGCGCAGCGCGGTCCAAGCCCGTACGGCGCCTCGTCTTGATCTGCCTCGGGCTGGGACTGGTGACCGCGCTGTCGATCGCGACGCCGCTCATCGCGGTTCCGCTGGCCCTATCAGGTCAGGGGGCTGGCGCGCACGGACCGATGGTCGTCGGCGACTGGGGGTACCCACTGGCTGGCGACTACTTCAAGGGTCGCGGGTTCGGGTGGCATCCGGTGGAGGGCTGCGCGTATTGCAGCAAGAACCACCGGGGCTACGACATGTCGCAGGACTGTGGCGTCACCGTCTACGCCGCAGGACCGGGTCGGGTGATCCGTGCCGGCAGCTGGGGCACGTTCGGCAACGCGGTCGAGATCGACCACGGCGGCGGGGTCGTGACGATCTACGGGCACATGATGTGGGACTCGCTCAAGGTGTCCGATGGAACGCATGTTGTCGCCGGCACGCCTCTGGGACTTGAGGGACGCACCGGCACCGCGACCGGCTGCCACGTCCATTTCGAGGTCCGGGTCAACGGTGTAGCGGTCGATCCGGAGATCTTCATGGCCGCTCGCGGCCTTCCACTCAAGTAGCGAAACCTAAAGGAGAGCGATGCGTTCCAACTTGATCCCGACCGTGTATGTCCCGCCGATCGATCCGGACTTTTCAGCCCCGTTCTTCCAGGGGTTGCAGGTGGTCGCGTCGTACCTGCTGGGGGCGGCGATGATTCTGGTGTTCATCATGCTGGTGATCGCCATCGCCGCTCTCGCGTTCCGCGGGCTCGCCCCGGAACGAGTGAGGACCTGGGCGGGAGAGAACATCGCCTGGATCTTTCTCGCCGCCGCGCTACTCGGTGGGGCGAGCGGGTTGTTCCAGTGGTTCGTGAATTTCGACTTCGGATTCTGACCCATGTTCGGACTGGCTCCCGCCCTCGCCGCTGGCGCGCTCGCCATAGCGATTCTTGGCAGCCCTTCCCCGGCCCTCCCGGTGGGAGCCACTGCCGTCACGGATGGCTCGCAGCCGGTGACCGGCACCTCGTGGTCCGCGCCATCATTTCCGGTGGACTGCTTCGCTGCGAGCCGGCAGGTGTCCTGCACCCCGCAGGACCCGGCCCAGGTCCGTGCCCAGCAGTGCTTCATCGGGGTGCCGTTCCAAGGGGCTACGGCGATGGTGTGCACCACGTATGAAGGCCACCAAGAGGCGCTACGGGCCGCCGGTGGGAGCGCTGTCTTTGTGGATTACGGCTGCAGTATCGGCGACCTGGTGTGCACGACGTTTGAGAACTTCGGCCGCGGCATGGCGATCGCCGCCACGGCTGCCGCGTTCGCGATGGCGATCAGCACTTCCTTTGACACCACCTCTCCCCTGTGGTCTGCGGCGGTGAGCGAGTGGTCGTTCTGGCATTGGGCGGTGCTCGCGGTGCTCTTTGGCGCGATGGTGTGGTCGATCGCCGCTGCCGTCGTAGCGCGCGATCGGGAGCAGCTGGTGGGCGCGCTGATTCGGTCGATGATCGCTGTCCCGGCAGTGCCGGTCACGTTGTGGGCGACCGGTCATCTGGTGAACGCGCTGGATGGGATGACCTGGTACCTGCTGAACCGTGACGGCCCCGGGTCTCTGTTCATCACGTTGCAGAAGGTGATGTGGGCGGGTGGGCAGTCCAACTACTTTTTCGCGTTCCTCATCCACGGACTCCTGCTGCTGGGGATGCTGCTGCTGACGTTCGTGTTCATGTTCCGCAACCTTGCCCTCGCGGTCTTGATCAGTGTGGGTCCGGTGGCGTGGATGCTGTTCCCGGTCCGCAGCCTCGGCCCGCAATGGGTCACCAGGTACGTCTCCGCGTTAGTGGCCCTGCTGCTCACCGGCCCGTTGACGATCGGGTTCCTCGCCCTGATCGTGAACGGCCTCGCCGGGATCGAGACGATCTGGGACCCGCGCGCGTGGCCGCTGCTCATCGGGCTGGTGATGGTCGTATTCGCGCCTTTCGCGGTGTTCGGGATGTTCAGCTTCGTGACCTCCGCCGCCGTCGACGCCGTCGGATCCCGTCTGGGCGGCGGTGCTGCCCGGTCGGCGGGCACCACCGCACGCGGCCTCACCACGCTCCCGATGCGCGTGGGATCTTTACCCGCAGGACGTGCGGGGGGTGCCGCAACCGGCGGCGGTGGGCGTAGTGCGCCACCCCCGAGCCGCATATCGGCCACACCGGCAGCCCGGCCGAACGCGCAGCCGGCTGCAGCTGCCGCGTCTACTTCGAAGGGATCCCGATGAGTTCCATCACCCAGGGCACCCCGGATCCGGCTCGACCGGTGCGGTTGCCGCACCGATCACGGCAAGGGATCGTCCTCGGCCTCGACGGGGGGCAACTTCTCTTCCTCGTTGCCGCGGCGGCGGCGGTGCTGATCGGGGTGAACCGTTTCGGCCCGCCCGGACTCCTTTTCGCCGCACCCCTCTACGTCCCGCTCGGTGTGGTGGCGTTGGTGCAGGTGCAGCACCTGTCGGCACCGCGAATGTTGGGCCTGTGGCTTGGAAAGCAGGTCCGGCACCTGTTCGGCGCGACCGAGCACCGGTACCGGCCGGAGCGGCCCCGGCTCGCCGGGACCCTGAACCTGCCAGGGGTGCGGGCGTCGGTTCAGTTGTGGGATGCCGAGGGCATCGCGTCGGTCTACAACCCGCTGGAGCGGACCGTGTCTATCACGGCGGAGCTGGAGGTGCAGGGGTTTTTGATGAAGGACGCCCCGGGCCGGCTTGAGCTTGCACAGCAGTGGTCCCCGGTGATGGCGGCATTGACCCAGCGGCCCGGCATCAAACGGGTCTCCTTGCAGGAACGCACCAGCCGTACCACGATCCGCCCGGCGCGGGATCAGTACGACCGCGCATCGCGGCAACGACTTGTGGATCCGGCAGGTCCCGCGGCGGTGAACTACCGGGAGGTGCTCGACGGGTCGGAGCGGTTCGCGGTTGGGCATCGCAACTACCTCACCCTCACCCTCGACCTCGTCAACTTGGGCGCTCAGCTCAAGGCGCTCGGTGGTGGGCGCGACGCGATCCAGGCGCTGGCTGCGGTGGAGGCCGGCAACCTCGGCGAAGCCCTCCGGGCCGCGTCCGTGACAGTGCGACGCTGGCTCGGACCGCGGGACGTGGCCGAGTTGGCGCGCACCGCATTCGACCCGGCATCGATCCCGATGCTCCACGACCGCCCCGACGAAACAGCCGGGGTCGATCCGGCGGCGATCGGACCGATGTATCTCGAAGAACCACGGAGTCGCAACGGAATCGTGGTCACCGACTCGGCAGTGCACACGACGATGTGGTTGCACGAATGGCCGCGCTCGGACGCCCCGATCGGGTTCCTGACCCCACTGGTATTCGCCCGCCACCCTGTGACCAATGAGGCGGTGACTCACATCCTCTCGATCGTCGCGGCTCCGGTGCCGGTGGGGCGGGCGTTGCGGAACATCCGGGATGAGAAGAAGGTGTGGCGCGGCAACGAACGCCTCCGTGCCCGCCGGGGCACCCAGGGGTCGATCGTCGACGAAGCCGACTGGCTCGCCCTGGAGCAGCGCGAACAGGAACTCGTCGCCGGTCATGGCGAGTTCACCTATGGCGCCTACCTCACCGTCACTGCCCAGACCGAACAGGAACTCGAGCAAGCAGTCGCCGGGGCCCGGAACGCGTTATCGGTCGCGGGGATGGAGGCGCAGATCCTGTACTGCCAACAGGCGGAGGCGTTGCTGGTGAACGCTCTGCCGCTCGGGTCGGGTCTGAAATGAGCCGCCACGTTCTCCAGTTCACCCCACCGACCGAGACACGCGCCGAGCGGCGAGCGCGACGTCAGTTCCTCCGGAACCTCAAGAGCAACGCCCGTCCGGAGCGATCGACGAGGCGCGAGCGAGGGCTCCTGGCGGCTCCGGTTCCAGGACCTTTCGGGCCCGGACTCCTGCAGGGCGGGTACTGGAATCTGGCGCAAGCGTTCGTTCCGCCGCATCGGGCGACGAGTCAGCACCTGGCGGGGATCTACCCGTTCGTCGCAGACACCGGCCTCGGACACACCGGACCGGTCGTCGGGGTCGACCTCAACGCAGACGCGCTCTGGCACTTCTCCCCCTGGGACGCCTATGCCGACACCAGCGCACGAGGAGCGTTCTCCACCAACGTCCTCGTGCTCGGTGCATACCGGTCGGGGAAGTCCGCGGTGATCAAGACCCTCGCGACCCGGTCCATTGCGTTCGGGCACCAGACGGTCGTGCCGTCCGATGCGAAAGGCGAGTGGGTTGTTGTCGCCGAGGCTGTCGGCGGGACCGTCATCCGGCTCGGCGGCGGCGGAAACACACGCCTCAATCCCCTTGACCGCGGACCTCGCCGGACCGGCAGCAGCGATGAGCAGGACGAGCAGATGGTCCGGCAACGTCGCGCCGCTACACTCATCTCGCTGATCGAGCTGACGGTCGACACGGGTCGGCTCGCTGCGGCTGAGCACGCGTGTATTCACCTCGCGCTGGAGCGAGCGATCAAGAAGGGGCGAGGCGAGCCCACCCTGCGTCGGGTCTATGCCGAGCTCGAGACGATCGCCGCCGGCAAAACGACTGCCGACGCGGATCTCCGCGCGGCCGCACCCGGACCTCGATATGCGCTGCGGCGGTTCGTCGAGGGCGACCTGACCGGGCTGTTCGAGGATGAGTCCACTGTGTCGTTCGATGAGAACGCGCCAATGGTGGTCGTCGACACCAGCGAACTGTTCGCGCGAGGCGACCTGGTCGCCCGCCTTACCCAGGTGTGCACCACAGCCTGGGTCCAAGCAGTAATCTCCGACCGCGACGCGCGCCGCACCCGCTACCTCATCCGCGAAGAAGGTTGGCGAGACATGTCCTCGCTGCCCGCGCTGCAGATGTACCAGCAGTGGTTGAAACTGTCCCGCCATTACGGGATCAGCAACATCGTGATCCTGCACAAGATGGGCGACCTCGACGCCGTCGGCGACGCCGACTCCCAAGAACGCAGCCTCGCCTACTCCGTCGTCGGGGACATCGAGAACAAGTTCATCTTCCGCACCAACACCCAAGCCGCCAACGACCTCCGCACCCGCCTCGACCTCCCGACCGTGCACGTGGACATGGCCCGGCAGTTGCGGCAGGGACAGTTCATCGCGTATGTCGGCCAGTTCGCCTACCTCGTCGACGCGTTCGCCACCTCCACCTCATGGGAGTACGAGCTGTTCAAGACCGACGACGCCGTCCTCGGCGACAAAGCCGACGCCGGCACCATCACCGTCCTCGCACACGACACCGATATCTGGACGACCGAACCGACCAAGGAAGGGAGCGCTGATGGCACGCACTGAAACTCCACGCGCGTTCGCTGAGATCACCGGCACCAACGCCGACTACCGCGCCCCCGGCGCCGAGACCACCGACCCGCTCATCGACACCAGCAGCGAGGGCATCCGCGACTTCGTGCTGCGCCGAACCGTCTGGGAGGCCCGTCGCCTCGGCCAACCAGTTGAGCTCAGCACCGCGGGCGACCAGGGCGAGCACCGCATCCTGGTCACCCCTGAGGGGGAAGTCACCGCCGCATCCGGCGGCAGCGACGCCGACGAGTTCGTGCAGAAGTTTGTCGGCAGTAGTGCGAAGGACGAACTCGCCCCGCTGCGGTCCCGGCGCCCCGTTCGCACAACCGTCGGGCCGGGATCGACCGACGGTCGGACCCTCGCTTCGACTTCGCCGGTGGTGCGGGTCTCGTTCATCGACCCGGAGCCGGCCGTGACCCCGGTCGGTGTGATCGGGACCTTGGCGCGGATCGGTGCTCCGATCAAACCGACCGCGAGCCAGGTGCGGCACTTAGAGAACCTCCGGCTCACGTCGCAGCACTGGGCGGGATGCCGTGCCATTGCGGTGGTGAACGGCAAAGGCGGGGTCGGGAAGACGATGACCAGCGCCATGCTCGCCGCGGTGTTCGCCCGCAACGGCGGCGGCAGCGTGCTGGCGTGGGACAACAACGACACCCGAGGCACCCTCGGCTGGCGCACCGAAACAGGCCCCCGCCGAGCGACGGTCACAGACATGCTCGCCGACGCCTCAGCACTACTTTCGCCCAAGGCGTCCATGGCGGACGTGGCCGGGTACGTCCACCACCAGAGTGAGGACCGCTACGACGTGCTGCGATCCAACCCGCACCTTCTCGCGGCGGACCAGCGGATCGGGCGAGCGGAGTTCGACCAACTCATGCACGTCGCGGCCCGCTACTACCGTCTGGTGATCTTCGACTCCGGTAACGACGAGTCCGCCGATCGCTGGCTGCGGATGATCGACTCGACCCACCAACTGGTCGTCCCCACCCTCGCCTCCGCCGAGTCCGCCGAATCCGCCGCACTCCTGCTGGAAGCACTCGCCGAGCGGGACGAACACTCGGCCGCCCTGGCGAGAGATGCGGTCGTGATCGTGACCGAGTCCGAACGCGGCACGACGGGAAACACCAAGCGGATCGCGGCCGCGTTCGAACACCTCGTCCGCACGGTCGCGGTGATCCCCTTCGATCCCGCGCTCAAGAGCGGACCGCTCCGCTTCGGCCGGCTCCGGCCCACCACCCAGCGAGCCTGGGTTGCCGCCGGTGCGGCGGCGGCCGCCGGGCTGCACTAAGGCGGTCACCCATGATCCGTGACGAGCTATGGCCGAGGATCCTCGCCATCGCGATCGCCGCACTCGTGACCATCAACCTGCTCTTGGGGTTCGTCGCCGAAGCCATCAACACAGCCACGTGTGGCACCCGACCCAAGCCATCCGGGCCCTTCTCCGGCAGCTGGCTCGCACTCTCCGGCGACCCCACCACCTACCAGCTCGCCGGATGCGCGATCCCGGTCGGCCCGATCCGGGTCCTCGACGTGATCGCGGTGGCTCTGGTTATTGCGCTCGTAATCACGGGGACGTGGTGGTGGGTCCGGTACCGGCAGTCGGACGCCGCCTTCCTCGCCGATCTGCGGCGCCGGCCCGGATTCGCCACCGCCACCGAGGTGCGTACCCACCTGTCCGCCCGCGCTGTGAAACGCCGCAGCCGCATCCTCCGCCCTGGTCAGAGCGAGGTCAGCGCCTCGGATGTCGGGTGGCGGGTCGGCCGCGCCCGCGGGACAGACGTCTATGTCTCGATCGAGGACTCCGTCGCCCTCGAAGGACCACCACGATCCGGGAAGGGATACCGGGTGCTCATCTCCGCGATCCTGGACTGGGCCGGGCCCTTGATCACGACCTCGACCACAAACGACAACCTCACCGCCACCCTCCGGATGCGCCAACGACGCGGAGAGGTCTTTGTGTTCGACCCGCAGCAGCTGTCGGGTATCCGCGGCACCCTCCGCATCGACCCGATCGCCGGATGCGACGACCCGCTCGTTGCGGTGCAACGCGGCACCGCGATCGTCACCGGCACCGCCCTCGGCGCATCCGTAAGTAATCAGGAGTGGGCCGCCGCATCCAGCACCGTCCTCTCCCGACTGCTGCACGCGGCGGCGGTCGGCCAGCGATCGGTCGCGGACCTGTACGAGTGGGGGTCGACCCCGGCGCTAGCGCGTACCGCGGTGGAAATCCTCCGAAGCGACGGCGCACCCGGTTGGGGCGACGGGCTCGAGGCCGTCCTTGTGGGTGACGAGAAGCTGCTGTCTTCCACCTGGTTCGGAGTCCAAGCCGCCGTCGCTCCCCTGGCCATCCCCCAGATCCGCGACTCGCTGCAGCCTGGCGCCGGCGGCTCGCCGTTGAATCCGACAGAGTTCCTCACCGGACAGAACACCCTCTACCTCCTCGGCTCCGGATCCGGCGCCGGCGCGATGGGCGGATTCCTGTCCGCCGTCCTTGACGACATCGTCGAAGTCGCCCGCCGCGAAGCCCTCGCATCACAGGGCGCGCGGCTCGGCGAACCGCTCGGTCTGATCCTGGACGAGATCGCGAACATGTTCCGCTGGGCCGCCCTGCCCCGCGTCATGGCAGATGGCGGTGGGCGCGGCATTTGCACCTTCGTGGTGCTTCAGGCGCTTTCGCAGGCGGAGACGGCTTGGTCGCGCGCCGAGGCCGACACGATATGGAGCGCCGCGACCGCAAAGGTCCTGCTCGGTGGCGCCTCCCACGTCCCCCACCTCCGCGACGTGGAAACGCTCCTCGGCTGGCGGGAACGACGACGCACCCAACGGTCCTGGGACTCACGCCGCGACGGCTTCCACACCGCCGAAATGCCCGAACGATTGCCGCTGATGACCGCCGACGAAATCCGCCGACTCCCCCCAACCGCCGGGCTGCTCACCTACCGCAACCGGCGCGGCGTCCTCCTCGACCTCAGTGGCTGGGACGAACGCCGCGACGCCACCGACATCCGCACCACCAAGAAGGTCACCGAGGAAGAGCAGCGCATCCGATTCGGTGAGCAGCTCCGCGCACATGAGGTGCCGGTGGATGACGAGTCATGAGCAACGCCCGCAAGCCCCGCGCCACCAGCCGGTATCGGGTCGGGTATTTGCGGTCGATGGCGTGGTTCCGGCGCCGGGACCGCTGGTTCACCGAACAGAAACTCCGCACCGGCGTGCTTCGGTGCGTGGTCTGCTGGCGAGCCGCATCCCGCCGCGACCTCGAGCTGCACCACCTCGACTACCGCCATGTGGTCAGGCTGCGGCAAGGGTGGGCCGCTCGGGAACGGCACGAGGACCTGTGTGCGATGCATCCCGGCTGCCACGAGATCGTGCACCGCATCCTCGACACCGACCCAGTCCTCCGATCCCACCGGCGACGACCCGTCGCCACCCTGCGCGCGATCGGGATCGCTCGAGCCCGCCTGACCGCGATGGTGACAGGGCGAACGTGAAGGGCGAATACGACGACGGCGAGGAGTGGGGCCCGGTCGAAGACCTTGTCGACGGACTCGGCCTGGACCCCTTTGACCCGTTCGGTCGACAGGGCGCGAACGCCGCCGTCGGCTCGCGCCCCGTCCGCTGGCGCGACCTCGCACCCGAAGACGCCCCGACCGAATGGGGAGCGCTCCGCGATTGGGTCGAGGGGATCACGA
>APMI01002960.1_pt1 | contig 12391 bp, 7 predicted proteins | sample 667938 | NCBI WGS metagenome assembly APMI01 (sample SAMN01084076, study PRJNA167559) | wastewater metagenome | biome: Wastewater | place: Denmark: Ejby Moelle, Odense | collected 2011-11-28 | reverse complement strand
CTTCGCGATCCGCGAAGGCGGTCGTACGGTCGGCGCCGGCGTCGTCGCCAAGATCATCAAGTAAGGATTCGCCCGCAGGGACCTTCGCCCCGGTGAAGCCGGGGTTCGAAGGGGCCAATCCCGGGAACTTGTTTCAGGGTGTGGCAGTCCAGACTTGATATGCAGGCGACAGGCGAGTCGGAAACGGCTCGCCGTCGCCGTATCAGAACACCAGTCAACACAACTACACGCCAGTAGCTCAATTGGCAGAGCAGCGGTCTCCAAAACCGCAGGTTGGGGGTTCGAGTCCCTCCTGGCGTGCCACTCAAGCGGATCGTTCCGCGTCCGGGCCCCCGCGGCCCCGCCTCCCGGGCGAGTTGGCGCGACGACGCCCCGCGATGCAGGCGAGACGTACTTGAACAGCAGAGTCGAACAATCCAGGGCCGGTGCTCCTTCTGCGGCCGATATCGTCAAGTACGCTCTGGCCCTGCTCCTGGTGGTCGGCGGCGTGTTCGCCTTCTACTGGTTCGATGGCCAGTGGCCGACCGTGGCCCGGGTCATGTCGGTCATCGGCGGTCTGATCGCCGGTGCCCTTGTCTTCATGGCGACGCCCAAGGGCGCCCAGACTCGCGAATACCTCGGTGAGTCGCGGTTCGAGCTGCGCAAGGTGGTCTGGCCGACCCGACAGGAAGCCACGCGCACGACCTGGGTGGTCATCGTTGCCGTGATCCTGATGAGTCTCATCCTCGCGTTGTTCGATTTTATCGTGCAGTTCGGCGTGGAAAAGCTGCTGGCCGCATGATGGAGAACACCGTGAGCAATACCGAAATCCCCAAGCGCTGGTACGTCGTCCACGCCTATTCCGGCTTCGAGAAGTCCGTGGCCCAGGCGCTGCGCGACCGCATCGCGCGCACCGGCATGCAGGACAAGTTCGGCGAAGTGCTGGTCCCGACCGAAGAAGTCGTCGAGATGCGCTCCGGCCAGAAGCGCCGTTCCGAGCGCAAGTTTTTCCCCGGTTATGTGCTGGTGCAGATCGCGACCCATGACGAAGCGGGCATCCCGCGCATGGACAACGAGAGCTGGCATCTGGTCAAGGAAACCCCGAAGGTGATGGGTTTCATTGGCGGTACCGCCGATCGCCCTCTGCCGATCCGCGATTCCGAGGCCGACGCGATCCTGCAGCGCGTGCAGGAAGGCGTCGAGAAGCCGCGTCCGAAGGTGCTGTTCGAGCCGGGCCAGATGGTTCGTGTCACTGACGGCCCGTTCAACGACTTCAACGGCGTGGTCGAAGAAGTCAATTACGAAAAGAGCCGCCTGCGCGTCTCGGTGCTGATCTTCGGTCGCGCCACGCCGGTCGAGCTGGAATTCGGTCAGGTCGAAAAGGCGTAAGCCTTTCCGATCCGGCCTCATCCGCCCGCCGCATTCCGCGACGGGCCGCAACGATGGAGGAGCCCCGCAGCCGCAAGGCGTGCAGGCGCTAACACTCCGGGAGATCCCCAATGGCAAAGAAAGTCGTCGGTTACATCAAGCTGCAGGTGAAGGCCGGTCAGGCCAACCCCTCGCCGCCGGTCGGTCCCGCGCTCGGTCAGCGCGGCCTCAACATCATGGAGTTCTGCAAGCAGTTCAACGCGGCGACCTCCAAGCTGGAGCCGGGCCTGCCGACTCCGGTGATCATCACGGCCTACTCGGACCGTACCTTCACCTTCGTCACCAAGTCGACCCCAGCTTCGGTGCTGCTGAAGAAGGCAGCGGGCATCCAGTCCGGCTCGAAGCGCCCGAACACCGAGAAGGTGGGCAAGGTCACGCGCAAGCAGCTGGAAGACATCGCGAAGATGAAGGAAGCGGATCTGACTGCGGCCGATCTCGACGCGGCAGTGAAGACCATCGCGGGCTCGGCCCGTTCGATGGGTCTCGTGGTGGAGGGCTGATCCCATGGCGATGAACAAGCGACAGAAAGCGATCCTCAATGCGGTCGAGCCGGGCAAGGCCTACGCCTTCGACGACGCGATCAAGATCATCAAGACCGCGACCAAGGCCAAGTTCGTCGAGTCCGTCGACGTGGCCGTGCGCCTCGGCGTCGATGCCAAGAAGTCCGACCAGCAGGTACGCGGTTCGACCGTGCTGCCGGCCGGCACGGGCAAGACCGTGCGCGTGGCGGTGTTCGTGCCCGCGGGCGCCAAGGCCGATGAAGCCCTGGCCGCCGGTGCCGACATCGTCGGCATGGACGACCTCGCCGAGAAGATGCTCGGCGGCGACCTGAACTACGACGTCGTGATCGCCACGCCGGACGCCATGCGCGTCGTCGGCAAGCTCGGCCAGGTGCTGGGCCCGCGCGGCCTGATGCCGAACCCGAAGGTCGGCACCGTCTCGCCGAACCCGGCGGAAGCGGTGAAGAACGCGAAGGGCGGCCAGGTCCGCTACCGCACCGACAAGGCCGGCATCATCCACTGCACCATCGGCAAGTCCAGCTTCCAGGACGCCGACCTGAAGGGCAACCTCGAAGCGCTGCTGCACGACCTGATCAAGGCGAAGCCGGCCACCGCGAAGGGCACGTACCTGCAGAAGGTGTCGATCAGCTCGACGATGGGCCCCGGCGTGACCGTCGACCAGTCTTCGCTCGCGCTGAAGTGACGTTCCGGCGCGCTCGCGCGATGCGCTCGGGATCCAGCTTTCAGCCAGTGCCAACCTGCGCTGGAAGCCGGAAAAGAATTGAGGAGCTGGGTCCCGGCTTTCGCCGGGATGACAGTTCAGCGGTGCCGGGTTCGCGCCCGGCATCGTGCAACACATTTTGAGGGCATCGCGAAGAAGCTTGCTTCGACGCGATCGCCGTCAAAGACCGCAGGTGCGGTTCGCGCGCGACGCGCACGGGCATGGAAGCGTCCGGTACGGCAGGGAGTCGTCACGTCGCAAGCGGGATCGCTTAATCGCATCCGCAAGGATGCTGCCTGCGCAGATGGTGCCGCCCCCTCTGGAATTTTCTGGATGGGCCGCCACCGGGACGCGTCCGCGTCCCCGGCGTTCAGGATGAATGCCGTCCGGGACCGCAAGCGGCAGGAGCCGCAAGCGGAGTTCACAAGAGGAGTGCACATGGCTCTGAATCTCACCCAGAAGCAAGACGTCGTGGCCGAAGTGGCGGAAATCGCCGCGAAGGCCCACTCCCTGGTCGCTGCCGAATACGCAGGCACCACGGTCTCCCAGATGACCGCAATGCGCAAGAAGGCCCGTGAAACGGGCGTGTACTTGAAAGTCGTCAAGAACACGCTGGCTTCGCGCGCCGTGGCGGGCACCGAATACGAAGCTGTCCAGGACAAGCTCGTCGGTCCGCTGCTGTACGCATTCTCGCTGGAAGAACCGGGCGCCGCCGGCCGCCTGATCAAGGAATTCTCGAAGGGCAACGACAAGCTGCAGCCGAAGGTCGTCTCCGTCGGTGGCCAGGTCTATCCGGCCAGCCACGTCGACGTCCTGGCCTCGCTGCCGACCCGCGATCAGGCGCTGGCCATGCTGGCCCGCGTGCTGGCCGAGCCGGCTTCGATGTTCGCCCGCGCCATCAAGGCCGTGGCCGACAAGCAGGGTGGCGGCGATGCCGCGCCTGCCGAGCCCGCCCCGGCGGAAGCCTGAGTCCACAACGTCTTTGACGATCGCACGGCGCCTGCCGCGTGATCGCTAACCAATCAATCCAGAGGTCAACACAATGTCCCTTACCAACGAACAGATCGTCGAAGCCGTTGCCGGCAAGACCCTGATGGAAGTGATGGAGCTGGTCAAGGCCATCGAAGAGAAGTTCGGCGTCACCGCCGCTGCCCCGGTCGCCGTGGCCGTCGCCGCCGGCCCGGCTGCTCCGGTCGAAGAGCAGACCGAGTTCAACGTCATCCTGAAGGCCGCCGGCGAGAAGAAGGTCGAGGTCATCAAGGCCGTCCGCGCCATCACCGGCCTGGGCCTGAAGGAAGCGAAGGACCTGGTCGAAGGCGCTCCGCAGACCGTGAAGGAAGCGGTCTCGAAGGACGACGCCGAGAAGTTCAAGAAGGATCTGGAAGCCGCTGGCGCTCAGGTCGAGCTCAAGTAAGCGGCTCCACGTCGCCCCCGGGTTGGCAAAACCGACTCAAGGCGACACACCAAGGCTGGGGGCGGAAGCCCCCGGCCTTTGGCCGTTGTAACGGGCCGTCGTTTTCGAGGTCCGGATGTCGCCGGGAACGGTGATGTCGAAGCAGGTGGCAGTGAAGCAAGTCGACAATCGGAAGTAGCGGGAGAGGGCGTGCTGGTGCCGGCAATACCAGCGACTTCCGACTGTCGATTCCCCGGGGCACCGGTTCCGCCGGAGCCGCCCCAACCGGCCGCAGCCGACAGGCGCGCCGGCGACAACGCAATCCAAGCTGAGAGGCCTTTCTCCCATGACCACAGCTCATTCGACGAACTATTCGTTCACCGAGAAGAAGCGCATCCGCAAGAACTTCGGCAAGCGCCGTTCGATTCTCGAGGTGCCCTTCCTGCTCGCGATCCAGGTCGATTCCTACCGCGAATTCCTCCAGGCCGACGCCGATCCCGCCAAGCGCGATGATCGCGGCCTGCATGCCGCGCTGAAGTCGGTGTTCCCGATCACCAGCTACAACGGCTACGCCGCCCTCGAATACGTCGGCTACAAGCTCGGCGACCCGGTGTTCGACGAGCGCGAGTGCCGCAACCGCGGCCTCAGCTACGGCGCCCCGCTGCGCGTGACCGTGCGTCTGGTGATCTACGACAAGGAATCGTCGAGCAAGGCCGTGAAGTACGTGAAGGAGCAGGAGGTCTACATGGGCGAGATCCCGCTCATGACCGACAACGGCACCTTCATCGTCAACGGCACCGAGCGCGTCATCGTCTCGCAGCTGCACCGCTCGCCGGGCGTGTTCTTCGACCACGACCGCGGCAAGACCCACAGCTCGGGCAAGCTGCTGTACAGCGCGCGCATCATCCCTTACCGCGGTTCGTGGCTGGACTTCGAGTTCGATCCGAAGGACGCGGTGTTCACCCGCATCGACCGTCGCCGCAAGTTGCCGGTGACGATCCTGCTGCGCGCCCTCGGCTACAACAACGAGGAAATCCTGGCGCAGTTCTTCGAGGTCAACACCTTCCACATCCTGCCGGAAGGCGTGCAGCTCGAACTGATTCCCGAGCGCCTGCGCGGCGAAACGCTGGACTTCGACCTCGCCGACGGCGACCGCGTCATCGTCGAGGCCGGCAAGCGCATCACCGCGCGTCACATCAAACAGTTGGAACAGTCGGGCATCGCCGCGCTGGCCGTGCCGGACAGCTACCTCGTGGGCCGCATCCTGTCGCACGACGTCATCGATGGGAACACCGGCGAGCTGATCGCCAGTGCCAACGACGAGCTGGGCGACGACCACCTGCAGAAGTTCCGCAAGCACGGCATCGACAGCGTCGGCACCCTGTGGGTGAACGACCTCGACCGCGGTCCGTACATCTCGAACACCCTGCGCATCGACCCGACCCGTACCCAGCTGGAAGCGCTGGTCGAGATCTACCGCATGATGCGTCCGGGCGAGCCGCCGACCAAGGACGCCGCGCAGAACCTGTTCCACAACCTGTTCTTCACCTTCGAGCGCTACGACCTCTCGGCCGTGGGCCGCATGAAGTTCAACCGCCGCATCGGCCGCAAGGAAGTGGAAGGCAGCCCCGTGCTGTACGACTACAAGTACTTCGCCGACCGCAAGGACGACGAGTCCGTGCGCCTGCGCGAAGCCTGCGGCCCGGAGATGTCGGACATCCTCGACGTGATCCGCGTGCTGTGCCAGATCCGCAACGAAGGCACCGGCGTGGACGACATCGACCACCTCGGCAACCGCCGCGTGCGTTCGGTCGGCGAAATGGCCGAGAACGTGTTCCGCGTGGGCCTGGTCCGCGTGGAGCGCGCCGTGAAGGAGCGCCTGACGATGGCCGAGTCCGAAGGCCTGACGCCGCAGGAACTCATCAACGCCAAGCCGGTCGCGGCCGCCATCAAGGAGTTCTTCGGCTCCTCGCAGCTGTCGCAGTTCATGGACCAGAACAACCCGCTGTCGGAAGTGACGCACAAGCGTCGCGTCTCGGCACTGGGCCCGGGCGGCCTGACCCGCGAACGTGCCGGCTTCGAAGTGCGCGACGTGCACCCGACCCACTACGGCCGCGTCTGCACCATCGAGACGCCGGAAGGCCCGAACATCGGCCTGATCAACTCGCTCGCCGTGTTCGCGCGCACCAACCAGTACGGCTTCCTCGAGACGCCGTACCGCAAGGTCGTGGACGGCCGCGTCACCGACGACATCGAATACCTGTCGGCGATCGAGGAAAACGAGTACGTCATCGCCCAGGCCAACGCCCAGCGTGACGACAAGGGCCTGATCACCGCACCGTTCGTGGCCTGCCGCTACCAGGGCGAGTCGATGCTGCGTCCGCCGAGCGAAATCCACTTCATGGACGTCTCGCCGATGCAGACCGTGTCGGTCGCGGCGGCGCTGGTGCCGTTCCTCGAGCACGATGACGCGAACCGCGCGCTGATGGGCGCGAACATGCAGCGCCAGGCCGTGCCGACGCTGCGTTCGCAGAAGCCGCTCGTGGGCACTGGCATCGAGCGCGCCGTGGCGCGTGACTCGGGCGTGACCGTGAACGCACGCCGCGGCGGCGTGATCGAGCAGATCGACGCCGGCCGCATCGTGGTCAAGGTCAACGAAGTCGAGATCACCGACGCCACCGACGCCGGCGTCGACATCTACACGCTGATCAAGTACACCCGTTCCAACCAGAACACCTGCATCAACCAGCGTCCGCTGGTGAACGTGGGCGACGTGGTCGCGAAGGGCGACGTGCTGGCCGACGGTCCCTCGACCGACATCGGCGAGTTGGCGCTCGGCCAGAACATGCTGGTCGCGTTCATGCCGTGGAACGGCTACAACTTCGAAGACTCGATCCTGCTGTCCGAGCGCGTGGTGAAGGAAGACCGCTACACCACCATCCACATCGAAGAGCTGACCTGCCAGGCCCGTGACACCAAGCTGGGGCCGGAAGAGATCACCGCCGACATCCCGAACGTCTCCGAGCAGGCGCTGTCGCGCCTCGACGAGTCGGGCGTGGTGTACATCGGTGCCGAAGTCCGCGCCGGCGACATCCTGGTCGGCAAGGTCACGCCGAAGGGCGAGAGCCAGCTGACGCCGGAAGAGAAGCTGCTGCGCGCGATCTTCGGCGAGAAGGCTTCGGACGTGAAGGACAGCTCGCTACGCGTGCCCCCGGGCATGGACGGCGTGGTCATCGACGTCCAGGTCTTCACCCGCGACGGCATCGAGAAGGACAAGCGCGCCCGCCAGATCGAGGAAGAGGAAATCCGTCGGGTCAAGAAGGACTTCGACGACCAGTTCCGCATCCTGGAATCGGCGATCTACGCCCGCCTGCGTGCCCAGATCCTCGGCAAGATCGCCAACGGCGGCCCCGGTCTGAAGAAGGGGGACACGGTCAGCAGCCTCGTCCTGGACGGTCTGAGCAAGAAGGACTGGTTCCAGATCCGCATGAAGGAAGACGAGGACGCCGACGCGATCGAGCGCGCCCAGAAGCAGATCGACGCGCACCAGAAGGAATTCGAGCGCCGCTTCGCCGACAAGCGCGGCAAGATCACCCAGGGTGACGACCTCGCCCCGGGCGTGCTGAAGATGGTGAAGGTGTTCCTGGCGGTGAAGCGCCGCATCCAGCCGGGCGACAAGATGGCCGGCCGCCACGGCAACAAGGGCGTGGTGTCCAACATCGTGCCGATCCAGGACATGCCGTACATGGCCGATGGCCAGACCGTCGACATCGTGCTGAACCCGCTGGGCGTGCCGAGCCGTATGAACATCGGCCAGATCCTCGAAGTGCACCTGGGCTGGGCCGCGAAGGGCCTGGGCCAGAAGATCGGCCGCATGCTCGAAGCCCAGGCCAAGCTCGCCGACCTGCGCAAGTTCCTCGACGAGATCTACAACCACGACAACAAGCTGCATGGCCAGCGCGTGGACCTGACGCAGTTCTCCGACGAGGAGCTGCTGCGCCTGGCCAACAACCTGGTCGACGGCGTGCCGATGGCGACGCCGGTGTTCGACGGCGCGGCGGAATCCGAGATCAAGCGCATGCTCGAACTCGCCGACCTGCCGCAGAGCGGCCAGACGCAGTTGTTCGACGGTCGCACCGGTGAAGCCTTCGACCGCAAGACCACCGTCGGCTACATGCACATGCTGAAGCTGAACCACCTCGTCGACGACAAGATGCACGCACGTTCGACCGGTCCGTACTCGCTTGTCACCCAGCAGCCGCTGGGCGGCAAGGCGCAGTTCGGCGGCCAGCGCTTCGGTGAAATGGAAGTCTGGGCGCTGGAAGCCTACGGCGCGGCCTACACCCTGCAGGAAATGCTGACGGTGAAGTCCGACGACGTGCAGGGCCGCAACCAGATGTACAAGAACATCGTCGACGGCGAGTACGAGATGGTCGCCGGCATGCCGGAATCCTTCAACGTCCTGGTGAAGGAAATCCGCTCGCTGGCCATCAACATGGAGCTGGAAGAGACCTGAGCCGATCGCGGGCCGCCTGACGGCCCGCCACCGCACAGCCCCCGCTTCCAGATTCCCGGAGAAATCAAATGAAAGATTTGCTCAACCTCTTCAACCAGCAGCGCCAGACCCTCGACTTCGACGCGATCAAGATCGCGCTGGCGTCGCCGGACATGATCCGTTCGTGGTCGTACGGCGAAGTGAAGAAGCCCGAGACCATCAACTACCGTACCTTCAAGCCGGAACGCGACGGCCTGTTCTGCGCCGCGATCTTCGGTCCGATCAAGGACTACGAGTGCCTGTGCGGCAAGTACAAGCGCATGAAGCACCGCGGCGTGGTCTGCGAGAAGTGCGGCACAGAAGTTACGCTCGCGCGCGTCCGCCGCGAGCGCATGGGCCACATCGACCTGGCTTCGCCGGTCGCGCACATCTGGTTCCTGAAGTCGCTCCCGTCGCGCATCGGCCTGATGCTCGACATGACCCTGCGCGACATCGAGCGCATCCTGTACTTCGAAGCGTACGTCGTGACCGAGCCGGGCCTGACCCCGCTCGAGCGCGGCTCGCTGCTGACCGAAGAGCAGTTCATGACCGCGCGCCAGGAGCACGGCGACGACTTCGAGGCCGCGATGGGCGCCGAAGCCGTGTACGAGCTGCTGCGCACGATCGACCTGCAGTCGGAGATGGTGACCCTGCGCGAGGAAATCGCCAGCACCGGTTCCGAGACCAAGCTCAAGCGCCTCACCAAGCGCATCAAGCTGGTCGAGGCCTTCCTCGAATCCGGCAACCGTCCGGAGTGGATGGTCATGACCGTGCTGCCGGTGCTGCCGCCGGACCTGCGCCCGCTGGTCCCGCTGGACGGCGGCCGCTTCGCGACCTCCGACCTCAATGACCTGTACCGCCGCGTCATCAACCGCAACAACCGCCTCAAGCGCCTGCTCGAACTCAATGCGCCCGACATCATCGTGCGCAACGAGAAGCGCATGCTGCAGGAGTCGGTGGACGCACTGATGGACAACGGCCGTCGCGGCCGCGCCATCACCGGCACCAACAAGCGCCCGCTGAAGTCGCTCGCCGACATGATCAAGGGCAAGCAGGGCCGTTTCCGCCAGAACCTGCTCGGCAAGCGCGTCGACTACTCGGGCCGTTCGGTCATCGTGGTCGGCCCGTACCTGAAGCTGCACCAGTGCGGCCTGCCGAAGAAGATGGCGCTGGAACTGTTCAAGCCCTTCATCTTCGCCAAGCTGCAGCGCCGCGGCCTCGCCACCACCATCAAGGCGGCGAAGAAGCTCGTCGAGCGCGAAGAGCCGATCGTGTGGGACATCCTCGAAGAGGTGATCCGCGAGCATCCGGTGCTGCTGAACCGCGCCCCGACCCTGCACCGTCTCGGTATCCAGGCGTTCGAGCCGGTGCTGATCGAAGGCAAGGCGATCCAGCTGCACCCGCTGGTCTGCACCGCGTTCAACGCCGACTTCGACGGTGACCAGATGGCCGTCCACGTGCCGCTGTCGCTGGAAGCCCAGCTCGAAGCGCGCGCGCTGATGATGTCGTCCAACAACATCCTCTCGCCGGCGAACGGCGAGCCGATCATCGTGCCGTCGCAGGACGTCGTGCTCGGCCTGTACTACATGACCCGCGCCCTGGAGAACAAGGCGGGCGAGGGCATGGTGTTCGCCAACATCGCCGAAGTGAAGCGCGCCTACGACAACCGCGTCGTCGAGCTGCACGCCAAGGTCAAGGTGCGCATCACCGAGACCGTGGTCGCCGAAGATGGCACCCGCGAGAAGAAGACCTCCATCGTCGACACCACCGTCGGCCGCGCCCTGCTGCAGGAAATCCTGCCGGACGGCTTGCCGTTCGCGCTGGCCAACACCGAGCTGACCAAGAAGGCGATCAGCCGCCTGATCAACAGCTGCTACCGCCAGCTCGGCCTGAAGGACACGGTCGTGTTCGCCGACAAGCTGATGTACACCGGCTTCGGGTTCGCGACCCGCGCCGGTATCTCGGTCGGCATCAACGACATGACCATCCCGGACGAGAAGAAGGCGATCCTCGCCGAGGCCGAAGCCGAGGTGCTGGAAATCCAGCAGCAGTACCAGGGCGGTCTGGTCACGGCCGGCGAGCGCTACAACAAGGTGGTCGACATCTGGTCGCGCACCAACGAACGCGTCGCGAAGGCGATGATGGACGCGATCGGCATCGACACCGTGACCAACGCCAAGGGCGAGCGCGTCGCGCAGAAGTCGATGAACTCGATCTACATCATGGCCGACTCCGGCGCGCGTGGTTCGCAGGCGCAGATCCGCCAGCTGGCCGGCATGCGCGGCCTGATGGCCAAGCCGGACGGCTCGATCATCGAAACGCCGATCACGGCGAACTTCCGCGAAGGCCTGAACGTCCTCCAGTACTTCATCTCGACCCACGGCGCCCGAAAGGGTCTCGCGGACACCGCGCTGAAGACCGCGAACTCCGGTTACCTGACCCGTCGCCTCGTCGACGTGGCCCAGGACGTGGTGATCACCGAGGTCGACTGCGGCACGATGGAAGGCCTGACCATGACCCCGATCGTCGAAGGCGGCGATGTGGTCGAGCCGCTGCGCGACCGCGTGCTGGGTCGCATCGTGACCGAGGACGTGTTCCTGCCGGGCAACGACGAGGATCCGTTCGTCACCCGCAACACGCTGCTCGACGAAGCCTGGGTGCAGAAGCTGGAAGACGCCGGTGTGCAGTCGGTGAAGGTCCGCTCGACCATCACCTGCGAATCGTCGTTCGGCGTGTGCAGCTTCTGCTACGGCCGCGACCTGGCGCGTGGCCACGTCGTCAACATCGGCGAAGCGGTCGGCGTCATCGCCGCGCAGTCGATCGGTGAACCGGGTACCCAGCTGACGATGCGTACCTTCCACATCGGCGGTACGTTCTCCGGCGCGGCGTCGATCGACAACGTGACGGTGAAGACCACCGGTACGATCAAGTTCAACAACCTCAAGCACGTCGAGCACGCTGCCGGCCACCTGGTCGCGGTGTCGCGTTCGGGTGCCGTCTCGGTGCTCGATGCCCATGGCCGCGAGCGCGAGCGCTACAAGCTGCCCTACGGCGCCACCATCCAGTTGCAGGACGGCGGCGAAGTGAAGGCGGGCCAGACCGTCGCGAACTGGGATCCGCACAGCCATCCGATCATGTCGGAAGTCGCCGGCTTCGTGCGCTTCATCGACTTCGTCGACGGCGTGACCGTGGTCGAGAAGATGGACGACCAGACCGGCCTGTCGTCGCGCGAGATCACCGATCCCAAGCGCCGCGGCTCGCAGGGCAAGGACCTCCGTCCGCTGGTGCGCATCGTCGACGCCAACGGCAAGGACCTGACCATCCCGGGTACCGATCTGCCGGCGCAGTACCTGCTGCCGCCGAAGTCGATCGTCAACCTGCAGGACGGCGCGCCGGTGGGCGTGGGCGACGTGGTCGCCAAGATCCCGCAGGAAGCCTCGAAGACCCGCGACATCACCGGTGGTCTGCCGCGCGTGGCCGACCTGTTCGAAGCGCGCAAGCCGAAGGACCCGGCGGTCCTGGCCGAGCGTTCGGGCATCGTCTCGTTCGGCAAGGACACCAAGGGCAAGCAGCGCCTGATCATCAAGGACACCGACGGCAACGAGCACGAAGAGCTGATCCCGAAGTACCGCCAGGTCATCGTGTTCGAAGGCGAGCACGTCCAGAAGGGCGAAACCATCGTCGACGGCGAGCCCAGCCCGCAGGACATCCTGCGCCTGCTCGGCGTCGAGCCGCTGGCTTCGTACCTGACCAAGGAAATCCAGGACGTCTACCGCCTGCAGGGCGTGAAGATCAACGACAAGCACATCGAGGTGATCGTTCGCCAGATGCTGCGC
>APMI01053590.1_pt1 | contig 12393 bp, 13 predicted proteins | sample 667938 | NCBI WGS metagenome assembly APMI01 (sample SAMN01084076, study PRJNA167559) | wastewater metagenome | biome: Wastewater | place: Denmark: Ejby Moelle, Odense | collected 2011-11-28 | reverse complement strand
AACCAGAACGGCCACAGGCGGGCGAGACGCCCGACCTCGCGCCACTGCCCGAGACGAGCCTGTCAGCTGACGCCGCGTCCAATCCCGTGCCGAATCCGGAAGCAGAGCAACCGGATTCGCCGGAAGCAGCCGCACCGCAGATGCGCCCCCGGATCTGGGTCGGCAGCCTGCTCGACTACAACGCCGGGACCCTGCACGGCGACTGGATCGACGCCACCCAGACGGACGAGGCGATCTGCGAGCAGGTGACCTCGATCCTCGCGTTTTCACCCACGACGGCCGAGACCGGCGAACCGGCTGAGGAGTGGGGCATCTTCGACCATGACGACTTCGGCGGCTACCAGGTCCAGGAATACGACTGGCTGGAAGCCGTCGCACGGATCGCCCGCGGTATTCGCGACCATGGACCGGCCTTCGCCGCCTGGGCTGACCTGCATGACGGAGACCAGGACATGTTCGACCAGTTCGAAGAGGCATACCTCGGCGAATACGACTCACCCCAAGCCTGGGCCGAGACCGTCATGGACGACCTCGGCATCCAAGCGCGGCTGGAACAAGAGCTGCACGGGGACATGGCCCGCTACGTCCGCATCGACACCGGCGCCTGGGCCCAGGACGCCTGGATGTCCGGAGACATCGCAATCGTGCACAAGCCGGACGGAGGTGTGTGGATCTTCCAGAGCCGGTGAACCGAAGAAGCGCCACGCTCCGCACGCAAGATTCGGGGAATGGTAAGGCTTCCCTGAGGGAAACGGGGGATCGTTGTAATTTGGTGCGAATGCCCATTTCTATGATGCATTCGCGCATCGAAAGGTGTACAATGGTGGGTATACATGAACCCGAGGAGACACATGGACGAACAACAGTCACGGGAGATCGGCGCCTACATCCGCGCACGACGTGAAGACGCCAGCCTGAGCATCCGGGAGCTGGCTTCCCGGGTCGGCGTCGACATGGCCCAGATCGTGCGTCTGGAACAGGGCAAGGTCGCCTCACCCCGGGCTGACCTGCTCGGACGCATCGCCGACGAGCTGAAGATCCCCGCCAACGACCTCATGACCATGGCTGGCTACCCGACATCACGAGCCCTGCCCAACCTGCGTCCCTACATGCGTGCGAAATACCGCGACCTTCCCCCGGAAGCCCTCGACGACATCGAGGCCTACATCACCAAACTACAAGTTGAACACGGCGCGAGTGGGCCCGTGAACGGCGAAGACGAAACCTAAAACACTCCACTCAAGAACAACTCTCAACAGAAAGGAGGCAGCATATGCACTCATTATCTCAACACCCCCACGAAACTCTTCCTCGTCAGCCTGAAGGCACGAGCCATTCGGCTCGGAGCGTGCTTGCCTCCCTGCGAGCCCTGATCCCCCAGCGGACTGTCACGTTCACCGAAGCGCTGCGCATCGCCGAACTGCAGGCTGCCCGGCTCCGCTCGCTGCTCGACGTCACGGACGACTCGTTGCCGGAGGAGGCCATCGCTGGGCTCCCGCGCATCCGCATCGTCCGGCGCGTCCTACCCACCTCGGGCATGAGCTACTGGGACGGGCAGAGCTGGGTCATCGCACTCAACGCCAGAGAACCCGAAACCCGGCAGCACTTCACCCTGCTGCACGAGTACAAGCACATCCTCGACCACGGCCACGCCGACCGGCTCTACGGCACACGCTCTGGCAGCAACACGAGCCAACAGGCCGAGCACGCCGCCGACTACTTCGCCGGCTGCGCCCTCATGCCCAAGAGACTCGTCAAACGCGCCTGGGGCACGGACATCCAAACGCCCGAAGCCCTCGCCGACCTCTTCGACGTCTCACCCCGAGCAGCCCAAGTCCGCCTCGCCCAACTCGGGCTCACCGAGCCCGTCCAGCGCTGCGCCACAACTGCCATCGCATCATCGCGACGCTGGCGCCCTCGGGCGTACTTCCGATCCCTAGCCGCATCGAACTGGAGGGCAGCATGAGCACAACTCCGACACAGCGACCCGGCGGCAGCCGCGCCGTGCTCTACCTGCGAGTCAGCAGCGATGGACAGGTGAAGACCGACTACGACCCGGAAGGCATCTCAATCCCGGCACAGCGGGAGGTCTGCGAACGCAAAGCCCGCGCACTCGGTTTCGACGTCGTCGGTGAATACGTCGAGCCTGGCCGCTCGGCCACCAGCATGGACAAACGAATCGCGTTCCAACAGATGCTTGCCCGGATCAAGACCGACAAGGACGTCGACTACGTCATCGTCTACAAGCTCTCCCGAATGAACCGCAACCGCATCGAAGACGCCCTCGTGGTCGACAAGCTGCAACGCTCCGGCGTCACCCTCATCTCCGCCACCGAAGCCATCGACGACAGCCGCAACGGACGCCTCCTGCACGGCATCCTCGCTGCCATCAACGAGTTCCGATCCGCCGAAGACGGCGCCGACATCCGCGACAAGATGGCCTACAAGGCGCGCAACGGCGGCACCCTCGGGCGAGCGCCACTGGGCTACCGCAACGTCCGGATCGACTACGACGGACGCCAGATCAACACCGTCGAAGTCGACGCTGACCGCGCACCGCTGGTCCATCAAGCCTGGGAGCTGTACGCCACGGGCGACTACACCTTGGACGACCTCTCGGAGGTCATGGCCGACCGAGGCCTGCTCACCCGGGCAACGGCCCGGCGCCCCTCTCAGCCGGTGTCCAAGAACAAGTTCGCCCAGATGTTCCGCGACGTCTACTACCTCGGCAAGATCGACTTCCAAGGCGTCATCTACGACGGTCGGCACGAGGCCATCGTCACCCAAGACCTCTACGACCGGGTCCAAGACATCCTGGACGCCCGCCAACAGCGCAACACCCGCAGCCGCGTCCACCATCACTACCTCAAAGGCATGCTCTTCTGCGACCGCTGCCACCAGGCCGGTCGGTTGTCCCGGCTGATCTACACCGAAGCCAAGAGCCACAACGGCGCCCTCTACCAGTACTTCAAATGCCGGGGCACACAAGACGGCACCTGCGACCTGCGCCACCTGCCGGTCTGGCTCGTCGAAGACAAGATCGTCGATCACTACTCCACCCTGCAACTGCCCCAGGACTTCATCGACCTGCTCGACGCGCGCATCACCGAGGCGCTGCAAGACGAAGGGCAGATGACCAAGCGCGCTCACGAGAGCCTGCGCGCCCAACAGGCGCGGCTCGACATCAAGGAAGAACGACTCCTCGACATGGTCGAAGAGGCAGCCGTCTCACGCGACAAGGTCCGCGCCCGCTTGGCCGCCATCCGAGCCGAACGCGATCGCATCACCCAATCACTGCTCGACACCAGCGCTGAGCTGTCCACCGGGGCGCAACACCTCCGCGACGCCCTCGACCTCATCCGTGACCCCCAGGCGCTCTACCAGCAAGCCCCCGACGAAGCCCGCCGCCACCTCAACCTGACCTTCTACGAGCGCTTCTACCTCGACCTCAAGGGCGAGACCAACGCCGACCTGCGCGAGCCCTTCCAGGAGCTCCACGACACCTACCGTGCCTACCACCGGCAGCTGCCGGTGCGCAGCAGGCAGACCCCACAACGAGAAAGGCACCCCGAGACCGGAGTGCCTTCAGACCAGACCCCCTCCTCCAACCCATCCGGCGTGTATCCGGACGGAATTTGGAGTAAGCGGGTCCTGGTGGACCTCCGTAGAGAGTTTGAGAACCCCTGCCCACACCTGAAAACCCTGTCTTTGCGCAGGTCACGGGGCTTCTACAACCACGACCAGCGCTCCTCCGAGCCTACCGTTTCCGACTCCAGGGGGCGAGTGGTGCGATCACTTGGGATGGCTCAAACCCTCCTTCGCCCGGAGCAGGTCGACGATCTGGTGGCGCAGTATCGCGAGGGCGCGACGCTCGTCGAGTTGGCATCCCGCTTCGGAGTGAACCGCCGCACGGTCGCCATGCACCTCACCCGTCGGGAGGTGACGATCCGCCGCGGGCGGTTCGATCCTTCCCGCATCCACGAAGCAGCCGACCTCTACCTCAACGGGTTGACGCTGGTAGAGGTCGGCGTGAAGGTTGGGGTGGGGCCTCAGGCAGTCCGGCAAGCGCTCGCTTCGCACGGTGTCGTGATCCGGCCTGGCGGGCGCCGTGGTTCTCGCATCACGGCAGCCGCTGCCGTGGGCGGTTGAGCCTAGACACGAAGAGCTGGCTCACGGGGGCTTGCCTCGACGAGCGAGTCGTGGCGCTGGTGACGACGGATCGCGGCCTCGCGCAGGCGCGCGCGGATGAGCAGGACGACGCTCACGGGTCCCATGATGATGAACTTCAGTGCGTTCCAGCATGCCCACAGGACGATGAGGTGAAGCCAGCCGGGGCCACCGTCGGCTGCCGAGTTAGAGCAGACGCTGGCGATCAGGATGTACGGAAGCGCGACCAGCATCGCGGGTATCCCCCACTTGAGTCCGCGACGGGTGCGGATTGCAGCGAGCAGCCGGTTGCTCGGCATGTAGCGGTGCAGATAGTCGCGGGTGCGAACGCTGAGCGTCCAGATAAGGCGGAACATGACGGGCCTCTCGTCACACGTGTTACTCCGTCGAGGACGCAGAACGTGTGTGAGCGCCCGTAGGCCGTCCCGGAGGACCCGCAATATGAGGAGAACCTGCCTCACTATCCACTGTACGCCGGGGTCGGCGTTCACGGAACCCTTCGGGTTCGGGCTCGTCGCGCACACCTCCTGTAGGAGTGAGAGGACCCGAGGATGACGAACCTGAGCCAGGTAGTCCAGGACGAGCGCACAGCACGGATGGTGCTGTCGATGATCGTCGAACCAGACGACGCCGTGACAGGCCGTCTGTTGGCTGAGCTGGGAGCGCTTGAGGTGCTTCGGCTCGCTGAGCGTGATGACGCCGTGACAGGCCTCAGCGCCGTTGACGCGCAGGTCTGGCGCGCCCAGTTCGAGCGCGCAGACACTCGGACACTTGAACAGCACATCGTCGAAGCCGAGCGCGCAAGCATCGGCACGCTGATCCCCGGCGACAAGGAATGGCCATCTGCGCTCGACGATCTTGGCGACCGACGGCCTTACGTCCTCTGGGCTCGTGGCACGACATCGTTCCTCGCACGACCGCTCAGCGATTTCGTGACGATCACAGGCGCGAGGGCCGCAACCTCATACGGCGAGCATGTCGCCGCGGAGTTGGCCTCCCATCTCGCCAACGCTGAACGGGTCGTGGTGGCAGGCGGTGCGTACGGCATCGAAGGGGCTGCCCATCGAGCGGCGCTGGCGTCCGGTGGCGACACGATCGCAGTCATGGCGAACGGCGTTGACCGCCCCTACCCGACGGGTCACCGTGAACTGCTTGAGCGAGTCGCTGACCTCGGCCTCGTGGTGAGTGAGGTTCCACCTGGCGCGGTGCCTACGCGCCATCGCTTCCTCTCTCGCGCACGCCTATTGGCCGCGCTCTCCGGAGCGACTGTTGTGGTCGAGGCCGGTGCTCGCTCCGGATCAATGACCGTCGCCCGGCGCGCACACGAGCTCGGCCGCGCCGTCGGTGCTGTTCCCGGTCCAGTGACCTGCGCGACGAGCACAGGCCCACACCTCCTCCTGCAGTATGGCCTCGCGAGGCTGGTCACCGGCACCAGCGATATCGAGTCGTTGGTCGCGCACAAGAACGGCCCCAACCCAGGTCAAGCGTTCGGTCGCCGAGATTCACAGCGGCAACCAACCGCGGATCGTTCTCGACCCGCCTATCGGGACACAGCCTGCTTGGCGACACCGGTGGTGTTGTAACGGAAGCGCGCCATCTCGACCGTCACGTCGTACTGGCCGGCAATTTGGTCAACGGGCGTTCGTCGACGCGCTGCACTGAGAAGGAGTGGGCGCGGAAGAAGAAGTGTGCCCCCGAAGGCCGTGGCCTCCTCCTCTTCCTCTGGTTTGCAGGTCCGGAAGGGCATCCCGTTGAGTTCACGAATCTCAGCAAGATCGTGTTTCAGCATGATGTGCGCCAATTCGTGCGCAATATCGCTGTTCTGCCGACCCGGAGTCCGGAGTGGGCTAACGACAACGATCCGACGATCCTCGATCTCAAAGGTCGCGGCAGAGAAGGCGAACGCTTGCAGTCGCTCCAACTCTTCGAGCTCGCTGATGTCCACCAAGTCTGCGGCATCAACGATCGACACATTCAGGTGTTTGGCGAGATCGCGCGGATCAAGGCGATCGTGCGAGGCGAGTCCAAGTTCCTTCCGAACCCGCGCGGCCTCGCGTTCGGCCTCTGCCTTGAACCCGCGACGTAGCGTCACAGCTCCCCAGCCGAAACGCGCGCGGCCAACTTGTTGTGCATCTCACCCAAGAGCGAGTTGAGCCGTTCGGGCACTCCGGGCCGGAGCATCGAAGCGGCGCGGAGGTGGCAAGCAACCACCTGGCGCTGAGCCGGCGCCTTGGCCAGGGCGTCGTACATGCTGCGCAGCATCTCTGCGATCTTGGATGCAGCATCCGGTTCAAGGCGCGGATCGGAAGCAAGATGCGCGATCGCCTCATCGATTGGCGCCACCTCGCGCAACGCCGTCGGCATGAAGAACTGCCCGGGCGACACGCCGAGCCACGCACACAGGAGCGTGAACGAGGTCAGGTCAGGCTGAGCACCTGCCTCGATGCGAGTGAAGGTGCTAAAGCTGACGCCAGCCTCGGCAGCCGCTTGACGAAGCGACAGCTTCCCCCGACGTTCGCGGAGCATCGAACCTAGTTGCGTTAGGTCGAGTCGCTCCATGCCCGGGGCGGTGTCGGAGGTCCCTGTCATGCTGGACTCGCCGCGTTAGCCGCCTCTGTCCGTCTCCGTTCCATGAGCGCAAGCCTAGCGCGTCGTTGACTCGTTGCTGATACGACACAGCGTGTCTCAACGATACCGATGACGCTTTGCTGATACAGTCGTGACGTGCTCCAACCTGGAGACACGCTATCGAGCGCGAACTACAGAGGAGGTGAGGAGCATGGCAGGCAAGCGAGGACGCAGCGCGGTCACGGGCCGGTTCGTGAAGCAGTCCACGGTGAAGCGTCACCCGAAGACCACGACTAACGAGAGCACCGGCAGGGGCAGCAAGAAGAAGTAGGGACCGTGCCGCGCTCCGCACAGCAATGTCGATGGCAGCGGCTACGGTGATCGACCAGACGAACCAATCAGGAGAACGACTATGAGCGTGACTGACGCCTTCAAGACCTTCCAGGACGTCGTGAACGCCGACATCGCGCACGTCCGCGAAGCCCGCACTCGACGCGATCTCTTCAAGGGTGCCTTCGGGGCCGAGGTCGACGTGAAGGAAGTCATCGCGTCCGGATCGCTCGCGCGAGGGACACACAAGGACCCGATCCATGACGTCGATGTGATCGTCGTCTTCGATCAGGAGGAGCATCCTGAGTGGGGAACTCCGGGAGGTTCCGCCGCGGATGCTCTCGATTACACGCGCGGGCGTGTCAACGCGATGCTCGGGGCGACGAACGGCACCTACGACCACGCCGTCCGGCTGGCCCGGTGGCGCAACCATGCCGTCAAGTGCTTCCTGGATGACCCCGACGATCCTGACGCGTTCACGGTTGATGCCATGCCTGCGCTTCGCCGCGATGGGCGGCTCCTCATTCCTGAGGCGCTCTCGGAACTCTGGGTCGCTTGCGACCCAGAGTTCCTGATCGCCGAGGTCGCGGATCGTCACGCGCAGTGGAACAAGTTCGCCGGCACTGTTCGGATGCTCAAGTGGTGGGCTGCCGAGCAAGACACCAACATCAAGTCTCTCGTTATGGAGGTCCTCGCGCTCGACTTCCTGCCGACGGACGTCAACCAGCCGGCTGCGATCAAGCAGTTCTTCGTGAGCGCCTGCTACCACATCGAGGGCGGGAACGACGTCGCCGATCCTGCTGGACTCTGCGGACCGATTCAGCCCGACATCGACTACGACGCGTTCGCCGACGCCCTACGGTCCGCACGAGACAACGCCATCAAGGCGTTCCAGGCGCAGGCGAACAACGACACTGCGGCTGCGATCAAGCACTGGGGTGAGGTCTTTGGGGACGATTTCCCGAAGCCTCCTGCCTCCACTGGCAACCCGGCGCCCGCGGTCCTGCCCGCTTCGCCCCGTCCTGTGAAGGACACTCCGCAAGGATGACCCGCGCAACAGGTCCAGATCGCGGCACGGGCACTACGCCGCTCAACCCCGTCCTCTGGACTGAGCGCGAACCTGTGCGACTGGCGCGCGATCAGAGTGAGGTCCAGGCGTTCGCGCCATTGGTCGAGTACCAGACCCCCGCAGACGACGGCTTACCGCACGGCGGATGGATGGGTGTCCTCCCCCGCTGGCCTTTCGAGCGGCCGAGGCCCGAAGCTCTCGATGAGCTGCTCGGGGACCGGGAACTGCAGGTGCTCGTCGTCTACTCCGCAGCGCACCCGATGGTTCCGCCGACCATCTACTCCCTCGATCCGGAGCCGTCCATCTGGGAACAGACACAGTCCGCATGGCACGTAGCCCCAGGAGGATCGCTCTGTCTGCTCCAGAGCGATGGCGGCTGGCAGCCCGAGGCCAGCCTCACCGAGCTTCTGGCGAAGGCATCGGGGTGGCGGATCGAGTACGCCCTCATGAAGGCTGGGGTCATCGATGAGATGTCGGTCAATGGCATCGTCTCTGACCCATCGCACGACCACCTGATTGATCGAGCGATTCAGCGAGTAGCTGAAACACCGGACCCGGACGAGGTTGGAGGCGCGGATGTCTCCCCGTAATCCCTACATCGTGATGCCCCGAGACGCGGTCACCAAGATCGCAGGCTCCGACCTCTCGCGCGGATCACTGGTGCTCCGCCGCGTTCCCGCAGACGATATGTACGTCGTCCAGACCGTGGAAACCGGCAAAGACATCCGTCTTCCAGCCGAAATCCCGCGCGAGTACGCCGCGCTTCGTTCAGGCGACCCCCATCATGCAGCTCAGTGGATCAGAGTGGCACCTAACGACGCCCATCTTCACCATCTCTTCTTGTCCAGACGCCCCGATATCTCTATCGGGTTCAAGGATTTCAGGGAGCTGGTGCCAGGCGTCGCTGACCCCGGCAACAACCTTGGCGTGGTTGTCACTCACGACCCCGACCTTCCACCAGAGCTGGCGGAGGCCGGGGCTTCGGAGTTTGCGGGATGGGCTGTCCGACGCAGCGGTGTGGAACCGCTCCCTATCGAGATCGAGCCAGACGTTGTTGGCCTGGCACAGTTGACTGGCAAGTGGCCGATCGAGCAGCTCGCCGCCAATAGCGTCATGGTTGTGGGCTGCGGCAGCATCGGGAGCGCCGCAGCAGAGGCGCTCGCAGGATACGGAGTCGGACGTGTGGAGCTTGTCGATCCGGACCGGTTCCTCTGGCACAACATGCTCCGCCACGCTCTCGGACCCGAAAGCGTGGGGCGATTCAAGGTAGCGGCGATGAAGGACCACCTGGCCCAGCACTGGCCGCAGCAGACAGTGGTGGCTCACAAACGTGACGTGGTTGCCGATGCTCACTACATCCGGCCCATCGTCGACCGGGTCGATCTGGTGCTCTGTGCCGCAGACGGGATTGCTCCCAGGCGCGTCGTCAGCCACCTCTCCAGGCGCGCACGGAAGACGGCGATCTTGGCCTGCGTGCTCGACAACGGCTCGATCGGAGAAGTCATCAGGCTGCGTCCCACACCCCGGTTCGGATGTCTCCTCTGTCTACGGCAACAGCTCACAGACCAGGGGGCGATGGACGCTGAGGCCGATCAGGAACTGGACTACGGCACCGGGCGCGTCCATCAGCCGATGACCGCCGTGCCACCTGATCTCCGATATGTCGGCACGTTCGCCGCAAAAGTGGCAGTCGCGACACTGCTGGAATCGCTCCACGGCGACCACACCCAGCAGGTTCCCGGCGAACACGCCACCATCGGCCTCCGACCAGCAGGTGACCTCGCAGCCCCCTTCGACCTCAGCCAAGCCGGCGATGTTCGCTGGTCGTCCATCCCTCAACCCCGCACATCGTGCCCAACCTGCTCACCAGGATGACACCTCGAAGAGGAGTGCCCTCGATGACGATCACTGACGTCGCACTCACCTCGATCGCGCGCGAGGCATTGCGGTCCGCCGACGGGCTTGAAACTGGCGGCATCCTGCTCGGGGACGACGGGACTGATGGGATCGGCATCCGACACGCCGGCGGTCCCGGACCCAACGCCACGCGCGGCGAACGCACCTTCCTGCGAGACCTCGACCATGCCCGGCGTCTCGCAGACTCCGCCTGGCTGGACCGTAGCCAGTGGATTGGCGAATGGCATACCCACCCGACTGGAGGACTCTCCCCGAGCGAGGTTGATCTCCACTCCTACATGCGCCATCTGCACGACCCCGAATTGGGGTTCGACCGGTTCGTCGCCATCATCGCTGGGTTCGATGCATCGGCACGTGTGGTCGTTGCAACCTGGCTCGTCGAACGGGACCGAATCTGGTCGGTGGTACCCGAGAGGCTGCCCGTTGCGGCTGTTGGAAGTTACACATACGCCAGCGACGCGGTGCGGCAAGCCGGCTTCATAGCCGAAGAACACAAGGAGACGCCATGACATCCGATTCCGCCACTCCTGACCCAGCAGACCCTGTCTTCATCTCGTACCGCCAGAAGGACGGTACGGGTGTTGCTGCGGAACTCGCCTGGCTCCTCAGGGCCGCCGGCATCCCTATCTGGCGGGACCGAGACGATCTGCCACCAGGCGACACCGAGGCCCGACTCACGCAAGCGATAGCGGCCGGCATCTCCGGCGGCGTTCTCGTGACAACACCAGACGTGGTGAACAGCAGAGTCGTGAAGACGCTGGAAGCGCCCCAACTCCTCCAGCTACACCGCGACCACGAACTCTTTGCACTCGGCATCACCAACTCGGTGAAGACAGAAGACGGCGGAACAGATTACGACGCTCCCGATCGTGTCCTGGAACTTCGCTCCGGCACCTTGAGCGGTGTCGATCAGCACTCCGCCGAGCGCGATGGTCTGCTGGCATTGATCCGCGGTTTGGTCTGGCACCGAATCGCGTCTCTTCGCGAGCGAATCGAGGTAACCGACCAGACGTTCCGCCTGAGCCTCCAGACCCGAAACACGCCACAGGTCTATGACCGAACCGGCGACGAACTGGACATCCGGCTCAGGCCCTCCGATCACGAACGGCTTCCGAGCGCCGATGGGCTCCGAGATCTCAAAGACACCATCGGTCTCCTCCCCGATGCCGTGACCCGTTCCGGGGCACATCGCCTCCGTGTCGCTGGAGGGGCTCATCTCTCCGTGGCCTTCGCAGTCGGGGCGGCCTTGCCATCGTCCCGAATCGGACACATGGACGTGGTCGACCAACAGGGCGCCACCTGGGCGAGCGATGGCGAAGCGCGGTTCATCGCTCAACCGCAAGTACAAATCGCAGAAGAAGGAGGAAGTCCTTATGCGATCGCAGCCGGCCGGCCCTCCGTAGCCGTCTATGTCGATCTCCTGCCGCAACGCAGCGACACCGCTTTCGTTCGGTACATCGAAGGCCACGAACCGTTTCTCGCGGCTTGGCGTCATCTCACAAGTGCGAGCGGCACGCTGCTCGACCCCTCTGATGCAGGCCTGATCGCCGCCGACGTCGCTGCGCACATCCGTGCCCTGTCGAACAACAACTCCAACGCTGAGGTGCACCTCCTGCTGCGGTGCCCGTTCCCCCTTGCGCTTCTCATTGGTCGGCTAACCAACACCCTGCGCGTGGTCGTCCACGAGTGGGACGACTCCGATCCCATCAATGGTGAAGATCACCGCGCAAGATACGTGCCCACCCTTCGTGTACGTACGTCCGCAAGCGCAGGGGTGATCGAAGAAGTGCTTCTCCCGGATGCGTCTTGACTACGGCAACCGGCGCGCGCTTCACAGCGAGCGCTCGACGCCTTCGCGTCCTTGTGAATGCTGCGGTACTTCGCTCATCTGGGCGATGAAGCCACGAACTCGATCGAGAGCAGTTCGTGCTCGCGCGGCGTCGATCTTCTGCGCGGCGGACGCGGGCGGGGCACCGAGGGGTGCGTCCTCGGTGACGCGGTAGCGGTCTCGGTACGCGGCGACCACGCGGGCAGCCTTGCGCCACGCTGCGGCTCGTCGTCGGTCGGTTGACGGCGCTCCAAGAGCTTCCGTCCACGGAGCGTTCTCGGCCAGGGCGGCTTCGAGTACGGCGTCCACTCGGGCCTCGATCAGTGTTTCTCGCTCGTCGAGCGCTGCTCGCATTTCGGTATTCGTCACGCTGTGCGCCTGTGGGATGAGGTCGGCGATCAGTCGTGCCGGCTTGCGAGCCCGGCCTGAGCCTGCGGGTCGTGCGGTCGCCCGCTCGACGCGGTAGTGGAGAACGGCGGCGATGTCGTCGGCGTCGCCGAATCCGCGCGCAGCG
>APMI01037703.1_pt1 | contig 12393 bp, 10 predicted proteins | sample 667938 | NCBI WGS metagenome assembly APMI01 (sample SAMN01084076, study PRJNA167559) | wastewater metagenome | biome: Wastewater | place: Denmark: Ejby Moelle, Odense | collected 2011-11-28 | reverse complement strand
TATCGGCAGCTTTGGGGGCCAGCTGGCCTTTTACTGCCAATAGCATAGAGTCGAAAGAGGCAGGCTTCATGGTGTTAGGCCGGGGGGACACTCCTGCCATAGGTGGGGGAGTACCTGTTTTCTTGGCCGGAGGTTTCGTATCGCCCCAAAAATATAATATCGCAATTAATATGATTGCTGCTGCAAGTGTAATATAATGTACCGGTCGCAAGATGTTCTATTTGTGCGCAAAGGTAACAAAACGCCGCTTGCAAAAGCTTAAGCTGATCTAGTCTTCTACCAGGTCTGCTTCAGTATGTTCTACTAATTCGTGCTTTGAGTCTTTTACTGCCTGTACAAATTCCTTCGCAGGTTTAAATGCAGGAATAAAATGCTCAGGTATTTCTACCGCAACGTTCTTCTTAATATTTCTACCGATCTTAGCCGCACGCTTTTTAAGAATAAAGCTACCGAAACCACGTACATACACTGGTTCTCCCTCTACTAGCGAAGTTTTCACTTCCTTAAAAAATGCTTCAAGGGCCACCAGTATGTCTACTTTAGGTATGCCGGTTTTTTCTGAAATGCTGCTTACAACATCTGCTTTTCTCATGATTTCTTTTTTTAGATATGTATAAATAAAAAGGAGAGGGAGTCTATCTTCGGACCTTGGCGCGATAAAAATCGTACTATAAGTCCATTTTTGTTGCGCAATAATCAAACCAAATGAACATAGGTCCTTCATTTTTCGATGACTATATCTCCCTACTTCCTTATAATTGTTTTTTTTATCCTTAAAATGCAGGACTATAGCCTAATAGAGAATAAATTATTATGCAAATATTTTTTTCAAAAATAGTAAATTGTTGGTAATACGGCACTTAAATATTAAAATTAATATGGGGAATTTGTGGATTTTTTTGCCCATTTTGTTACACATTCCCTCAAGGGCTCACAGTTTTTTTATCTCAATACACATCGTTTTGTTTCAAATTAATGCTTAATACCTTAAACAATATTGCCGTCAATTCGACTTATTTTTGGCGACAAATTCAACCATGGAAGGGGATATGCGTAAACAAAGAGCTGTAGCATACTGGTTAATTGCCGGTGTTTTGATGATCATCATCCAGACCTTGCTGGGCGGTGTCACGAGGCTTACGGGTTCCGGCTTATCCATTACCAAGTGGGATCCCTTATTTGGCATCCTTCCTCCCCTGAACCATAAGCAGTGGGAAGACGCTTTCAATGGTTATAAGCAGATAGGCCAGTTCAAGTATATGAACAGCGATTTCACCTTAGCCGATTTTAAATCAATTTTTTTCTGGGAATGGTTCCACCGCTTTTGGGCACGCTTGCTGGGCATCGTGTTTATGGTAGGTTTCGTCTACTTTCTTGTAAGGAGTTATTTTGATAAAAAAATGATTCTGCCTTTTATTGTCTTGTTTATACTAGGCGGTATGCAGGGCGCTATCGGCTGGATAATGGTAGCAAGTGGCCTCAACGACAGCCACCTCTATGTTGACCATATCAAACTGGCCATGCATTTTGTATCGGCTATGGTGCTTGCCTGCTATACTTTATGGTTTGCGCTTCAACTACTGGTTCCCGAAGGCAAAAGAATAATCTCTAAAAAACTGTCAAACTTCACAATTATCATCTTGCTTGTGTTGTTTGTACAGCTCACCTACGGAGCGTTTATGGCAGGACTTAAGGCTGCCATGGTAGCGCCTACCTGGCCCGATATAAATGGTAGCTACCTGCCAGGCTCCTTACAAACCAAAAGCCTTGTGATCGACCCGATTAATGTTCATTTCATGCATCGCGAGATAGCATACCTGCTCTTTACATTGATCATGCTCTGGTTTGGGATGGCTACAAAATTGATAGCAAGCAATAAAACGGCACTTCTTGATAAAACACGCTGGTGGCCCTTTATATTGGTATGGCTGCAGGTAATACTGGGTATAGTAACCGTAATAAGCGCACCATCGCAACAGCTGAATAAATTCGGTGGTTTTCAAATCCTTGCGGAGTTGCACCAGATGGTGGCCATGTTCCTGCTCATGTCACTCATTGTAAACTTTTACATAATAAAGCGAGGCGGTACAGCTCCCATGGGATAATTACGCCGGGAATCATGGCAATCCTTAAAAATCCAGGTAACCTGGTCAGGATTAGTCCTTCACATCATTCTTCAGGTCATGTTTCTTTTCCTTGTCTAGTGGCAGCAGGTATAGGAATGGTACCAATCCGAATATTACAAACGATATGTAAATAGATACCCAGGCCAGGAAACCTCCCACCAGGTACATAACAGGTGCTGCCAATACCGATAACCGCACATTTTTCATTACCGCCTTTTTATCATAGCTGTCTTTCAGATAGTTCTTTGTATTGTAATAATACAGCCATACCAGCGTAGTGCTGGTTAGGGACACGGTGATGCCCCAAATGGCAATGAAGAAGGGTAAATGATAGTGACCCATCATGGCAGTGGGGAAGGGTAGCATACAGATAAAGAACAGCAACAAATTATTTATCCAGATAACCCCGTAATCGCTCTGCGAGGCCATGTGCATTATTTGATGATGGTGTAACCACATGATGGCAACAAAGAAAAAGCTGATCACCCAGCTGTAAAATGCCGGCATTACCTTTACGATTGCTTCCCATACAGCATGGCGATCGCCGGGGTTTTCTATTTCAGGTATCTTCAGCTCCAGCACAAGGAGCGTTATGACAATGGCAAATACTGCATCGCTGAATGCTTCGAGGCGGCCCTTTGCAAATTGCCAATCTTTAAACTTGCTAAACAGACTCATGCTTTTTTGTTTAACTGCTGTTTACAATATACAAAAAACATTAAACGCTGCATTGTCGCGTATCAATGCTGCCTTAATATTAAATATTGCCGTTTGGGTGTCTTATCCCTGAAAAAGCGGAACATTTTTTGTAGCTTACTTATCAATGGCCAAGGGTGCACTACGAAATAAAATGCGGCATGTATATTACTTCCTGCCTGTACAGCTCGTAATACTGCATTTTCGTAAATACCAGTTGTTACTCTTGTTTTGGCTCATGCTTATCGCCACGCTCACAGGGCACTTTGCCGAGCATTTTGGCGCCGCCACCTTATTTCTTGCCCCTGAATACCTGGGCAATATTAATTTTTACAGCATGTTCCTCATGGGTGGGGCTATGGGCGTTTTTATTATGTCCTGGCATATAACCACCTTTATTATCAATGCCCACCGTATACCATATATGGGGGCTACACGGCAAACCTTCCTGGTCTACGTTATCAATAACTCGGTCATCCCGCTGGTCTTTCTTATTTTCTATTCCATTATCACCATACATTTCCAGTGGTATTATGAGCATGCCGATCTCAAGTTCATATTATTCACGCAGGGGGGCTTTTATATCGGGCTCTTGCTCGTAGTGCTTGTATCCTTTGCCTATTTTTTTCGTGTGGGCCGCGATCTGCTTAAGTCCGTACTCACAACTATAACTAATCCTGCTCGCATACGGGATATCATACCGTACGATGCGCTCGATTATGAAGTAGACATCATCCGCGTTGACAACTATATAACGGAGACATTCAGGATAGCGCATTGTGACGAGTTGGAGCGTTATCACCCCAGGATGCTCAATGCAGTGCTCCGTCGCCATCACCGCAATGCCATTGCGGCAACAGTATTTGCAGTTATCCTGCTATTCATGCTGGGCATTTTTATGGACCAGCCTGTGCTTCGTATTCCAGCTGGTGCGGGCTTTCTCATACTTTTCGCCATCATGATGGGCATAGTAGGCGCAGTTAAGTACTTCCTGCGTAGTTGGGAGGTACTTGGCTGGGCTGTTATCATCCTGTTCCTTTCTGCATTGGTTGGCAGGCATGTATTTGATCTCCGCAGTATTGCTTATGGTGTTAATTACCATACACCTCAGCAAGACCAGCCCGTATACGATTACGAACACCTCAGGCAAGTATTCAGTACCCAGCGGTATGAACAGGACAAAAGAACCGAAGAAGGAAGGCTGAACAAATGGAAGCAAAAAAGATTGGCCGCCGGGGAATCAAAGCCGCCCATGGTGGTTATATCTATCAGCGGTGGTGGCTCACGTGCAGCATATTGGGCTTTCCGCACCATGCAGTACGCTGATAGTGTCACGGGGGGTAAGCTCTTTACCAATACACTAATGATAAGTGGTGCATCGGGCGGTATGATGGGGGGCGCATACTGGCGCAGTGTGCACAGTGCATATAAGGATGGCATTGTTAATGACCCCTATGCAGCCAAGTACCAGGATAACATTGGCAAAGACCTGCTGAACGCAATAATCTTTTCTTTTGCCAGTGTAGATATCATTAACCCTTTTAATAAAATTTCTATCGAAGGCCATAGTTATAGTAAAGACAGGGGTTACGCCATGGAGCACGAACTGGTAAATAACACGGGCGCTATGCTTGACAAAACCATCGGCGATTTCAAGCAGAAAGAGGCAGATGCCGATATCCCTGAAATGATATTCAATGGTACGATCATTAACGATGGCCGTAAGCTTATGATGGCAGCACAGCCTGTCGCCTATCTTACCAGGCCTGAATATTCGCTCAGCGACAGCATGACCCCACCAATAGATGCAATTGACTTTGCCGCATTTTTTGAAAAACAAAATCCGTATAGCTTGCGGATCACCTCGGCAATTCGCATGAATGCGACTTTTCCCTTTGTATTGCCCGTGGTAAAGCTGCCCTCAGTGCCGGTTATGAATATCATGGACGCTGGAATGCGTGATAATTTTGGCACTGAAATAGCCAGCCGCTATCTTTTTACAATGCGCCGCTGGATAGAAGAAAATGCGGGAGATGTGATCTTCCTGGAGATACGCGATACCCGCGAAGGGGAGATGTATCCGCCCGCAGAACAGGGTTCACTCAGCAGTATGATATCAGACCCGGTATTCGTCATCCAGAATAAATGGGAGACATTCCAGTCTTATTACCACGGCTATCTTAAAGATTATGCTCCTTATTTTCTTGGCGGCAAATTACGCTTTGTCTCACTCGAATACGTGCCCGAAGAAAAAGAAAAGTCTGCGGCGCTTAATTTTCATCTTACCCAAAAAGAAAAGATGGATATTTCCCGCTCGGTTTATTATCCCCGTAACCAGGCTGCAATGGATACTTTGAAAAAGCTGCTGAAATGATTTTACATTTGCTGCTTACCGATGCTTTATATTAATTAATGAGAACCATTGTCTTTCACATAAATGTATTCCTCGCCGGTGGCATTGAGAAGGTGTTGATAGACCTCCTTCAAGCCCTCGACCCCGCAAAATATCGTGTGAAGCTGTCAATAGGCTATAACCTGCAAGAGCTGGAGATATTAAAGCACAAAATTCCGGATCATGTGGAGGTATGCTATATAGTCGACGATCCAAAGTTGACCTTTGTGAAAAAGAAAAAGACGCTCGGGAATGTCTCACTTCCTCTAAAACTATATGGCGAAGTGATATTGCCCTTTTTTCAAAAGAAGATTTGGAAACAACGTGTAGCCGGGATAACAAAGAACGCTGATGTGGTCATCGATTTCGATACTACGCTTGCCCCTTATCATAGCTTATTACAGGGCAAGAAGAAAATTGCCTATTCGCATTTTAGTCTCGCCCACTATTGGGGCAAAGATGTGAATGTAAGCAGGCGCGATAAACTTGCTAAACGCCTGGCGAACTATGATACGATAATCACTATTTGTGATGAAATGAAAGACGAGGCCGCTGCTCTGTACCCTGAGTTAAAGAGCAAACTGGTAAGGCTATACAATTCCTTGGATTTTGAAAAAATACAAACGCTCTCTGCGGCTCCCATCAAGGGCTTTGACGGCCTCTCGCGAAAAGATTTTTTTGTTTCCGTAGGTCGCCTCGATGAATCACAAAAAGATACGGCCTCATTAATAAAAGCCTATAGTACTTGTGTAAAAAAATATTACATCCCCGAGTTGCTTGTACTGGTAGGTGACGGACCAAGCCGCAAAGAACTTGAGTCACTGGCATTGGCGGAAGGCATGACCGACAGGATAATTTTTGCCGGTTTTCAAAGCAATCCTTACAAGTGGATGCTGAAAGCAAAGCTCGTTTTATTCAGTTCCAAATTCGAGGGGCTGCCTACCGTGCTTATAGAGGCGCTGGCTTTGGGGAAACCTGTTATTGCCACAGCCTGTCCCACCGGCGTAAAGGAGATATTGATGCATGGTAAAGCGGGCATACTGACCGCACCTGGCAATGTAGCAGATTTCAGTGAAGCTATTAATATGCTGCATAATAATGCCGTATTGCAAGACGAATACATCGCTAATTCAAAAGCCATCCTCGGCGAGTTTGATATCAATTCCGTTATAAAAAATTTCGAAGCGCTACTATAACGTGGCGTCAGCACCGCTTGCAGCGGTCAGAAGCGTTGTGGGTCACGTGCGGTTAGGAAGGGATCTAGCTATACCGCGTCACATCATTATTCAAAAACCGCTCTGCCGTCACAAGATCATCGTGCAAAATGCGGTCATGTTCCATCATGCTCACTTCTTTGCGTAGCGCAGCATGTACCTTTTCGATCGCAGCCGAACTCTTTAGCGGCCTCCTTAGGTCTAGTGCCTGTGCTGCTGTAAGTAATTCTATTGCCAGCACACGTTGAACATTTTTTACTACGCGATACATTTTGGTGGCGGCATTTGCCCCCATGCTCACATGGTCTTCCTGCCCGTTACTGCTTATAATACTGTCCACGCTTGCCGGTGTGCACAATTGTTTGTTTTGGCTTACGATTGATGCAGCCGTATATTGAGCTATCATAAAACCACTATTCAATCCGGCATCAGGTGCAAGAAAAGCCGGCAAGCCTCGTTGTCCGCTCACCAGCAAATAAGTCCTGCGTTCTGAGATATTGGCTATCTCTGCCATCGCTATGGCAAGGAAATCAAGGTTCAATGCCAGTGGTTGTCCATGAAAATTACCGCCGCTCATTATCGCGTCCTCATCATCGAAAACGATCGGGTTGTCAGTAACGGAGTTTATTTCAACCTCTACTACATTGGTTATGTTATCCACTACGTCTTTGCTCGCCCCATGTACCTGTGGCATGCAGCGGAAAGAATAAGGGTCTTGTACCTGCTCTTTATGTTGTTTTTGGATCTCGCTGCCTTTCAGTAATTCCAATATCCTTGCAGCGGTACTTATTTGTCCTTTGTGTGGCCTCACCCTGTGTATTGGGTGTTGGAAGGGTTCGTCCTTTGCCATGAATGCATCAGCGCTCATAGCACCTATCAAATCCGCCCATTCCAGTAGTCGTTTCGATGCCATCAGTGTCCATGTAGCATAGCTGCTCATAAACTGGGTGCCGTTAAGCAATGCAAGTCCTTCCTTTGCAGCCAATGGCATTGGTTCCAGCTTCAGTTCTTTTAACACCTCTGCTGCATCTCTTTTTTGTCCTTTATAATTCACCCAACCCTTGCCAAATAACGGCAGGCTTAAATGAGCGAGCGGTGCAAGATCACCTGAAGCACCCAGAGATCCTAATTCATATACTATTGGGTGAATGCCATTATTGTAAAAGTCCACCAACCTTTGCACTATTTCGGGTCTTACTCCACTATATCCCTGGCTTAGCCCATGTACCTTTAGCAACAGCATCAGCCGTACAATTTCTTCAGGTACTTCATCGCCCATGCCGCAAGCGTGCGAACATACCAGGTTTTCCTGCAGTTGCGCCAGCTCATCGGGAGCTATTTTTACATTACACAGCGAGCCAAAACCTGTATTAATGCCATAATAAGTATTGCCGCTTTGCAATATTTTATCTAAATATGCGCGGTTGTGAGCTATGCGCTTATTTGCAGCCGCCGAAAGACTAAGGGTATTTTCCTTCCTGTTTTGTAAAAATTCTATAGAAATATGTTCGGGCAATTCCATGATAATCACCAATGTTAATGGCTGCAAATGTAATTATTCCGCCGAACAGTTAAGCCTTTTGCATATACAGTTTGCTGTGTTAATAGCATAAATGCCACTATATTTGCGCTGTCAATAAACATATATGTTACCGATACAATTATTCAGGCAGCACAAGGATCTGGTACTGGAAGGACTTAAGAAAAAGAACTTTAGGGACCTTGACCTGGTAGATAAGATAATAGAGCTGGACGAGCGCCGCAGGCATGTGCAGAACGAGAACGATACTATCGCAGCATCGGTAAATGCCGCATCCAAAAATATAGGCCAGCTGATGGCTAAAGGTGATAAGGAGCAGGCTGAACAGTTAAAGGCAGAGGTTGCCGCGCATAAAGAGAAAGCCAAAGAACTGGCACAGAAGCTTAGCGAACTGGAGGCTGAGCAGCAAGACATGATCATACGCCTGCCCAACCTGCCGCACAGCAGTGTACCTGCCGGCAAAACCCCTGAGGAGAATGAAGTAGTGCGCATCGGCGGAACAACACCAAACCTCGATGCACAGAAATTGCCCCACTGGGAACTTGCTGCAAAGTATGGGCTGATAGATTTTGAGTTGGGTAACAAACTCACCGGCAGTGGCTTTCCCGTTTATATGGGGCAAGGGGCAAAGCTGCAACGCGCACTGATAAGCTATTTTCTTACCTATAATATTGATGCAGGGTACAAGGAATACTATCCCCCGTATATGGTGAACGAGGCCAGTGCCTATGGTACAGGTCAGCTGCCCGACAAGGAAGGACAGATGTACCATGCCACTGCCGACAATTTTTACCTGATACCTACAGCCGAAGTGCCTGTTACAAATATCTATCGCGATACGATAGTGACGGAGGCGGAACTGCCGGTGAAGATGACCGCATATACTCCATGTTTCCGTCGCGAGGCGGGCTCTTATGGTAAAGATGTGCGTGGCCTCAACCGCCTGCACCAGTTCGATAAGGTGGAAATAGTGCAGCTGGCACACCCGGACAGAAGCTATGAAACGCTGGACAGTATGGTAGCACATGTCGAGAAGCTGATACAGTCGCTGGGCCTGCAATACAGGATATTGCGCCTTTGTGGCGGTGACATGAGCTTTACATCGGCACTCACTTACGACTTTGAAGTATACGGTGCTGCACAAGAGCGCTGGCTGGAAGTTAGCTCTGTGTCTAATTTCGAGATGTTCCAGGCCAACAGGATGAAGATACGCTATAAGGACAGCAATGGTAAAACGCACTTGGTGCACTCGCTCAACGGTAGCTCTCTTGCACTGCCGCGCATCATGGCATGTTTACTGGAAAACCATCAGACTCCCGAAGGAATAAATATACCGGAAGCATTGGGGCCATACTTTGGCAAAGACAAGATTAACTAATTACTTTTTGCTTTTGACTATTAAATTTTGACCTAACATGATACAACGCAAACAAACAATATGGCTTTTACTTGCTGCGCTTTTTAATGCAGGACTTTTTTTCTTCGACCTGTATCGCGCGCATATAATGGAGAACAACGTGGATACTTTAAAGCAGATCAACGTTAGCGGCCATTATCCCCTGCTGCTGATGGCGCTGGTAATTACAGCACTGCCGCTAGTAGCTATCTTCTTGTTTAAGAATCGCAAACGCCAGCGTGCAGTTACAGTGTTCAGCGTAGTGGCAGTTGTAGGTTTCATCTCTGTAGTAATGATGCGTGTTACCAATTTTGCAGCAAATCATCCTACAGCCACCAATAATACTTACTGGATAGGCTCTGTGCTGCCGGTGATCTCAATAGTATTCCTCATCATGGCGATACGGGGTATCAACAAAGATGAAAAGCTCGTCAAGTCGCAAGACAGGTTAAGATAAAGAAGAAGCCCCGCCGTCGCGGGGCTTTGCGTTAATAGTGCCTGGTCAAAACGCGTTTTGAATTAGTGAACGAACCCGGCATAACACATTATAAGCCTATGGTCAACCCGAAACTAATGCCGAGATTATTGAAAGGAGTAGAAAAAGCAGTTGCTTTGGTGGGTTGGCTGGTGCTGTTGTTGCTCTTTTCTGCATAGCTATACTCATACTCAAAATGGGTATCACTTACATTAATGAGCTGCAAGACCTGCTGACCGTTCTGTATGAAGCTGGTATACTCCCCTGTTTTTGGGCGCAGTGATATAGCCATTCCGTTCAACTCAAAGTACAAAGCCATATGGTTGTTCAGCTTATATCGTGCACCTGCCGCGCCACATAGGCCGATTGAGAATCGGTTTTTTATTTCGAATGTTGTTGTGAGGGTGTTGTTTTGGTCGTCGCGGACTTTCTCTTCAGTGATTATCTTACCCGCTACAGGCAGGGCCAAACCTGCCCTTGCATATCCTGACAGTACATTATTAGTTCCTGTAGAAACTACTAAGGCAGGCATAACGATGACGGGCATTTTAGCGTAGGAGGTAAAATTATCAGTGCCGGAATTATTAGGATCGGTAGATGTAAAGTTGAGTGAGTACTTTTTCATTGCTATGCCGAAACCAACACCGACTTCCACACCTATGTGTTCATTAAGCATGAGGCAAGGTGCAAGAACAGCACCAAAGCCTGCGGAAAGGGAGGCCCTTTTGAGGTCGTAAGTAGTGTAAGTGCCATCGTATGTTTGGGAGCCGCTAATGGGCTGCAGATGCGATTGGGCCACCATGGCTTCGGCACCGGCAACGGGTAGCGCATAGCCGAGACCAACTCGTATAGTAAAGGCGGGAGGCACATGCGACGCTGTTTTCTTTTTTGCAAAGACAGGGATAGCGGACAAGGTTAGTAAGGAAATGGTAAGCAGCGTTTTCATTATTGTTGTTTATTAGAGTTATAAATTATTTACGTTTCATGCAGGCTTCTATTTCTTCGACCGTTATAGGTATATTCTTAAAGAGGTCCTGGTTGCCATTTTTGGTTATCCAGATATTGTTCTCGATGCGTATGCCCATCTGCTCTTCTTCGATATAAATGCCGGGCTCTACGGTGAAGAGCATGCCTTCTTTTACCGCTTCCGTGCGGGTGCCCACATCGTGCACATCGAGGCCAAGATGGTGGGTGACGCCATGGTAAAAGTATTTACGGTATGCAGGATTTGCAGGGTCCTGGTTCTTAACGTCGTTCTTGGTTATCAAGCCGATGGCAAGCAATTGCTTTTCCATCTCCATGTTTATCTTATTTACATAGTCGGGGAATTTGATCCCTGGCTTCAGTATCTTCTTGCCATAGTTGTGTACTGCCAGTACGGCGTTGTACACTTCCTTCTGGCGTTTGGTGAACTTACCGTTCACAGGTATGGTACGTGTGAGGTCTGCATTATAATTGCCATATTCCGCACCGAAATCCATTAGTATCAGCTCTCCGTTTTTACATTCCTGGTTGTTCTCTACGTAGTGTAGCGTACGTGCGCGATCGCCAGACGCAATAATGCAACCATATGCATGGCCTGTACCACGATTGCGAAGGAATTCATGGGTTATTTCAGCCTCTATCTCGTATTCCATAACGCCCGGCTTTATGAACTGCATTACGCGGCGGAAAGCTTTTTCCGTAATATCTATGGCATCTTGCGTTACTGCTATCTCTTCTTTTGTTTTTATAGCACGCAGCTCTTTCATGATACGGGCGGCACGCTCGTAATTGTGTACCGGGTAGCGACCCATCAGCTCACGAACGTATATCAAATCTGGGCGGAAGAGTGAAGTGTCTTGCCTGTCGTTCTCATTGGTGTCGAGGTATACGGTATCGGCATGGTGCATCATTACGTGCAGCATAGCATCTATGCTATCCAGCCACTGTATATTTTTTATACCTGATATAGCTGTTGCTTCATCCTTGCGCAGCTTGTGGCCTTCCCATTTTTCCAGGTCGGGGTTGGGGCGCAGCAATACCAGTACTTCGCGTGCGCTTTGATCCGGGTTATCAGGGTACAATATCACCATTGACTTTTCCTGTGCCACACCGGATAACCAAATAATATCCGAATTGCGCCAGTACACATAATTCTGATCGCCATTGGTAGGCAATACGGGGTTGCCGGGAAATATGGCAATGGAATTAGGCTTCATCTTTTTAATGAACCTCTGGCGGTTTTGTGTGTACAGTTTTGATGGTATTGGTAAGTACTTCATTGCTGGTATTTTATTAGGAGGTGTGAAGGTAAGGAAAAGTTGAAAACCCCCTTACCCCATGAAGGGGGAACTAGATATGGTAGATGTCCGAAATGTCCGATTGGCTGGAAAAATAAATATCGGGCATTTTCCCCGAACGATTTTTGATGAAAGCCTTGCCCTGATTGTCATATGATAGTTTTATGGTGATGCCCGATTTGTGCCCGATTTGCCCGGGCAGGATATTGGTGTCCCGTCCTGAAAAAACCTTACACTTTGGTTAGATAATCCTGATTTTGGTTTACATGACA
>APMI01008821.1_pt1 | contig 12393 bp, 8 predicted proteins | sample 667938 | NCBI WGS metagenome assembly APMI01 (sample SAMN01084076, study PRJNA167559) | wastewater metagenome | biome: Wastewater | place: Denmark: Ejby Moelle, Odense | collected 2011-11-28 | reverse complement strand
CAGGACCAGTGGCTGGAACGGCCAGATACTGTCGTCCGAAGGCGCGCGGGCGGGCGCCTCGGCCAGAATGGCATGGGCATTGGTGCCGCCCACGCCCAGCGAGTTGACCGCCGCAACCCGCGTTGGCGCCTGCCAGTCGGTCAGCCGGTCATTCACCTTGAAAGGCGAGGTTTCGAAATCGATCGAAGGGTTCGGCGCCTCATACCCCAGACTGGGCGGCAGTTGCCGGTGATGCAGCGACAGCGCCACCTTGATCAGGCTGGCCACGCCCGCAGCGGTATCGGTGTGGCCGATGTTGGTTTTCACCGAGCCAAGGCGGCAATGGCCCACGCGATCGGTGGTTTCGCGGAAGGCACTGGTCAGCGCCGCAACCTCGATAGGGTCGCCCAGATAGGTGCCGGTGCCGTGGCATTCCACATAGGTCACGTCATCGCCGGTCACCCCGGCAATCGCCTGCGCCTCGGCGATGCAGCGGGCCTGACCATCGACCGACGGGGCAAGATAGCCCGCCTTGGCCGCTCCGTCATTGTTGACCGCCGACCCTTTCAGGATCGCCCAGATATGATCGCCATTGCGGATCGCATCCTTGGCGCGGCGCAAGACCACGCAGCCCGCGCCAGAGCCGAACACCGTGCCCTGCGCCCGGTGGTCAAAGGCATGGCAATGGCCGTCGGGCGACAGGATCTCGCCCTCGGTGAACAGATATCCCCGCGCATGGGGCAGCTCGATCGTCACGCCCCCCGCCAAAGCCATGTCGCATTCACCGTTCAGCAGCGCCTGCGTGGCGAAATGCACCGCCACCAGCGAAGTTGAACAGGCCGTCTGCACGTTGATCGACGGCCCCTTCAGGTCGAACACATGGCTGACGCGGGTGGACAGGAAGTCCTTGTCGTTCCCGGTATGGCGCAGCAGGAACATGCCGGTCTGGTCCACCAGATCGCGGTTCGAACACAGGTTGAAATAGAAATAGCTGCCCATACCACATCCGGCATAGACGCCAACCGCACCAGGGAAATTTTCGGGTGGATGGCCCGCATTCTCCAGCGCCTCCCACGCCACCTCCAGGAACTGGCGGTGTTGGGGGTCAAGGATCGCGGCTTCCTTGGGAGAAAAGCCGAAGAACTCGGCGTCGAAATCGGCGAACCCGTCCAGAACGGCGGCAGAGGGCACATAGTTGGCCTTGGCCATGCGCGCCGGGCTTTCGCCTGCGGCCAGCAGATCATCGCGCGACAGCACGCGGATCGATTCCACCCCTGCGGCCAGGTTGGACCAATAGGTCGCAATATCAGGCGCGCCGGGCAGATGCGCGGCCATGCCGACCACGGCAATATCGGTTTCACCCACTGAAGACAGATCAGCGCCGTCGGCCATTCAACTCTATCCACTCAATAAGCAGCCGTCCCTGAAAAGGGCGCATACGGCTGCAATCTAACGCAGTTTCCCGCCGGAACATACCCTGCGGCCACCCGTAAAGGGATATTGCACGGCACGATAACAATACCCGGCGTTTGCCATTCTTTTTGCCTGTCAGCAAAGGCCATGGCGGCACAAACGCTACCAGAATCCCGCACCCTCGCCTTTGGCCATCCGAATCTGCGCCCAGATGTAAACAATTGCGTCGAATACGAACCCCGCAACCACAACCGGAAGGCGCTTTGCGTTGCGCGGAGCAGCAAAGCCACGCGCCAGGCGCTTGGTCAGAAAGTGCCAGGGCACATAGCCAAAGCGCCAGGATGGCAGGCGCTGGCGGATTACCCCCCCGACCCAAGCCGAATCAGCCGCAGCCGCCTGAAGCTGGAGGTGCCGCTGGTCGGCGGGCAGATCGCGCAATTGGGCGAAAAGGGCGGCGTTGATGGCGGAACCGATGACAATCCTGACCTGATGGCGCAGCAACGCGCCGATGCTGCGTTCGCTGGCATAGATGTGAAACAGGCCTTGCAGCCCATCGATCCGGCTGAAATCCTCGGGGCCGGTCAGCGCATCGGTCAGGACCATGGCGCGCAGGAAACCGTCTTCGACCGGCAATCCGATGGGCAGTTGAAAGCGCCGCGCCGCAGCGGCTGGCATGGCATATAACTGGCCGCAGATGGCACTTTTCCAATCGTCCAGCCCGCCCCCGGCTGCGGCAATCATCCGGTCAAGCGGGCTAAGCCCGACGGGGTTGACGGCGATATCCTTGACCGGCTGGCTGTTCAGCGCCCAAAGCGCGGGCTTGGCGGCCAGTCCCCGGGCCAGACGGGCCAGACAATCGGATGCCGGAAAAACAATGTCGGCATCGGCGAAGATCAGGATATCGGCGTCCGGACGCGCCAGATCATGAACAAAGCTGTTCCAGGTGCGTGACTTGCCGGGGACGGCAAGGTCAGCCACCTCGATCCACGGCGATCCCGCCGCAGCCGCCCGGGCCAATGCGGCGGTTTCATCCCGGCAACCGTTGGCCAGAATCAGGATGCGAAAATCCATATCCTCCGCATCCTGCTGCATCAGCGCCTGCACCATCGCCGCGATGCCCGCCGCCTCATTATGCGCGAAAACCCCGATATCGACCCGTAAGCTCATCAGATCACCGTTTTCATGGCCGGCTGAACCAACGGCCGTTGGCGGCTGGCCCGCAGCGCACGCAACCGCTCTGCCTCACCCAGCAAGGCACCGGTCATCAGCCATGTCAGCGGCACCTGTGTGGCATTGGGCAGCATGTCCAGTACCGAAGCCGACAAAATCAGCGCCCAACCCGCCGCCATGCGGCTGATGTCCTCGGCCCGGCCCAGCCAGGCCTCGCGCATCAAAAGCAGCAGGGGCAGCACCGAAAGCCCAAAGTTGGCGATAAACCCGCTCCAGCCATACATGCCAAGGGTGATGATCCACTGCCCGTCGGCGATGTTGATCATCTTGCCAGTGACCGGATCGTGCATGAAATTGCGGCCATAGGAACCCCAGCCGAACCAGGGGCGCTCTTCGGCGCGCAGAAGCAGCAATTCTTCGTTCTGAATTCGGAAATTCAGCGAATAGGCCCGGTCCGGCGACAGGCTGTCCGAGAACTGCAGAATCTGCTCCAGCGGAACCAGATGCAGGCCGCGCAGCAACGGATAGACAAGAACGATGACGGCAAGCATTCCGGCAACCATGATCTGGAAACGCGGCCGGAAAAACAGGATCAGCGGACACAGCGCCACGGCATAGGCCAAGACACCTGCGCTTTTGCACAAGACCAGCATGAACAGCAGGTACAGCATCGCGGCCAGCGCCTTGGGCCGCCGGTCAGCCGGGCCGATCCGCACCAGAAGCAGCGCACACATCATGCTGGTCAGCGTAAAGACTGCCACCCACAGCCCATGCGGCAAAAACACGACGGGCCGATAGCCACCATAGCGGATGGTCTGGAAGAAATCGTGCTGGAAGAACCCGTAGATCCAGACGTTCATCTGCGGTGACAGGCGAATCTCGATCAGCATCGGGATCGAATAAGCCAGACCGGCAATCGCCAGAATGCGGGTCAGAACCCGCAGGCCAGCCGGGTCGCCCAGAAACTGCCGCCCGAACACGAAGGGAAGAATCCAGAATATCTGATAGGCGATGGTGGAAAAGGCGTCATAGATTTTAAGCCCAGGCACGGCACCCATGGCAAAGGGAATTGGGTCTGGGTTTGTCAGAATCGTTCCGAAGGGCGACAGGACGTACAGCAGCACAAGGCCCTTGCCGATCAGGCTTTCCGGCAGCCAGTCCACCCGCTGGCGCAGCACAAACAACAGCGCATAGCAAATCGTCAGGTTGGGCAGCGAATACTTGTCGAGATCGGGCACGACCGGCAAATCGACTTTCGCGACCGGGGGCAGAATCAGATAGGCTGAAACGACGGCCCAGACCAAGGCGTTGCGCAAGGGCAGATGACGAAACATCGCCACGATGACCAAAGGCCAGACCGCAAGCATGACATAGGCGAAAACATTCGGCACGAGGCACTTTCCTGACAGACTCGCCCCGTCTCTTAGCACGGGGATCGGGACGCCCACAGCACCCCGATGTGGCAGAATTCTGGCGTGTCGGCCCGATACGCCCGAAAATACGGCATTCGCCCCTGCCTCGGGCGCGCGTTGCCCGGCCTCTGGACATAAGGTACGCACACTGGGGCAAAGGCCAAACCAGATCGGGCCCACGCCGCTTTGGCGCAATTGCGCAGCCATCGCAAGACGTTGCCGTCGGCGGCCTATCCCCAGGGTTGCGCCATCGCCAGATTCGCCCTGTCTGCGGCTTGTCCTGCCAGGCAGGGTTCAGAATTCCGCAACACAATGTTGCCCAAACACCGAACAGACGGCTTTGGCTTGGGCCTACAGGCATGCTATCGCGTGTCAATTGTCACGAGAAACCCCAGGTATGTACTTCCGCTTCGGCCAGACAGTGATCACCGTGAATATCCCGGACCGGACAGCCTTGCTGGCCGCCGTTCGGGCACGGCTGTTGGCCGGGCAGGGGTTTGCCTTGGCGACGATCAACCTTGATCATATCGTCAAGCTGGACCGCGACCCCAGCTTTCGGCAGGTTTACGGCGCGCAAGACATGGTGGTGGCCGATGGCAATCCTGTGGTCTGGCTGTCGTATCTGGCAGGCGATCCGGTGTCTCTGGTTCCCGGTTCGGATGTGGTCATTCCGCTGATACAGGTCGCAGCCGAAACCGGGCGCAAGATCGCATTGGTCGGCGCGACCGCCGGGGCGCTGCAACGCGCGGCAGACTGTCTTGGTTCGATGGTGCCCGGCGCCCAGATTGCACTGTGCGAAGCGCCGCCGATGGGATTTGACCCCGAGGGCGACCTTGCCGTGCGCATCCTGACGGAAATCGCGGCCCAGGGTATCGGGCTGTGCCTGATTGCTCTGGGGGCCCCGAAACAGGAACGCTTTGCCGCCCTGGGGCGACGTATTGCGCCCAGCACGGGCTTTGCCTCGATCGGGGCAGGGTTGGATTTTCTTGCGGGCACGCAGCGCCGCGCGCCGGTTTGGGTGCGCAGGCTGGCGCTGGAATGGCTTTGGCGTGCGCTGTCTGACCCGAAGCGGCTGTTTCCGCGCTACGCCGCCTGCGTCGCCGTCTTGCCCGCCCGTGTGACAGAGGCGTTGCGCCAACGGCAGAACGGCTGATCACTTGTACTCGATAAGACTCCGGCGTCTGCCGCGCAGGCGATCAAGCCAGTAGCCCAGAACCCCCTGCGCCTCGGCGAATTTTGCAACTGTCATCCAGAACGCCCAGGTCAGCCCCTCGCGCCGCGACAACCGCAGAACCTGCAAAGGGTAGATCAGGGCCAGCAACCATCCCGTCGGCTGAACCAGCCCCGCAGCCAAAATGGCCAGGGGCAGGACAAAGCCCCATAGCAAAGCGCGCCGGGTTTCGCCCCGCCAGTGCCCTTCCGGCCCCGAGCCATGAAGGGCGGCCCCCTCGGCAAAGGCATGACCAGCGCGGCGGCTGCGGCGCCACCATTGCGACATCCGGGTCAGTGCGGCGTCATGCAACGTCATATCCGCATCAATCCGCCAGACCTGCCCCCCGCGCCGGATCAGGCGCAAACACATCTCCGGCTCTTCCCCGGCAATCAGGTCGTCGCGATATCCACCTACCGCCCACACCTCGGCAAAGCGCATCAGCGCATCGCCACCACAGGCCCGCGCCGGACCTACCGGTGTATTCCATTCCCGGTCAGCCAGCCGGTTCCAGACCGAGGCTTCCGGAAACCGCTCTTGCCGTCGGCCACATACCACCACCGCGGCGGGATGGGCAGCAAAGGCGGCCAGTGCCATCGGCAACCATCCTGGCTGCATCTGGCAATCGCCATCGAGCAGTTGCACAAAGTCTGGTGGATCGGCGGCAAGGTTGGCCAACCCGGCATTGCGCGCGCGCGCCGCGGTGAAAGGCCTATCCATAACCAGCGCCACGACCTCAGCCCCCAGGTCGCGGGCAGCCTGAACCGAGCCATCGGTCGAGCCGCTGTCCACATAGACCAGACGCCGCACCTGTCCTCTCAGAGATTGCAGGCAGGCCAACAGCCGCGCACCCTCGTTCCGGCCGATCACGACCGCATCGATGACGGGACTCCGGGGATTTTCGGGCATGTCGCGCGGCCTTCCTTTCAGGCGGACCCTACGGTTCCCGAAGCCTCGCGCCAAGCCCGGTTTTCTGCACCTGCACTTTGCCAAAACCATTAAAATCTGTTAGGGCTTGCTCTGCTGGCTGGGGTTCTTGAACTGCTGCTGATGTCATTTGACACGACATTTGCCGCCGTCATGGATGAATCAACGGATCAAAGGGTGCCACCGGACCTGGCCTGGGTTTGTTTCGGCGCCAGTGTGTGGCGTGTGTTTGGGGAGTTTTCTTGACCGATGAATATTCAGAACGTCACAGCCCCGATGCCACAAGGTCTTGAAAGTATGGGAACTTCTGAAAAGAAATCAGGCCAAGGTGCAGTCGGCGAGACACCCCGTTCAACCGGGGTTTCGCTGTTTCGGCGTGGCACGGTCGCCGCCAATCCAACGGTCACCTATGACCTCGCAACCGGCCGTGAGATCTTTGCCCACGGGCTGCCATCGCTGGCGCTGAACCCGGTCAAGATATGGGAATCGCTCGCAATGGTGCGCCTGTCGCCAGGGCACTTGCTTGGAAACGGTTTGTTTCCAATGACTTCAGACGACCCTGCCGCCGCCGCTTTCGATCATCTTCGCAGCCGGTTGCTTCATGGCCTGTCGCAAAAAGGCTGGCGCAGAATTGCGATCAGCTCTCCAACTCACGGGTGTGGAAAGTCGTTTGTCGCCACCAACCTTGCCCTGACGCTGGCGCGCAGGCCAGACAGCCGCACGGTGTTGCTGGACCTTGATCTGCGCCGCCCCCGGCTGGCCGGGATTCTGGGCATTTCCGATGCGCCGCCGTTGGCAGATTACCTGTGCGGCGAGCAACCGCTTGAGGCGATCTTCCGCCGTTTTGGCCGCACTCTGGCCTTGGGCGTCAATGGTGCACCGGTGCCGATGGCCGCCGAAATGCTGCACAGCCCCGAAACGGTCGAGGCGCTGGCAGCGGTTTCCGACCTGCTTGATCCCGAAGTGGTGCTGATCGATCTGCCTCCGGTTCTGGCCGGCGACGATGTGCTGGCCATGGTCGGTCAGGTCGATGCCGTGCTTTTGGTGACCGACGGCACAAAAACCCGCCCCGAGGAAATCCGCGCCTGCGAGCGCGTGCTGGAAGGGCGGTTGCCCTTGCTTGGCGTGGTTCTTAACCGGGCCGAAGAACCTGCGGCACAGCAATACGGCTATTGGCGGCGCTGATCATGGGCCAGATTCAATCGTTGCAAGAGCTCTGGTCTTTTCTTGGCCGCCGTTTCTGGATCATTCTCGTCGTAACCGCCGCCGGTATCTTCGCGGCAATTGCCTATGCGAAATCCACCGTGAACGTCTATGAGGCAGCAGCGGCCATCCAGATCGAAACCCCGACCGTTCAATCGCAAGCCGACGGCACCACAGTGTCCAGCGCAGCCCAGACGCTGCAAAGCATCGAGCAACGACTGACAACCCGGGAAAACCTGCAAGCCGTGATCGCCCGACACGGGCTGTTTCAGGATGCACCCGGCATGTCGCAGGACCAGAAACTGGCCGTTTTGCGCGACTCGATCACCTTTCAGGGCATCGACAGCGCGGCCAGCCAGAACTTTGGCCAAGGGCCGGGCCTGTCGGCCATTCTGATCCTGGCGCGGATGGGAAACCCCGAGCTTGCGGCCCGCGTGGCCAATGATCTGGCCCAATCGGTGCTGGATATGTCGGCTTCTGGCGCGCGCGACCGGGCGGAAAAAAATGTCGCCTTCTTCACCGAAGAGGAAGGTCGGCTGTGGAACCTGATCAGCAAGCTGGAAGACGAGATCACTGCCTACAAGAACAGGAATGCCCTGTCCTTGCCCACCGAGATGCAGGCGATGCGAGAGCAGTTGTCGGCGATTGATGCCGATCTGCGCCGCATGTCCGACGATCTGATTGCCGCCCAGCGCGAGGCCGCCACGATCCGCGCGCGTGAGGTTCAGCGCGAAACCGACCGGCGCCAGTTGGAAGAAATCGAGGCAAAGATCGAGGTGATCAACGCCCAGATCGATACGTCGAATGCCCGCCGGAGCGAGTTGTCGCGCAATCTGGCCGCCGCGCCAGAGGTGGAGCGCGTCTTGTCCACCTATGACCGCCAGTTGGGACAGTTGCAGGACCAGTACAAGGATACGACCCGACGCCTTGCCGAAAGCGAGACCGAACTGCGCCTGTCAGAGCGTCAGCAAAGCGAGCGATTTACCCTGCTGGATCGCGCCATCACACCAGAGGCCCCGATTGGCGGTGGCCGCAAAAAGCTGGTTATCGCCGGGGCCCTGGTCAGCCTTGTTGCAGGGCTTGCCCTGGCCTTTGTTGTCGAATTGACGCGCCCGGTGGTCCGCACCGCCGCCCAGATGGAACGGCAACTTGGCCTGCGTCCGGTGGTGATGATCCCGGCGGTCAAGGTTGCCAGCAAAACACTGAAAAGCCTTCCAAAATTTGTGGACGATCCGACAAAGCCCGCCTGACGGGCCGCGCTCGGGGTCTTCGCCAAATCAAAGGCCCGCCATGTGGCGGGCCTTTGATTTTCTTTCGCCGGCAGATAATGCCAAGATACTGTCAGCAACCCGTCCCGCGCAGAATGACGCCCACTGTCTTGAGCAGCACCTTGACGTCAGTCCACAAAGAAAGTTCTGCCTCATAGGCCGCATCGAATTCGGCCCGCGCCTCAAAAGTGGTCTCGTTCCGGGCAGAGGTTTGCCAATAGCCGGTGCAGCCCGGGCGCAGAAGGTAATAGGCCGTGCCGGGATACAGCGCCTCTTGGCAGGTCATCATCGGACGAGGGCCGACCAGCGACATATCGCCCTTAAGCACGTTCCAAAGCTGCGGCAGCTCATCCAGTGACGTCTTGCGGATCAGCCTGCCAATCCGGGTGATCCGCGGATCGTTCCGCAGCTTCTGGGTCAACTCCCATTCCTGGCGGGCCTTGGGATCGGCTTCCAGATGGGCTGCCATGCGTTCGTCGGCATCAGGAACCATGCTGCGCAGCTTCCACATGCGAAAACGCTTGCCATTCTTGCCGACCCGCATTTGCGAATAGAACGGGCTGCCGCCATCGCGTGACACCACAACGGCCACGGCAAGCACGACCGGCACAACCAGTGGCACCGCCACGGCGACCGCCGTCACGTCAAGCATGCGCTTGACGGCGTTGCGATAAAGGCCAGAACGCCCCGTCATGCGGAGGGCGGTAGCTGGCCTGACCGCGACCGAGGACGCGCCAGAAGTACCAAACTCAGGAAATGTAGCCGTCATTGTCACTCACCACGAAACAGTAAACAGGGGATCAATTGTCTTTGGCCAAGTACTTTGGGCCATAAACCTTTCACGCGTCCCGACCACCCGGACGGGAAAATTGCAATCCACATCATCTTTGGCACTCTGGCAGAACGCCCCCACTTCGGCATTTTACCTCAATTCGAGGCGAATTAGCGAGATCAGAGCGGCCCAGGGCGACCTCGTTAACTTCACATTTGCGCCTATCGTTCGCCCATTTCTTGCCTCATTTAGCCGCACCACAACCGTGAATTGTGCCCGCCCTTTGTGAATTATGTTCAAGAAATGTGCTGATTCGCCGCCATGTGATGCTTCTTGCGCCACAGCCACAGGCTCCGGGCGACTTGCGCCCCACAAATCGCCCGTTTTCACCGTTTCTGGAAAGACCACAACGTGCCACACGCCCTACAGGGGCAGGACACCCTTATTGAGCCAAAGCACCGCTGCGCAAAGCAGTGCTGCCAAAGCGAAGAATACCAGATCGTGCAACCCATCCCAGGCCTGGTGGCGGCGGGCCAGCCAAATGATCGGCAGGTGCATCACACATAGTGCCACCCCTTGGGCGGCAAGCGCACCGAACAGCCCGCCCATCGACATGCCGACCAGAAAGGAAAGCGTCTGGATCACGGCCTTAAGCGCGATGACCAGAAAGTAGTTACGCGAATCTCCGGCCGCCAGAGCCGATTGGTCGTAGGTCATACCGATGACACCGGGCATCTGCACGCAGGCCATGGCCACGATGATTGCCCCCGAGCCGGCATACCGCTGATCGTAAAGCAGATGGACCAGCGGTACGCCGACCAGGCCCAGCACCGCAAGCAGCCCGATCGTCAGGCCAGAGGCGGCAAAGCGCAGGCGGCGCATCCGCCGAAAGTTCGCGACACTCGCCGCAGGGGGGAAGTCGCGATAAAGCGGTATCATGATCCGGCTGATCACCGACCCTGCCAGCAGCACCGGAAAAGAAGCCAGGAACCAGCCAATGTTATAGACCCCCAGCTCTGGCAGGGTCAGCCACGCGCCGAAAATAGCCTTGTCGCCCTGCGAGAGCAGAAAGCCACAGGCCGTGGACAGAAAGATCCATTTGCCAAAGTGGATCAGGCTGCGCGCGGCCACCGGCTCCCATTGCGGGCGGTTAACCTGCCCTGGCAAGAAAATCGAGTTCAGCACCAGCTTGGCCAGCGACCCGATGATGGCCCCCAGCACCAGCGCCCAGACCGATCGCAGCCATAGCGATAGCCCGATCATCGCCGTCGTCCCGATCACCTGCGAGGTCAGGTCCAGCGCGGTGACCCGGCCCAGCAGCAAATGACGGTTCGCCGTGTCGATCCGTGTCGGGTTGAAGCCGCTGATCAGCAGCGTGATCCCGGCGGCGGGCAGCAGCCAGGCAAGATCCGGCGCCTGATAAAGCCGCGCCATCGGCCAGGCCAGCGCGCAGGTCATCAACCACAGAACCAGCCCGCGCAGGGCATTCAGGGTCCAGGCAGTATTCAGGAAATCGGGGTCATCGCCCCGGGGACTTTGCGAGATCGCCGGGCCAAGCCCAAGATCGGAGAACATCGCCAGCCCGACCAGCGCGACCGAGACCAGGGCCATGATCCCGAATGCCTCAGGATACAGCAGCCGTGCCAGAACCAGGTTGGAGGCCAGCCGCAACCCCTGCGACACCGCATAGGCCCCCGCCGTCACCATCGAGCCGCGCATCGCACGCGAAAACAGCCCCTGACCAGACAACACTCGGGCAAATCCCATCGCAGCACCCATAACGACCTTTGCACCTGCGAAAGCCGATTCCGACCCGCTTTACCAGTGGCTTCTGTCCGGGTTATGGCTGCGGGCACAGGTCTTGGCCACAACTTTGCCGCAGGGCAGCGTTAGGCGGGCCGAAAAAGGTGCCCCGTGAAGATTGCCTATCTGGTCAATACCTATCCGCGTGCCTCGCACACGTTCATCCGGCGCGAGATTGCCGCGCTGGAACGGCAGGGGCACAGCGTGCTGCGTCTGTCGATGCGGTCGGATCGTGCGGCCCTGAAGGATGCGGCCGACCTGGCCGAAAACCGGCGCACCGAGCATGTGCTGGAAATGGGCGGGCGTCGGCTGGCAACCTCGGCCTTTGGGTGGATGGCGGCGCGCCCGGGGCAGGCCGTCAAGGCGTTGCGGCTGGCTTTGGCCTGCGGCGCGCGTGGCGCGGGCGGTGTGCCTGGAACCGGCGGGCGGTTGCGCCATGTGGTCTATTGGCTTGAGGCGGCACATGTTGCCCGGCGTTGCAAGCATGAAGGTGTCAGCCATCTGCACGCGCATTTCGGCACCAACTCTGCCACCGTCGCCATGCTGGCAAGGTTGATGGGCGGGCCGGACTATAGCTTTACCGCCCATGGCCCTGAGGAATTCGACGCCCCCCACGCCCTGGCACTGGGAGACAAGATCGCCGGCGCAAAGGCGGTGGTGGCAATTTCATCCTATGGCCGCAGCCAGTTGTGCCGATGGGCTGCGCCCAAGGACTGGAGCAAGATTGCCGTGGTTCATTGCGGCATCGAACCCGGCGGCTTTGCCAGCCCGGCCCCCCTGCCCGACGGAGGGCCGCACCTGGTCGCCATTGGTCGCCTGGCCGGGCAAAAAGGCTTTGGCCTCTTGGTCGATGCAATGGCGCTTGCCGCCCCTGCCCTGCCCGGCCTGCGCCTGACACTGGTGGGTGACGGCGAGTTGCGCAGCCAGATCGAAGCCGCGATTGCCAGCGCCGGTCTGTCGGGCCGCATCCGTCTGGCCGGCTGGCAGGACGAGACCGGGGTCAAGCAGGCACTGGCAAATGCGACGGCCCTTATCCTGCCCTCGTTTGCCGAGGGGTTGCCCGTGGTGGTGATGGAGGCGATGGCGGCAGGCAGGCCTGTGATTGCGACCACGATTGCCGGGGTGCCGGAACTGGTCACACCAGAGGTGGGCTGGCTTGTGCCTGCGGGCGATGCGGCAGCCCTTGACATGGCCATCGGCACGCTGGCCGCCACGCCGCCCCAGACACTACGGGCC